>Ga0255759_10005282_pt1 | contig 11048 bp, 4 predicted proteins | sample 101ome_20_FD_179959 | JGI IMG/M metagenome (GOLD analysis project Ga0255759, IMG submission 179959) | Coastal salt marsh microbial communities from the Groves Creek Marsh, Skidaway Island, Georgia - 101404AT metaG (version 2) | ecosystem: Environmental > Aquatic > Marine > Intertidal zone > Salt...
CGCGCGAGCACTCATCATCGGTCATCGGCCATCGGTCGACGTCGTCCCTCGGCTTTTTTTCCCGCGTCGTGTCGCCATGGGTGACTCGTACTGTGTGTGCGAAAAGGCCAACGGGTGGGTCATAGTCGCGTCATGTCCGCGAGCTCGTTATCCACTCCGGTATGGAGTCGGACTGTTCAATTTACGCGGGAAAGCGCTTCGTGCGCGACCGCGTGGATCTTTGATTCGTTCGTTTCTTCTACCTAGGGAATATTGATGTATAGTATAGGGTCTGGATATGGTTCATAGTATACACGGAGAAAGTCTATCTTTTTGCGAGCCACGCGTCGACGCGCGCGCGCGCGACGTCTCGCGCGAGGGCGTACGGGGCGCGTTTCGCGGGCCACACGTCGGCGACGATGTCGTCGAAATCCATCCAACGCAGACGATCGAATTCGCGCGATTCGCCGTTTTCGCCGGCCAAGTTGACGGCGGGGTGGAGGGTGGGATCGCCCGAGACGCCGTCGTCGCCGGGCCAGTGAAAGAGACAAAACTCGAGTCTCTGACCGGCGAGGCCGCGTTGGGCGAGCCAGGTGTTTTCGTCCACGCGATAACAGTACCCATCGTCTTCGGGAAGAGCGCCGACGAGACGCACGAGACCGTCGTCGTCGTCGTCGGCGGCGTCGTCGGTGGACGCGCGCACGCCCGTCTCTTCGAAGAGCTCGCGCGTCGCCGCCGCCTCGACGGTTTCGCCCTTTTCGACGCCCCCTTGCGGCATGTTCCACGACCCTTTGCGATCGCTTCGCTCGCCGCACAACACCTGTCCTCGATCGTTGAACACGATCGCCGCCGCGCACCGTCGGTACCGTTCACCGTTCACCGTCACGCTTCGACTCTCGGGATACGCCGTCGTCTTCTTCGTCTTCTTCTTGGGCTCTTGTTTTTCCTTCTTCTTTTGCTTCTTTTGCGTCGTCATCGTCGTCGTCGTCGTCTCCTCGTCGTCGCTCCGTCCCGAAGACGCGAACGCTCGCGTCGTCTCCCCTCTCACCGCGCTCGCCCGCGTTCCCTCGGCGACGGGCGCGCTCGCCCGCGTTCCCATCGCGCCTCGCGCGCGCCAACCACCGCCACCGCCTCGCGTCGTCCACGCGCGCGCGACGAGCGACGCACCGCGCACGAGCACCGACGCCTCGACGCGCATGCGTCGTCGTCCCCGTCCCCGTCGTTGACGTCGACGCGCGTCCGTCTCTCGGTCGAGTCGACGTCTCGCGACCGATCTCGCAGCCTCGCGCGCGGGTGGACGAGGATGAAGGAAGATGCGTGACGATGAGATGAAGGATCGCGATCGATTGCATTCGTGAAGACGCGCGTCGTCGGCACACGTCGTCGCTCGTCGTCGTCGCGCGAGGCGAACGAACGAACGAACGAACGAACGAACGAACGAACGCCCAGTGCGCGCATCGCGACCGAGACGGACGTCATGGAACGACGAGGACGCCGATCGGTGGTGTCATCTTGGATTGCGCTCGCGGTGGTCGTGCTCGGCGCGTTCGCGTGCTTGGCGGGCGGCGCGCTCGGGGAAAAGGTGAAGCGAGGACCTAAGATTACGGATAAGGTGTTCTTCGACATCACCATCGACGGTGAACCGGCGGGACGCATCGTCATGGGTCTGTACGGGAAAACCGTCCCGAAGACGGCGGAAAACTTCAAGCAACTCGCCACGGGACAAAACGGATACGGGTACAAGGGATCGGGATTTCATCGCGTCATCAAGAATTTCATGATCCAGGGCGGTGATTTCACCAACCACGACGGCACGGGCGGTAAGTCCATCTACGGTGCGAGATTCCCGGATGAAAACTTCAAGCTCAAGCACGAGGGACCGGGGACGCTCTCCATGGCCAACGCGGGCCCGGATACGAATGGGTCGCAATTCTTCATCTGCACCGTCAAGACCAGTTGGCTCGACGGACGCCACACCGTCTTCGGACGCGTTCTCGAGGGTATGGACGTGGTGACGGCGATCGAAAACTTGGATGGCACGCCGCCTCAGAAACCAGTCCTCATCGCCGACTCGGGCGTCTTGCCCAAGGAGGAGGGCGATTTGTGAGCGCGAGGGGCGGTGACATCCGAGACTCGGCGTCTTTCGCTCGAGCGTGCGTTCGCGAATGTATTCACTCACGTCACGTTGCAATGAAATTTTCTGCCAAATTATACTGTATATACTACATGTACGACAGTCGCGTGCTGTCGATTTCTTTTTTGATACTGTTATATTTTTCCGAGCATCGACGCGACGTCGGCGTGCGACTCCGGTTCGATGTCACCGCCAAAGTCGGCGACGATTTCGGTGATCACGTGACTGACCGAGTCCAACAGCGCCGGAACGCGATCTCTCGACGCACCCTTCGCGAGGATGGCGGATTTGATCCTCTCCTCCGCCAATCGCGAGCGGAGCCGAAGCGCGAAAAACTCGCGCGACGTTTGCCACGGAATGATATCCTTGATGGCTTCCTTGTGAAGCATGACCCCCGGCGTGTCGTGGAGCGCCGCAAAGTGCACCGCGAGTTGTTTGAAGGTGGGCATGAGCGCTTTCCTCTTCGCCTCGTCGTCGTCGAATCCGCCCGGAATGGTTCGTTTCATGGCGGAGTGCAAGTCTTCTCGTCTGAATTTGATGTCGACGATGCCCTCCGGCTCTAAAACACCCCCCTTGGCGCTCTCGGCCGCGTAGAATTCCATTTGTTCCGGATTGATCGAACTATCTATGACCACCCACGCGCCACCGCGCAATTCTCCTCCGTGCGGAATGTACACGAAGACGGGTTGCTTGTACTCGCGCAGCGCGTCGACGATGTACGCGCCGTATTTTAAAACTTCGCCGTACATGTCTCGCAAACCACCGGCAAAACCGCGCCAGTTGGCGAAAATGATGAGAGGCAGTCCCTCTTTGTTCAAATCACCGATGGCTTGCGCCGTCTTGAACGCGCTGTCCGGAAACCACACCTGACCAGCTTGCGATTCTTCCGCGATTTGAGCGCTCGCAAAGGCGGGATCCGCGGGAATGGTCTTCTCCACCGTGCGCGTCTCCACGGCGATGGCGCCGATGGGGACGCCGCCTAAGCGCGCGCGTCCGGTGACCACGGTTCTCCCCCAGTCCGACATGACTTCCATGAACGAGTCGGTGTCGAAGAACGATCGAAGCATCTCTCGAGGATCGTGCGGCGACGACGGAGGATGAAACGTCACGTATCGCCTCACCGGATCGACGCACTTGACGCAAGGCAACGGCCCGCCTCGATGGCTGGGCACGTACGATAACCACTGCAGAATGTTTCTGATCCCGATCACGTCGTCTGGCACCGTGAGATGCGAGACCCCGTTCGAACCCATCACTCTGGGGCCTCCAATTTGAGAGTTGCTCGTGTACACCTCGCGTCCGAGCACCTTGTTGAGCGCGCTTGCGCCCGTCAAAATGAGCGGTGCCTCGACGTGCTGAATGACGCGCTGGCACAGACGCGAACAGTACGCACCGATACCGACGCTTCGTCCAGTGACGTACGCAAACGTGACGGTTTTCTTGTACGCTCTGCTCGTGGCGGCGGCGATCTCGCCCGAACCGCGCAGGCACTCGACGCTCTGTCCTCCGCATACGTCCGTCAGCGCGTAGTGAATCTCATCTCTGCACACGATTCGATCCGCCTTGACCCTGCCCTTGGCGGATAGAATTTCGTAATCGTCTTCGCTCAGGTAAATATACTTGAAGCCCTTGGACACGTCCTCGTCGTCGATCCACTTCACGCGGAACGCAGCCTTCACCGCCTCGTCGAGACCGATGCGCGCGCCGCTGTTTGAGCTGATGTAGACGCACGGTAAACCTTCCGCGACGGCCAAATCGAAAGCGGCCCGATACACGCTGTCTTCAGGCGGCGACAACGAGCCTGACAAGTGCGTGATATCGTTCGCGACGAGGATAATTTCTCTGCCGGATGGATACTCTTGCGTCGACAACGCGGCTCTCCAACAAACCATGCCGACGTCGTTCAATCCCGGAGCTCTGTCCGCCGGCACCAATCGCTTCGTCTTTGCGTCGAGATTGAGCTCGGAGATATCGCGAATGTCACCGACTCCGGGGTACATGTCCGCGAGGACGGTGGCGAAGATTTCTGGGATATCGTACACGTACGTCGAGGATAAATTCTGGCAAGCCATGCGCTTGCGTTGGATTCGGTTCAGGAGAGGGTGCATCTCTCGACCGACGCGATCGAGCGACTTGGTGATCTTGAAGCGTAAACCGCTCGTATTTAGCGCGATGACCGATCCAGTGCCGACGCGCACTTCGACGCAAGAAACCTTGAGGCGACGCAAGTCGTCGAACGCGTACTGAATGAAAGACGTGATGGCGCCCTCGACGCCAGGCAAGTCGTCTTCGGCATCGGCTCCGACGAGATTGATGAAGACGTGATTCGCCGCCGTTCGATGACGACCTACCGCAAGTTCAAGCGAGCCGATGACGTCGGCGAAGACACTGTCGTCGTGGATACCACCAGTATCCTCCGCTCGCAGTCGCGTCACGTCGACGGACACGCTCCCCGGGGACGTTCGTCGTGGGCTGGTATCGGTAGCATCGTTTCTCTCGAAGAGTAAATCCTTGTTGTAAACCGCCGCACGTAAGAAGATACGCCGGTCTCTCTGCGGTTGTTTGTGACCTGGCTTGACGTTCGGCTCCTCCGCCAAGAAGACTCCGATCGTGTACTCTGACGGGGGGACAAAGTTTGTGTGTCGGTGGTGGCTGCGTGAGCTCAGCACACCGACGCACTCGACATTGAACAAACCGAGACGCTCGACCTCCATCTGGTCGGCGACGTGTGGCCAGAACCCTCGCGCACTTTTCATCTCATTGAATCCCTCCGTGGAATCTTCCGCCGCGCGTCTGAAAGCAAAGTGATGAGGCTTGGCGTCCAACGAGAGCAACGTCACCACGACGCTCTCCAAGGTGTCGCACTTAAGCGCACCGGCCAGATACTGTCCGGTGACGAACGCACCGGCCGCTGCGCGGATGTCCGCATCGTTCCTACCGACGAGTCTATGATAAGATATGACGAAGTGCAACTTCTTGGGGTTGCTCGCCGTCGCCTCGGGAAGCGCGGCCACCGCGTGTCCGAGAGATGGTGCAAAGAGATGAATCGTGTCTTCGAGCCACACGCGCACAACTTCTGGTTCGCTCGCGCACGGTTCTGGATGCGCGTTGGCAGTCATGTACGTGTGAACGCCAGTTGCCGCGAATAAACTTTCAATCGCCGTCATTCGCGAAGTTTCAGACGTGGCGTCAAACAAGTTTTCCCACGTGTGCACATCCAAAAGGCTCTCATCGGCTTCGTGAATGTTGGAGTAAGACTGATACCTGGCGATGGAGTTCGTTCTGTCGAGATATATATTCCCGACCGCACGCTTGAATGGAGACGTGTTACCCTCAGAAATCTCCGTATCGCTCGCGGCGCTGCTCGCCAGTTCTGATTCGCTCCCGACGCTGCCTATGGAGATGGATCCAGCTCGTTTCTTTCGTCGCGACTCTTCGAGTGAAATCTGTGCAAACGCAGAGAATGATTCATCTCGACTCAAAAGATTGGCGCGAGAACGCGATGCCGCCGCCATGCGTTCGCGTCTCGACTTGCGAGTGATCTCTCGTTTGCGAACGATGATCTCGCGCGCCGTTTGAGATACGACTTCGTAATCACGTCCAGAGAGGTTCATGCAACTCACCACCGCCGCGTGACAAGACGGAATATCGATCATGTCGTGCATCGAAATTTGCTCGAGAATCTTCAGCACGAGATCCGATCGACGCTTGAGCTTGGCGTTGGCGTGCGCGTATTTCGCCACGACGGAGATGTCGTTGCGATTGCGCTCTCTCAAAAGCATGATGGCATCTTCCGTCGATGCGCAGCTCGAAAAGGGCTCTTCTATCTCCAGAAACAGCTCTAAATATCTCGTCAGCACTCGGGCTCGACTTTGGCTCAAACCACCATCATGGCGTTTGCAAAACGCGTCGAGCGGCGCGAAATCGGCGCCGTACTCTTCAATGAGATTACGAATACGAGAGACCGCCGCGGACACCGCATCCATCGTATTATCTTCCTTGACGTCGTTCACAATCGAAGAAGACATGGCTTCAGCGATTTCACGCAATTCACGACGCGCTTGTGGCCGCGCGCGCGAGATGACGGCTTCTCTGGATTCCATAAAGTCGTCGACAACCAAGGGAAGAGTCCCGAGCACATCGAACAAAACTTCAGTGGGGTCTCCGTTGTAGTCGTAACCAGACAGTATCTGCAAAACACCTGCGTTTGTTCGAGTGAATCGAGCCAAGGGGGAATCATCGGGTAACATTCCAGTCAGAGATCGAGAAAGCATTTTCGTAAACTCCCCGGTGAACGGTTTGAATTGACGGATCCCCGCGGTGTCTTCGATGGCTACGTCGCACAAGACGTCGCCCGCTTCCAAGATGGCACCGATGCGCGCCACATGGCTGATGACGCCAGAACTCGTCGCAATCAAAGGCATCACCGTCTTCATCACTTCAATCTCACAGTACGATTTGTTTGCTTCGACGTGCTCTCCATCCGCGATGAGATACTTGAGAAGCTTACCGGGCCCCGGCGCGATGAGCTTGGAGGCGTCAAAGTCATCTGGAAAGAAGAACGGTTGTCCATCGACGTGAATCCTCATGCCTATCTTCGACTCTTCAGAATGAACCAAGTACGCTCGACCGTCGAGAAGAACGTTCAAGCCGCCGTCGTGCAAACCGAGCACTTCCGCCTCTATGAGTTGCCCGTTGATGTGAAGATAAAACAACGTCTCACTCCCCATCGTCACTCGCAAACTATATTTGATATCATTGTAAATCAACTCAAAGCTGTGTTCGCTGAGATTTGTCATGCCCGTTTCCGGCGGAACTCCCCGAGTGAGGTACGCCGCAACCTCCGCCTCGAGCTTCTCGTGACGCATAGAAGACCTCAGCACCGCACCACAAGCGACGACGACATGCTCTGGTAAAGCACGCGCCCGGTCGTTTTCGGCGATGAGTCCATCCAACCACGCCGTGTCGTGCTCATCACTCAAAAATCTAGGCTTTTCTAACAGCTCGCTCAGGTACGCCTTGTTGCAATGAATTTCCCCGCGAACGTCGAGCTCGCTCAAGGCATGAGCTAGCAAGATGATCGCCTCTTCCCGAGTAGTTTTTAAAGAAAAGATGTGACCAAACTGTGAATCCGCATATTGATGAACACCACCGGACGTACCAACCGAAAAAGACCCGTTAACGCCCGGGAGAGAACGAAAGTGTAACTCGTGAATCGTCCCCGACGTCGGCTTGAAACCGCTATCCGGATCCTCGGCCGTGATTCGACCAGCGACGCAGTGTCCAAGAGGTTCAATCGGTCTCACGCAGTCGAAATCAATCGCCGATACGCCATTCACATCATCTTGTTGGAAAAACCGACGAATATCGGGAATCTTATTCAGAGGTATGCCCATGGCGAGCTGAAGCTGCACCGACGGTAAATTCACACCAGTAATCTGTTCCGTCACGGGATGCTCGACTTGCAATCGTGGATTCACCTCCAAGAAAGAGTACTCACCCGTTTTGATGTTGTATAAATACTCAACCGTACCGACTCCACAGTAACCGACCTTTTTCGCGAGACGAACGGCGCCGCGCTCGAGCTCTTCGCATAGTTCTCTCGGCGCGACAGTGATCGGACCTTCTTCGATTATTTTCTGATGTCTGCGTTGCACCGAACAATCGCGACCGTACAGAGCGATTGCCTGTCCGTGTGCGTCCGCCACCATCTGAACTTCCAGGTGCCTCGAATCTGTACTGAGCTTTTGAATGAAAATCGGAGAGCCGGGTACTTCCGCCTTCACTTGTTCAAAACCGGTGCGAAGCTCCTCGATCGAGTTCACCTTGCGAATGCCCTTGCCACCACCGCCCTCCGAAGCCTTAATCATGACGGGAAATCCAATCGTTCCGACTACTTTTTCTGCATCTTCCACGTTTGTCAGCGTCGCCTTCTTCAGAGTCTCTTCAGGTATGGACGTCCCGGGCACCGTCAGTCCACTCCCGGACCACGGAATGACGTTCACGTCGCAAGACTGCGCTAGAATGTTGGCGCATATCTTATCACCGACGGCGTCCATCGCAGAAGCCGGAGGGCCGAGGAAAGCGATTTCGTGGTATGCGAGTTGAGAAGGAAGCTGCGGATTTTCGCTGGCGTGACCCCACCCCGGCCAAACCGCATCCGCACCGCATCGCCTCGCTATTTTCACGATCAAATCTACGTTTGCGTAATTTTGCCTGTTACTTCCTCCTTCAACCGTTATGAACTCATCCGCCAATCGAATGTATCTAAGTATAGCGCCGAAATAAAAGTCACGTCAGTCTCTCATCCGCCACCTCGACGCGGCGTCACGCGAACGAGGGTGAAGACTCGCAGCGCTTCGAATTCGCGAGGCGAGCGCCGACACGACATCACACGTACTCTGCGTTCGCCGCGACATCTTCCGGCGTCGCCATGCACACAAGGTGCAACACACGGTGCGACTTGAAAGTTTCGTACGCCCAGAGGCGAAGCGACCGAATCGCCTTCACCGCTCCCACTGCGCAATTCAAAACGCGTCGTCGATGCGTCAGTCGATGAAAAACGTGCACATGCGTTTACGTTCGTCGTTCTCGACGCAAACACGCGATGCATCCGCGAGACGCGCGATATACGAGCGACGATTGCTTCGTTCGTAACCTCGAGGCGTTACGACGTCTTGTCAAGAAATTCGCATCGCGCGCACGCAGACGCCGAGCCGACCGCCGCAAACGTTCGGAGCAGGTCGACGCGAACGATCACGTACGTCCATTGTTGGCGATGAGAATCTTTCGTATCGCCCGCGCGCCGCCTCTGCTAAAAACGAAAGACTCGTACGCAGCGTCGAGGTCTTCCCGAGCGCTCGCTGACCCATCCGCGTGCGCGCGGTCGCGCGCGGCGCCCATGACGGAACGACGGGCGAGCGGCGAGACTAGGTCTCGACGCGCTTCGCGCGAGACTTCGTCCACCGGACGCGAGCGGCGGACTGATGTCGCGAGCGAGCGAGCGACGATGGCGTTCCAGAGGGACAGGGGGAGGCGGGCGGTCGCGCTTCATTTTTCATTTTTTCGCTGGGCATTGTTACACTTCTATTCCGGACGCCACGGTCGCGCTACGTCGCGATCGTCCGGTGCTAACGGCGTTTCGACCGTGTCTTCGGCCGCGGTGTCGACGAATTCTTGTGCCGTGGCGCCCTCGTCGAGCGCGTACGCGTTCGGCCGTACGTGGAAAATCTTCGGGACGAGCACGCCGATTCTTTGCGCGGGCGATAACAGTGGCCCGCAAAACTTTGTGACTGAGCGCATCAGGCAGAACTGAGAGACGACGAGAGGCAAGACGAACACGCCCAGAGTGATCTCTAAAGCGACGTCCATGTCGTCGTCGTCCCAAAATTTAGCCGCCACGTCGGTGTACACCGTGAGGAAGACGCGGTGGAGCAGGTACGCCGCGATGGTTCGAGATCCAAGCTCGGTGAACCAGTGTCTGTGTATCGGCATCAAGCACATGAAAGACACGGAAGCGAAAGCGACGATGACGTAAAGTAAGACGCGCAAAAGCGCATCCACAACGGGGTCGTACCACTTCGTGAATCCATACGGTTTTACCACGAGCAGCCAGTCTTGAATCTCCGAAAAAGGCTCACCGAGATGATCGGAGAGCACGAAACCACCAAAGACAGCTCCCAAACCCAGGACCCCGACGACGTATCGTAACCACGGCGTTTAAGACTCCTCCATTCGTACCAACACGTTGTTCAACCGCTCGCGCTGCATCAACACTAAGCCTACATAGAAATAGAGTGCAAAAGTGCAGGTGCGTTGCCAATCCAAAAACGTCAACCCGTTGGTGGTGGTTGGAGTGTCGGTGAAGCCAACCAAAATCGCCACCGTGCAAACGATCGCGGACACAACGACGTCGTTGAATGCACCGACGAGTAAAACGCTACTTCGCCACACCCATAATGCGAGAAGAAACCACGTCACACCGACGGGAGACCACCATTGCAACGGCTTGACGTCCGAGTAAGACACTGCCACGTAGAGTGCCTGCCACAAGGCCCATCCACTCAACAGCGCCGATGTGGAGCCTCGCACGCGAGACAACATCAAACTGGCCTTTGAATCGTGCCCTCGAGCGATCTCTAGCCACGTTTTGCTCTGGAAACCGGCGAGAACCGTGAATAAAGGCATGCTAAAACTAGACAACGTGAAATACAGCGCTCGCAGCCAAGGCAAAAGCGGCTCCAGCACCTCTAATTTGGTTCTTCGCACGCTCCACGTTTCCGCGTCCGCGACTGTAGACGTCGATAAAAAGTCTTCGATGGCGTGCGCCCAAACGATGCACAAAATCAATACGTATTTCGCGTTCTCCACGTACGGAAACACCTCGGTTTGCTCCAACTCGTCGTGTGCGTCGCCTCTCGCGTTCGCGGCTCCATAAAATTCGGCATCGTTCGACGTCGACGGCGCGCGCGCGGCGTCCTCGCCGTTCGTTCCGTACGACGACGCCTTCACGTTATCCTTGGACAAGCTGCGATCGAGCAAGCGCGTCAAGTAGTTCACCGCGCCCTCCATGTCGTTCGTGAACACCCAAAGTGGTGGGTCGTCGTCGTCGATCGACGACGCCCTGCTCGATCGAGCGCGCGCGGGAACGTGGATGCGAACTGTCTTTCGAGATCGACTTGGACCGTTTCCCTCGACGTCACCGCACGCGGTCTCCGAGGAACGCGCGCGCGCAGAACTGACGAATGCGCCGGGTCGCTGGGTAGCTTCTTCTCGGGGGAGTGCGCGGCGTCTGTACGTTTCGATTACGCGTCGGCTACGAGTCGCTAATTTGCGTGAATGGAACGAGCGTGATCGGAAAGCGGCCGCACGTGACGCATGCGCGTCCGATGGCGAGCGCGACGGCGGCGAGCCAGCTCTGAGCCGTGCGAGTGAA
>Ga0255759_10005285_pt1 | contig 11044 bp, 17 predicted proteins | sample 101ome_20_FD_179959 | JGI IMG/M metagenome (GOLD analysis project Ga0255759, IMG submission 179959) | Coastal salt marsh microbial communities from the Groves Creek Marsh, Skidaway Island, Georgia - 101404AT metaG (version 2) | ecosystem: Environmental > Aquatic > Marine > Intertidal zone >...
TATTTTTTTTATTTTTTGCCATTTTCTGCTTGACATTGCTGCTTTGTTCTGATAACATATAGGTATAGTCGAGAGATAAGGAGAGATTACATGGCATATATTTCCACTGAAGAAGTCGCTGCGATTCGTAAGGAACTCAAGAAGGAGTTTCCAGAGTATAAGTTCAGCGTTACTAAGAGGCATCACCATGAGGTTTGCGTGAATGTAATGAAAGGCCCTGCGTTTGAAGTCTTTACTCAATGGATGAAGGGTGAAGATCGTGTGATTAACATCAATGAGGAAACTTCTATTAACCATTATCACACAGATTGGTATGGTAAGTATCAAGGTTTCTTTGATAAGATTGTGGAGATTATCAAGACTGCCCCATTCAAGGCTGGTGTGGGTGATCTATGGTTTGACGAATCGGACGCCATGACTGACTACTTTCACACTGCATATTACATGAGTGTGGGTGTTGGTAAGTGGGATAAACCATACGAGATAGTCTGAAACCCTTATGGGTCAAGGGATTGGTCATGCCAAATAAATGCTGAAAAGTGCTTGACAATCTCTTGACATATTGGTATTATTGCTATGCTAGGGATGATAAAGAGATTAACTAATAGAGAGGTATATTATGGATAGAGTGATTTGGGCAGACATGGAGAACTACATGGGTAGAGGTTGGAAGGAGACTGATGATAATGAGTCTACCTACAACACTACTGAGGTTCACACAGGCCCAGAGAATAAACGAGAGTGTCCTTGTGATACCTGTCCTATGAACTTAGAGTGTTTACAAAACGCTACTGAATGTGCAGCAATGCGTAACTGGTGTTCTAAGGGCGACTACAAGGATAAAGATTTACAACGACTAGTGAGAGGTATTAAGTAATGAGTAAAGAGTTTACTGACACTGAGATTGCTGAGTTGAATAAAGAGTTTGACAAAGGCAATGCGTTTACTAAATGGAAGTTCATGCAGACTGAGGAGTTCAAGAGACTGCCTGATGCTGTTCGGTATACAGTAGAGAAGGAGTGCCTACTGCATTACTTCAATATCATTACTGATGGTATGTCAGATTGGAAAGGGCCCATCAAGGCACTGATTCCGATTTCATTACTGAACCCTATGAGAGCAGCAGTGGAATACTTCACAGGCACTGAGTTGAATGTAGTGGAACAGGTAGATAACCAGTTCAAAGTATTCGCAAAGGGATATTACATGATGGGTGAATAAAGTGCTTGACATCTGAGGTAAAGTGTGGTATGCTCTGAGAATGGGTATACCCCTAAAACTGAGCAGCGTTTGGTAATCTATAAATGCAATAAAGATACAGAAATAAATGTGAGAGGTATATAATGAATTCAGATATTTACGCAGTGATAATGGCAAAGGTATTCCTAGTCATTGTCTTTCTTATGGGCATGACTTCTTTAGTCATTGAGATTATTAACGGAACAATATAAGGACATATATGCTTAACTTTCTTTTTGGTATTGTTATCGGTGTTATTTTCGCAGAGAAGTTCTTAGAGTTATTTGAAATGATTATGCGCTCTACCGTATAATGAGGGTTTATGCGTTATACCGTATAGACACCCCCCCTAAAACTGAGCGAACTTTGCTTACTTAACTGGAGATAATATGGAAACAGATGTATTGAAACTTGAAAGACAATTGACAGACTTGAAGGCACTGATGCCTGAACTGGTAGGTGATGAACAGGCACTACACGCAGCGATGGTTCGTAAGGAACAGATAGAAGAACAATTGCGTAGCACTGTTCAGAAGATGGATTACCAACAGGAACTACTGACTATTCTTATGGAAGAATGTGGTGAGGTTATTCAGGCAGCGTCTAAGTGTATACGGTTTGGTTGTGATAATAAGAATCTGAAATCATTAGAGAAAGAGATGGGTGATCTCTATTGCATGATTGATTTACTGCATGAGTATGATATGGTCAGTCTTACAGAGTTGGATGATCGTGCAAAGGTGAAGCGTGAGAAGTTAAAACTCTACAGTTCTCTTCTGGATGAGTCGTAAGTCATTGATTCTATTGGTAAAATAATTGCCAAATAATGCTTGACATATGTTCTTAAAACAACTATACTGTAAGTATAGAGTGAAAGAGAGGATATGATTATGATGAATTATGTAACTGGTTATGAGTATAGTGGTGTCAACGCAGCAACTCTTGCAGCGGTTGGAGTTGATTCGGTAGTCACTTTCAATCAGGCAGTCAAGAACTTGGGTGTCGCTGGTAAGAAACTGAAAGGTTTGAAGTCGTGTGCGACTTTGGTTCGGTTCTCTAAGAATGAGAAGGTAGAGGATGAAGAAGGAAAGACTGTTCCGAAACCAATCTACTTCTCTGTGTTTGATGCGAGTGAAGTTCTGAAAAGGAAATAAGAATATGAAAGAGTTTATCAAAGAATGGGTATCTGAAGGTCTGGACTACTTTGAGATTCAAGATAAGTTAGTCGCTCGGATACCTCTCGGAGAAGACTCGGAGATTTCTGAACTGATGTCCTATGCGGGCGAACTCATTGAGATGAAGCGGGTCAAACAGGTCGGGTCAACTACGGAGGCGATCGGAGAGTTCTATAGTGAACTTCTGCGCCATGATTGGTTCTATGAATACTCTGATGACCATAGTGTCTGGAGGCGAGGTAGTCAAAATCAAGACTATCTAAGGAAAAAGTCCTACGAATCCCTAGACTATTTTAAGATGTTTCGTGAATATTCTAAGTATATTAGTGGAAAAAGGGAGCGTCCCTACCTAGAGGAGTTCCTAAGTGATTGATTTTATTGACAATTTATTTGGCAAAAAATGCCGAAAAGTGCTTGACAATGTTATGAGAACAGGTTAATATATACTTGTAATGATGAGAAAGGTGATTGAAATGAAAAAGATATTGATTGCAGTAATGATGATGTTTGTGGGTGTGACTACTGCCCATGCGGTTGACTTTGAAACTAACCAGAAAGTTCTTGAGAGAGTCATTGTTGCAGAAACCGTTAAGATTGTTCTTGGTGGTAAGAGAGACATTGACTTCGGTGGAGTGAGTGTCGGAACTGCTGGTGTGATTGGTGAAGGTAAGGTTCGTGATTGTTGGACTGTTCCTCAGTATCATGGTGACGGTAGTGTTACTATGCGTATGGTTTGTAACTAAGGAGAGGTTCGATGCGGTTTAAGGATTTAACATTCAAGCAACTTTTCGATGGAGTTCAGTCTATCGTGAAGTTCGGTAAGGACTATGAGTTGTCTATTGTAAAGCACTCTAGTTCTTATGGTGGGACACAAGGACTCTATGAGATTGCTGTGTTCTTTGAAGGTGAACAAAAAGAAATGTCTGGTATCACTCGTGAAGGTGATACGGTAAAAGGATTTCTTACTGAACAGGAAGTTGATGGTATCATGTTAAAGATGATGGCACTTACTGGTGAAGATGGAGTTATTGCATAATGGGTGGTGACTTCGGATTAGCGTGGGACTTTCTTCTTCCTCTTATTATGTTCGGAGTAACTATTGGAGTAACTATTTCAGTAGTCTTCGGTTTCGCAAAACTAGGAATCAAATTCGCACCCTACATTGTTATCGGCGCATTACTGATTTGGTTCTTTTCTAACGGAGTATAGGTCAGTCTGGTAGACCACTCGCTTTGGGAGCGAGATGTCGGTGGTTCAAATCCATCTACTCCGACCAATATATGATTAAAAAAATAAAAGAATGGATATGGGAACAAACCAACCTTACAGGGATAGAAGGTTTCTTCGCATTACTAATTGTAGGAATTCTTGAACTGACAATCATGATTTTCCTTATATGGATTTTGCTCACAGTTCTCTAAGTATTATGGTAACACTATCGTTACTTTCTATAGGAGAAACATTATGTGGACTACACCTGCTTATACAGAAATGAGATTTGGTTTTGAAGTTACAATGTATGTAATGAACCGATAAGTTTTCTTTTCTCATACACTCGCCCCTTTGGTGGTTATAAATACTACCAAAGGGGTTTTTTTATATGAGCGATATGTTATCTTACTTTATGGGTCGTGATGGTTTCTCTTGGTTCATTGGTGTATGTGAAGATAGAGATGACCCCAAAGCACTAGGACGGATTCGTGTTCGTGTCTTTGGTTATCACACAGAAGACTTAACTAAAATACCAACACAGGACTTGCCGTGGGCGTGGGTTCTTATGCCACCTACTGCGGGCAATGGAGCGTTCCACAATATCAAACCAGCGGATTGGGTAATGGGATTCTGGCGTGATCCAGATACATTACAACAACCTGTCATTATGGGTATCTTGCCAGGCGCACCAGCGGATGGTGCAGACCCAACAAAAGGATTTTCCGACCCCAACTCTGAAGATGCACCAGACACACAGGCAGAGAAGTTTAAGAAAGAACCAGACTTCGGCCCGTATCCATCTCGCCCAGGCTTTGCAGACACATCTCGTTTGACTTCTGGTTTGTTAGAAGAACATCCAGAGATTGCAGAAAGAGATGAGTCTTATACTTCTGAAGTTCCTATCGCAAACGGTCGTATGATTGTTCAGAACGCTGATGATAAAGAGAACATCGTAAGTTCGCCTCCTGTCAATGTTCAAGAACAGTGGGTTGACAAGATTGGAACGAACACTGACATGACTGCAACCTCTTGGAGTGAACCAAGAACTACGGATGATTCTATTCGTGGTAAGGATGCTACTGGAAAGAATCCAGAGACACAAGAGGATAGAGTCCCCCCATATAAAAGACGCAACACAGAGTATCCATACAATCATGTTCTAGAAACAGAAAGTGGACATATCAAAGAATATGACGATACACCTTTTGCGGAACGCATCTATGAGAAGCATAAGAGTGGAACAGGATATGAGATTGATGCAGACGGAAACAAAGTCACTCGTGTTGTAGGACAGAATTACGAAATCATTGCTGGTAATAACTTTGTCAATATCAAAGGTGATGTCAATCTTACAATTGATTCAAACTGTAAGACATACATCAAAGGCGATTGGAATATCCAAGTCGATGGTAATAAGACAGAAGTTGTGAAGGGCGATGTTACAGAGAAGTATGGTGTGAATCCAGTAACGAACTTCCACTCTACTACTCTGACAGGATTCAGAACCAAGACTATTCTTGGACTTGAGAATGAGAATGTCGTTGGTGCGGTTGTTCACATTTACGGTGGTGTTAAAACTGAAACAGTTGCTGGTAACTCTACATTGGGTATTAGTGGTAACTACGATGTTGATGCTGCAAGGATTGATCTAAACTAATGATTGGTGAATATCAAGTTCTTGTCAATGGTGTTCTTAAAACATATACAAACTATGAGGATATTCCTTATGCGTTTGATAATGTAATTAAGTTTGCACCAGAGTATCCGCCAGAACCACACACAGAAGAACAACACGAATTGATTGCAACATATAATGATAAACTAAAAGAACTAATGAAAAGGGAATTAAAATAATGCCTGCGGCAACAAGGATTGGAGATGCGGATGTTCCACATTGTTCTGGTATGACTAGAGCGGTGGGAAGTCCAGATGTATTTGTAAATGCAATTGCGTGGAGTAGACAAGGAGATGTGAATACTGGTCATCTATTGCCGGGTTCACCTTGTCCATCTCATGCTGCCCCTATTGCGTCTGGTTCATCTACAGTATTTGTAAACGGTAAAGGTGCTGGGAGAGTTGGTGACGGTATTAGTGCTTGCACATCTGTTGCTGCTGGATCCCCTAATGTTTTTGCGGGGCCATAGAATGCCCTATAGGAGAGAGAAGAAATGTATGAGTATAGATGTAAGGTGGTTAAAGTAATTGACGGCGATACAGTTGATGTCGATATTGATCTTGGTTTCGGTGTGTGGCTTCATGACGAGCGTGTTCGTATCATGGGCATTGATACGCCTGAATCCAGAACTTCGGACAAGGTGGAGAAAGTCTTCGGACTGGCAGCAAAGAAAAGATTAAAAGAATTATTGGGTGAGGATGTTGTTCTTAAAACACAAGTGAACAAAGATGGTGAAGATATGAAGGGCAAGTTTGGAAGGATACTTGGTGACTTTGTATCTAATGATGGAAGAATGGTTACAGATATTATGATTGAAGAAGGACATTGTGTTGCATACTTTGGTGGAAGTAAAGAAGAAATCCAAATGAAGCACATGGCAAACAGAGAGAAGTTATTGCGTGAAGGTATTGTCAAACTTCCAGACTGACGGTATAAATAGACTTAGGAGATAATAGATGGCCGTCAACCCTACAGCATTTAGAGATGCAGAAGCAAACAATGAGTCTGATAGAAGTGCAAGAATATTTAAGGACTTCAATCTAAACTTTGCAAGACATCCTGTAACTGGAGACATTGCAAAACTAACTGATGTTTCTGCTGTTAAAGCAAGTGTTAAGAATTTAATTCTTACTAACTTCTACGAGCGTCCTTTCCATCCAGAGATTGGTTCGGATGTTCGTGCGGCACTATTTGAATTGGTAACACCACAAGTCGCTGCAAGACTTGGACGAAACATTGAAGATGTGATTGTGAACTTTGAACCAAGAGCAGAATTGATTAGTGTTATCGTAAGAGCAAACATAGACAGAAACGCTTATGAAGCGACAATCAAATTCAATGTTGTGAATACAGAAACAGATGAACAGACATTGGACTTATTTTTAGAGAGACTAAGATAAGATGGCGACAAAATTACAAGTCACAGAGTTGGACTTCGATCAGATTAAATCCAACCTAAAGACATACATGAAGAACCAGACAGAGTTCTCAGATTATAACTTTGAGGGTTCTGCCCTTTCAACATTGATTGATCTACTTGCATACAATACTCACTACTTGGGTATGAACGCAAACATGGCACTCAATGAAGCATTTCTAGATTCCGCAACTCTTCGCTCTTCTGTAGTCTCTCATGCAAAGAAGTTGGGATACACTCCTCGTTCTGCTCGTGCGCCTGTTGCCTATTTGGATGTTACTCTAAACAATTCTACATTAACATCTGCAACTGTATCTAAAGGAACTAAGTTCACTACAGTTGTTGATGGGACAACTTATGCATTTGTTGTTAATGAAGATAGATCTATCTCGGCGATAAATGGTATACTACGATTTTCCAATCTTCCAGTATATGAGGGAACTCTTGTTACTGCAAAGTATACGGTCGATAATTCTAATTTAGAAAAAAGATTTCTAGTCACAGACAATCGTGCAGATACCACAACACTTAAAGTATCTGTTCAAAACTCTGCTTCAGATTTGACTACAGAGACATATACTCTTGCAACAGATATATCTCAAGTAAAAGAAACATCTAAAGTTTATTTCCTACAAGAAGTAGACGGTGGAAAGTTTGAGGTTTACTTTGGTGATGATGTGGTTGGTAAGAAACCATCAGATGGTAACATTGTTATATTGGAATATATTGTTACAAACAAAGGTGCAGCAAATGGCGCAAAGACTTTTGTTGGAACATCTGTGAGTGGAGAAACAAACATTACTATTGCTACAGTAGCATCTGCTGTTGGTGGTGCAGAAGCAGAAACAATTGAATCAATTAAATACAATGCTCCTCTAGACTTTGCATCTCAAGGTCGTGCGGTAACTGCTGATGACTATAAGGTTATCATTCCTCAAGTCTATGCAGACACACAGGCAATTCAAGTATGGGGTGGGGAAGATAATGACCCCCCAATCTATGGACAGGTATTTGTTTCTATTAAAACAACTTCTGGTATCAATCTAACACAGGCACAAAAGGATACAATTGCGGTTGCATTGGACAGATACAATATTGCATCTGTTCGTCCTACTATTATTGACCCAGAGATTACAAAAATTAAAGTGACAACTAACTTTAAGTATAACTCTAATATCACAACCAAGACTGCTTCTGATTTAGAAACTCTTGTTAGAACAACAATAACAAATTATAATTCATCTGACTTACAGAAGTTTGATGGTATGTTTAGGTATTCAAAGGTTTCTCGTTTGATTGATTCAACAGACACATCTATTCTTTCAAACATTACAACGGTTCGTATACAAAAAACAATTGTTCCTACTCTGAACACAGAAACAAAATATGAACTAAAATTTTCAAATCAATTGTATCATCCACATGATGGACACAATGCTACTATGGGCGGTATCGTATCTTCTACTGGTTTCTACTTGCCTAATGATTCCACAATATATTACTTCGATGACAATGGTAGTGGGGCATTAAGAATCTATAGTTTGGTTGGTGGAACGACTAGAACATATTCAGACACTAGTGCTGGAACTATTGATTATCAAACTGGAACACTTTCTATTCCATCATTGAATATTGCTTCTACAGTAGATAGTTCTGGAATTGTAATTACTACAATTCCTAATTCAAATGATATTGTTCCAGTTCGCAACCAACTCTTAGAAATTGATTTGGCAAACCTAAACATCAGTGGTTCTAATGATACCATTGAGTCTGGTGGTTCTTCTGCTGGAACTGGTTATACAACCTCATCATCGTATTAAGGTCTTATAGATGTCTGGACATGACCCAACACTAAAGAACAAAGTTTCGCCACATATTCAGAGTCAACTGCCTGAGTTTATTCAAGCAGACCATCCTCTGTTCTCATTGTTCCTCAAGTATTACTATGAGTTCCTTGAGGCAGGAGAACTTGTTGTCACTGGTTCTAATAATTATCTTGTAGAGGAAACTCTTACTAAGAATTATATTGTAGATGAATCAGAAGAGAATATTGTTCTTGAGGATTCTGTTGGTAAGTTCACAGTTGGTGAAACTATTACTGGACAAACATCTGGTGCGACTGCTCGTATTCTCGTAGATGACTTTGATGATAACAATCGTCTATTCATTACATCCCAACAAAGATTTGAAACTGGTGAAACGGTAACTGGTAATACCTCTGGTGCTACTACAACAGTTGCATCCTATCGTGCAAACCCTGTTCAGAATATTCAACAACTTCTTGCATACGCTGATGTTGATAATACCGTTTATGATTTTCTTGATAAGTTTAGAGATTCGTTTATGGAGTCTCTTCCTAACACTCTTGCCGATGGCATCTCAAAGAGAAAACTTATCAAGAATATTAGAGACTTGTATTCTGCAAAAGGAACAAGGGATGGACACAAGTTATTCTTTAGAATCCTTTTTGATGAAGAAGCAACAATCATTTATCCTCGTGATAATATGTTGCGTGTTTCTGATGGTCAATGGTCTACAGACAATGTAGTTCGTATTGTTGAAACTGGTGCTTCTGATTTTACAAATGCGGTTGGACAAAGAGTTAATGGAATTACCTCTGGGGCTTCTGCTCTACTTGGTTCTGTTATTAAGTTTACTGAAGGTTCTACACAAATTGCAGAATTAAACTTAGATGCCAATTCCGTATCTGGAACATTTGTTTCTGGTGAGATTATTACCACAACAGACACAACACTAGACTTAGAAATTTCTGGTGTTATAAAAGGGATTGTTACAGAATCGAATGTAACAATTGGTGGTGCTTACTATAATACATCCGATGTCGTATATTTGACAGAAGGTGGCGGTAACGATGCTGCTACTGCAAGGGTAGAGTCTGCTGGTTCTGGTTCTATTGATGAGATTATTATTGAAGATGGTGGTATTGGTTATACTGCTGGTGAAGAACTTGTATTTGACACAACCAATACAGAAGGTAAAGATGTTCGTGCAAGAATTGCTGTTGTAGGTGGTGGATTTATTTTGGAACAGGCAACTGCTCCAGATCACTTCATTACAGAAGACGGTGAGTTAATTGTTACTGAAGATAGATTCTATACACAACAAGAAGAGACTGTTGGTGAACTTGACCACTTGGTGATGGAAGACGGTGGGCAGATTGTTATTGAAGAAGAGACATTTAATGACTTAGGTGTTTCATCAGAGATTGGCGAGATCACTAAGATTGAAATGATTAACAAAGGTAATGGATTTATTAAACTGCCTTTGGTTTCTGATAGTCTTTCTACTACTGGTTCTGGTTCAAGTCTATTCGCTGCATCTACTGTATCGCCTATGGTTGGTCATGTAGAAGGTGTTTCGATAACAAACTTTGGTCTGGATTATGCATCTTCTCCAACTGTAACATTTAATAGAAACATTCTTGTTCAAAATGTTATAGGTTCATTTACTGCTGGAGATACATTAACAAGTCATAACGGAACAGTTGTTGATTTTGATAACGGTAGAAATATTTTAGAGATTAGAACATCTGTTGATTTCAACAGAGGAGATATAATCACATCTATCACAGGTGCATCAGCAACGGTGTATCAATCCTCTCATGCCGATGCAACATCTACGGTTGGCACAATAGGAACAACTGTCGGAGACTTTGTATCTGATAGAGGTAAAGTCTCTGTGGATACAATGCGTATTCAAGATTCTAATTACTACCAAGATTATTCTTATGTGGTTCGTATTGGACAGTCGATTAACGAATGGAGAGAATCTATTCGGCGTTCTGTTCACCCTGCTGGTTGGAATGTATTCGGTGAAGTTTCTTTTGCTTCTCAAGTTAGCGCAACAATTCAAGTTCCAACTGCTGGTGATGTGGTTGACTTCACTGGTGATACTACAACATACTCACCAGAACTTGCATCTACATTCACCAACCTATTCACTACCATCTTTGGTAGACGATTGGGAACAACAACAGATGGAACATCACTCAGAAGTAATCCAAATGAAGGAAGTTCAGAACATCTCTCTTCTGGTGTTAGGGAAGTTACTCTTACATCTGCGGTTAGTGTTCGGTTCGCTGTTGCGAATACAACAACACAAGTCATGGGCCCAACCCTAGACTTGTTGCCTAAGTATGCATTTGCAGTTCCGCCTTTGGAAACCTCTGAAAGAATCTCTCATTATCCAGGCATATATAGAACTGCAAGAAGTAATGATAATGATGCTGCATACTTTACTATAGATCAATTTGGACAGTATCGTATCAATGAAGTATCGGTTCGTTCAGACTATCGTTCAGATGCA
>Ga0255759_10005291_pt1 | contig 11038 bp, 4 predicted proteins | sample 101ome_20_FD_179959 | JGI IMG/M metagenome (GOLD analysis project Ga0255759, IMG submission 179959) | Coastal salt marsh microbial communities from the Groves Creek Marsh, Skidaway Island, Georgia - 101404AT metaG (version 2) | ecosystem: Environmental > Aquatic > Marine > Intertidal zone > Salt...
GTAAGAAACAGACGACACATCTCGCCTATCGACGAGTTTCATGCGCGCCGTCGCCGCACCGTCTCGCGTAGTGAGCGTCCACGGCGCTCGATGCCGCCACGCGGCGCGCGCGTCCCGCTTTTGTGCGCGCGCGAGGCGGTTCGATACGCCAGACGAGGAGGACTCGGCAAAGTTTGAGCTGACTCGGCGCGCGCAGCTCGGCGCGCTTCTGCTCTCACATATCTGTGCTCGTCCCGGTCCAGCGCTCGCAGAGCCAACGACGGAGTGCTTCTTCGACATCGCGGTCGAAGGGGAGCCACTCGGTCGCGTTTTGATCGAGGTGGACGAGAGCACGTTGGCCGGGAAGAGATTTGTGCAACTCTGCAGAGGCGTGGGCGGGCTGAGTTATCGCAGAACAGTTCTTGACTCGATCGAGGTATCCGAGAGCGATGAGAGCGAAATTTATCTAAAGAATAGTGGCGTGGCGGGATTTGTCACGCCCGGTACGCAGACGCCGGTGGACATTGTCGGGGGACCGTCCGCGGAGAGACTCGTAAGCGAGCTTGAGACGCAGACGACGAAACACGACGACGGCGGATTGGTGAGCATAATCGTTCGTCGGAACCCCGATGATCCCGAACCTGAACCAAAGGCGCGGCTAGTGAGTGTCCGAGGAAAGTTTGAAACCGTTTACGACCCCCCACCTCCGCCACCCAACGGGACCAGCTTTGTGATTACGTTACAAGCCGCGCCTGAGCTGGATGCGACGAATGTGATAGTCGGCAAAGTGGTCGGTGGTTTCGACGTTTTGAAGGAAATTTCGCAACTCCCGACGGTTAAGGATAATACAAACTCGCCGTTCTTTGCGGTCGCCAAGTCGATCGGGGATAAGCGCGCTTTAGTCGCGGAGCAAGCGTTCCGAAAACCATTCAAGAAGGTGCAATTCATGAAGGTTGGCGTGACGGAAGCGCCTACGTCGTCGGAATGAAAGTAGTCTACGAAGTACGTACGTATAAAATACAATGTTCTATATCGATGTTTCTATGATTTTGACGATCGTCGCGGGATCAACGTTCGGTAAGCATCGTCGGAGCGCTGCGACGTCTAACTGTGTCGAATGTAGCTGTAGCAACGCGTCTATCGACGATCGAAGCAACTTTGGATTCGGTGTATCAAAGAAGCGCAAGTACGACCCAAACAGAGCGCGTGAATCGAGGGATGAATCGCTACCTTCTCCTCTCAAATAGCGTGCGAGGAGGACATTCCGTTCTCCCGTACCGTACGTTGACTCGAATGAGTGGAGGACCGTACGTCTGAACGACTGCACCAACAGCTTTGGAGCGGATGTCGTCGAGAAACGCGAATACAGCGGCATCGAGGCAGTGCGCCGCGCGAGCGCATCAAACGCCTCTAATAACCGCATGTTGGCCACATTCAAGCATCCGCCACCGGACCTTTGGGTGGTAACCGATGATTGGTTGATCAAATGTTCACAACCCGAATAAAGGTCGATGAACAAACGCAGAGCCTCTGGGATTTCACCTTCAGTGCACTCTCTGAGCGCGGCTGCGGCGTAGCCCGCTCGATCGTTAGATCCATCACACAGATGCTTCGCAAAGGCAGTGAGCATCTTATCCGTGGTGAACACGTTGACGACGTCTTGACCGGCTCGAGCTGCTGTAGCATTCGCCATCGGCGCCGTGTTGTGATCGATTGATGTTTCAAGAGAAGGGGGCTTCAGCGCAGCGCTTGCACCCGCTGCGTGCAACGCCGTCGCCAACTGCGCTTTTACCCCGGTTCGATCCACCTCGTAAGAAAGGGCATTTGCGTGGCGTTGTACAAGTACTTCTCTTCGATTGTAAAGTCGATCTCTGACGTGTTGTCCAGCTCCAGAAAAGTCCAAGTCTGTCGGCCAGTATCTCGGCGAAATGACTCTGATGCGACACAACGATGTCGGCTCTGGAAGCAAGCACGGGGTAACCACCTGAATGATTTGTTCACCATCGAGATCACGAATGACCATTTCGATCGGAGCCGACACTGGCTCGCCCGTGTCTGCGTCGGTGGTGTTCAGTAGACGTTTCTTTGCGGCGAGTACGTACAGATGGCGGAAAGCTTGACAATGCCACCTGTTGTCCGAAGTATCAAATGGGAATGTGGGAAACATGGCGATGAGTAGCGCGGCAATCGATGCATTACTGGTCGAAAACGTCTGCGTTCCACCCCCCAAGAACAGGAATCCATTAGCCATGTTGATGGCCATGTGGGCGCCGTAAGTCAATCCGCTGCTTGACGTCGAGCTCGCCTCGAGTCGCGAGCGCAAGTGACGCAAGATGCGAAAAGTGGGTAAATCTCCCGTTCCAGCCATGATGCAAGAGAGAGCCATGGACATTGTACCTATGCAAACCTCGAGGGTATTCCTATTCACTTGTGTTTTGTCTTCACCATTCGTTGTTCTCTTCCAATTTATGAATTGCAGCAAGAAGTGCCGCACCGTTCCCGCTGCGACACTATTGCTCGTCCCCGCATATCGTAATCCGATGGACATGCATGCTCCTGAGATTGCGTTGACGTACGTCTGAGCGATAGCTTCGCGGTCTGCTTCTCCTGGCCATGAAGTGTCATTCTTCGCTTCTTTAGACGCGGAGAATCCAGTGTTCATGGCGTCCCTGAGAATCGGAGGTAACAAGTTCTCCACCCAGCTCACACTCGGTTCGATCGAATCCCACATGATGAGATTCCGCGTGACGACCTTCAAGAGGACGTAGTCGGGTCGCGAGTTGTCTAGCGCATAATGCGTTGATGGAATTTCCAGATGTGAAGCCACCGCTGCGTCGTTCGTTTTCAGGTACATCATCGCAAGCGCCATCATGGCTCCAGGCGCCGAAAGATCAACGTTTACCATTGAACCTTCGAGTGTGTAGCCGTCAGAAGGTGGCTTTACGACATTCTCTGAGTGTCGGAAGAATGAGTCCTCTTCGAAGTTATCTGAACTGATCCCGGCAGCTCGACGCGAGGGAGAAGAAGTGACTCCACCAGCAGAAGGCATGAGGCGAGAAACGCCGCCGATCGTAAAGTGACGCAAGCGCTCAGCGATGTGTAGGTCGGATAATCCACTAGCGGTCTGGCCACAACCCAGCGTGACGAGACCGAGCGCGATCCCAGCTGAGAGCGCGTAGCATTCCTTGCCACTTGTCGAGTCACCTTCGGGCGACTTGCCCAATTCGCTCAAGAGGGTCTCAACGATCAAACGTTGGGCCGTTGCTTGATACAGCAAGCCTACGGAGACGAGCGCGCACGATTGCACGAGCGTCGGTAACTCTATTTCGGGGAAAGACGACGGGTGACGTGTGGGTAAATGCAAAAAGCACATTCTGCTCGTCCCCGGATCCGCCGTACCGATTTTCGACGCAGAAACACCCAACAAGGTGCCGATGGTGGTGGCTTCGTGTTCTTGCGCTAAATATCTGTACAAATCGGTCGCGGTCAAGCCTGAGAGGTGACCATTCAAGCCGAGAGACATGAGTACTCCGGCGTGCTCAAAAGTTGGTACTTTTGGACGATTAAACACGATCCATGCGCGGTTGAGGTCCCCACTCGTTTCGGGATCGAGCGTCAATCCAGCAGCTGCACCGTTGTGAAACTCTGGCCAACTCGCAAAGTCCCGAGGCGCGTCGGGTGAAGTCAGATCCAAGTTGACCACGGCGTACTGCTGCGAAGGTAGACAACCGGCAAAACACAGTTGGGGGATGCGCAAAGCCTCGGTTGGTTTCGCGCGAATCGTTCCGAGAGATGCAGCACCTCGGCCGACTGGCGTTGCGGCGGTTCGGGCGGCAAGCAGCATGAGTTTCGCCTGTTGTTGAGAGCCCTGTTCAGCGTCTCCTCCGGCGCTCTCGCCTTCTTCAAGCGATATAGGCACCGGGGAAGAAGTGGCAAGGATTGTTCGAACTTCACGAATCCGGTAATCACGAGGGAAACGAAGCGGCCCGATAAACGATTCAAGGTGCTCTAGACCATCTGCGTTTGTGATATCGGGTGAGTTTTTGACTCGCTTTTCTTTCAACACGTCATCATCGTCGCACATACGAATCATATCCTTTCTACCGATCAAGGCGTGCGCTTCCTTTGACCAATCACTCGACGGAGACGCGCGAGCGGCTCTCAACGCTATGTGCAGAGGAAGAGCGAGCCCTTGGGGAATGCGTTCCAAGTCACAGATTGTCATACCGAGCTGAGTCATCATCGACGCCAATGAACCGTTTGCGTGCCGCGTGTCGACGCGAGTCCCAGTCATGTGTTGACACAGGTGAACCAACTTGCGCGCCCGGACAATTATTTCACCGCAATGTGTATTCGGTTCAACTTGTGCGTCTTTCTCCAAACCAGCGAAAATCAAAGGAGGTACCCGTTTGTAAAAATCGTGCTCTCCCGCAAGCATCCGCTCGATGGCTCGCAGTAAATCTGGTACACATTTCGAATACGCCGCGTGTGCATGTGGCGCCATCGACGCTTCAGCGTCTCTGGCGTAATAGTCGATGTACCCTCCGTCGTCGAGAGCGCCGGCCAAAACCGAGCCGAAATCTCTTAGTGGCTTCATCATGGGCTGAACAAGCAGGTCAACTTTGCACGCCTCGTACAGGGCGTGTACGCATGAAAGAACCGTTTTCGCCCTGGCCTGGCTGTGAGACACTTCTGCCAAGAGAGCTTGGCCGTCTAACTGATCGCGTGCCGAGAAGTGCGCGCTGAGCAACATGTCGCTCGCGAAATCCCAGTCACCATTCTCATCGCTCACTGCGTGAGCGACGCCAATCCATCGCTGCACGATACGCTTGAGTTGTCGCCATTCGCCATCAGGGTCTTCCATACCAACATCATCGCATTCGTACATGCGAGTCAGTATTTCAAAATATTCAGAAACACTGAGCACATCGCGCAGGGCACGCATCACGCTCTTCGTCAACGGCGACGTAAAGCTTCCCGGTAAATGAATAATCGCGCTGAGATTGCTGCCTTGGCTCGACTGCACCACAATCTGATCGTCCGTGTGTCGTCGCATCGATGAAATCGTTCGCAACTGGGCACCATTCGCCACGTTCACCTCTAGTTTGCAAATAGGTGTCAATCCCATGCATAACATCAGAGTTCCATCGATGCATAACAACACCGTATCGAGCAGAGCCGCATCGGCGCGAGTCGCCGAGACACCTATGGCGCACAAACCTTCCATAAACTCACACCGCCGTGATGCGCGCACCGACGTCTCTGTCGGTATCGCGAATATTTTTCCATGAAATGAATCAGAAAGAATGGCCAATTCGCACCCTTGCACGTCGTGGACGACGCTACACTCAACCAGCTTCGAGCCGCATTCCACATGCTCGAACCACTCTCGACGAGCGCGAATCGCGTATTCGTCCAACTCTCCACCCGAATCGATCACATTCTCGACGCTCTCTCGAACGAGCGACCACGACTCGAGCGCCGATCTGGAAGCATCAAAAGTGATTACGTCCGACCGCCGCGGAGAGCTCCACATAACTCTAGTCTCTGAGCTGCTTTCAAAGCCTGGAACGACCGACGGCTCATCGAGCGAGTGCGATAGTAAGTGCGCGCGCCCATCTGTCGCGAGAAACAGAAGACCTTGGCTCGTCGCTGCGGACGAGATCGTCTCAAACTCGAGACTCACAGTTCGCATTTCGCCATTCACACCAAACAGACTGAAAGAATCGCGATGCAGTGCGCACATGAACCACTCGCGACGAGAAACGGTCGCATCCGCTCCAGCCTCTGTGGAATCGAACGAGCACCAGCAAGCTGCCTCGATCGCGTCCGTGCAAGAGTACTTTGCTCTCAAAACACCCGCAGCCATCCATTTCAGCGTCCGCCCGTCGACGAGAAGCTCGTGCTCCAACTCTTCTTCTTCCTCTTCCGACGAGAAGCGCGCCCACGACCGCGTCTCGCGTTGAGACGTCGACGTCTCTCCGCGCACGGTGCGTCTCGGCGCGCCATCCTCGCGCGTGGTCAACTTTTCATCGATGGTCAACCCGGTCAACCGTCTCGCGACCGCCGCCCCGTGCTCTCCGCGACCTCCGCGCGCGTCCGAAGCTCTCGTCGGCCAGCCACAGCCACTCGAAGGCTCGCTGTTCGTCTGCCCCGACGCCTCGTCGCAGTCAGACGTCGTGGTCGTCCCCGTCGTCGTCGAGCGCTCGGACGCTCCTCGGCCGTCAGACATGAATGAACGAGCGAACGAACGAGCGTGCGTCCGCGCGTGCGTCGTCTTCCTCTCGTCTCGGTGTGTGGATTATTTTTCAAATTTGCGTGCAAAAACAGCTCAAGCTCGACGTCGAGTGCCTCTATGTCGAGTCGTGAACCGTGAACATTGGTTGTACAGTTGAAATTTGACTTCAGATGTTCATCTTAATTTGACACGAACGACGGACCGCGACGCTCGAGTCGGCCGCGATGGCGCTCGAGCGAACGAACTCAACGGCGTCGAGCTCGTCGAACGTGTCCACGTCGGGCAACGCGGATGGTGGTCCGAACTCGAACTCGAACTCGCGCGTCGGAGTCGTGGTGCTCGAACGAGAGGTTGGTGATTACGCATTGATCCTGCGCGGGCCGAAAGACGAGGCGGCGGCGCGCGTGGTGCGGGTGTGCGGCGCGACGGGATCGCTCGTCGTGGGCGAAGGGATCGATGGAATGGATGCGTTCGGGGATGTAGAATCCGCGTGCGCGGGACTTCGCGCGAGAGGATACGCCACGGAGAAAACGCGAGGCGCTCGAGCTTTGGGATACGCAACTTTCGGAGACGTGAGCGCGCTTTTGATCGCAAAGACGACTCGAGTGGGAGCGACGTTACCGACTGGTGATGTCGTACACGTGGTGAAAGAGAGCGAGTGGATTCGCATACCGCTGAGGAACGCGTGCGTGCGTCTGAGCAGAGAAGAGCGCGTAAACTTGCAGACGCTCTGCGAGTTTTCAATCGATGGCACGCACTTTTACTGCGAGAGTTTTGACGTGTCGAGACCTTTTGCATACGGTGAATCGGTCGATTCCTCGCGCGAGCCGGACGACGAGTGGGTTTGGAACGCCGCGCTCTCGGCTCCTCTGCGAGCGACAAACGTGTCAGGCGCTTGTCCGGTGTTGATACAAGGTCTGGTGGAGCACCGGGAGTTGTGTGACTTGAAAGGGAAGCCGTTCCAGCTGTGTGTGTTCGGAAAACGATCGAGTTTGCACCCAGGGACTCGATACCTCGCGCGAGGTTTGAATGAGTTGGGGGCTCCAGGTAACGAGGTCGAGATGGAACAAATCGTTTGGTGCGACGCTTCCGACGGCCAGTCGCCCGAGGCTGACGAAGGTACGAGCGAAGCAGTGACTGCTGCCGGGGCGCACGAGTGCTCAAACCAATCGATAAAGTGGTCGTCTTACGTATGGAGGCGGGGAAGCGTTCCGATTAGCTGGACGCAAGAAATTAAGCAAGCGTACGGTGAAGCAGAAATTCAAGTGTCCAAGGAAAATCCTTACCGGGGCACGGCTACGTACTTCACTCGGCTCATGGATGCCTACGCTGACGGCGAACATACCGAAACAGAGCTTCCTGTGACGTGCGTCAATCTTCTGCGATGCGCACCGGGGAAGCCTGAACTATTATTATCCGAACACTTCCACGAAGCAGTGCGAGGCCTGCGACAGAATAATCGCCTGGGGGCAGTTTCGGTTTTGAATTTTGATTGGCACGCAAACTGCAAGGCGCTCGGTGAATCGAAAACAGTCGAAGGTTTATGGGCTGCGCTGCGACAGCAACTACTCGACGATTCTATTTTCGTTGGAACGTTCCAAACCGGTGCTGAAAAATCTGTCGACGAACGACAGCACGGCGTGTTGCGTTATAACTGCGCAGACTCGCTCGACAGAACAAACTTGGCAGGTTTCTTCGTCGCTGTGCAGGTTCTCACTGAGCAGTGTAGCAATTTAGGCGTGGACGTGTTCAACGCCGAAGCCAACGCCGGCTTGGCGTACGGAAGCACGTCGCGGATGGGTTCTTCAGATTTAAGCCGCACGGCAAGCGGGAGCGAATTGCCCCCAGGATGGGAGTCACGCAAAGACACCACGACTGGTCGAACATTTTACATCGATCACAACACGAGAACGACGAGTTGGACACTCCCAGAATTCGATATAGGGCGATCCGAAGTTCCAACTGTCGATGTGCCGACGAGCAAAAGTCCAGACACCAGTCCAGGTCAATCAAAGCTGCTTTCGCGTTTGAACTCTGGGCAAATGTTAAATCAGTCGGGCGGCGCGGAATGGCTGGGTGAAATCATGACGAATGGGAAACCAGAGGATGACACGAGTTCGTTCAAATGGCTCGGGAGTACAGTCGATGAGTTTCGAGCTGCGTTGTTGCCACAGTGCCTGGCGACGATGGTTGAAATATTTCTCGCAAACGGTGACTTTCACGCACAAATGTACACTTCGACACGTGCGTCGCACACGCAGACTTTACATCTGCTCGATGCCAATCCTGCGACTGCCGCATCAGTGCGATTCAAGTCTACGCCGAGCACCGCGAGTAGCACCATGAGTAATGCCGCTCTCGGCATTCAGAGACGCTTTCATAACATGGTGTCCGATAGAGCGAAGCAATCCCAATTTGAAATGTTTCTCGGGCTCAATCAAATGAAATATTTCCCTTCAATCAAGAGTTTGACGCAAAGGTCTTTGGTCTTTGACGAATGTGTAACGCTCGAGAAAGAATCGGCGTGTGTTCAACCGAAGATAGAGGAAGATTTGCTTGAATGCATGCTTGCGCCGTGCGGGGCGACAAGCGCCGTCAAGTCGCCGCTCTGGATCAGCGCGCGAGACGACGAACATTTCACAGTCGAATTCAAGACACCCCAGGCCTCGCATCGAGCTGAATACCTGCTCTTGACCACTGCTGGAGGCGTGAACGAATTTAGTGCGCCTAGTCTCGTGGAGGTCACCATCGCGTACTACAATTCCTCGCGGGCCGATGTGCGCACCCTTGTTATTCCGCGCGTCGAACCAGGGACGTGCCTTTCCTACTCCTTATCCGAGCTCGGAACACCCGTTGACGGGGATGCATGGAATTTTAGCACTCAAGAATTGAGCGCGAGGGAACGAATCAAGTACATTAAAGTCTGCTGCACGCGTAATCATTTCGCTGCGTCCGATTCAAAGTCTCTGTTGGCGATTGGCCACATCGAAATAATCGCGTCTTCGCAGCTGTCAGGCGATGAAGTTGGAGTTGCAGATTCGCCGCTCAACACCGAAACGCTTGTGGTGCCAGAAGCGAGCGTCGCTAATTACGAGAGCGCATTAGATGCAGTCTCGCGCGATAGTGAGGACGAATTGCTCGCATCTCTATTAGAGCTTGAACTGACGAGGCTCCGGGCGAACATTCCCGCCTCTGATCGAGACAAAATCATCCAGAAAAGCGGCCCACGCGAGAACGGCGATTACGCTCCAACGAGTCTCTTGAAAAAATGGCAAGCGCGGTCGCAACTGAGAGATCTCACCGCGGAAAGGACACGCACTGCGGCCACTACGCCAGCGGGCGCTTCGGCTGCAATCTCGTCGCTACGAAGTCTCACGGAATCGCTCATGGCACCCATGATGCGACCAAACTCGGCCACACTGAGCTCGGTGTCGAGCGCTTTGAATTCTCAAGTCGCCGCAAACTCCGCCGCCGTCTCAGCTGCACGAAGTCCACGTGACGAACGGATTTTGAGGGCGATTGGTGAGTTGATTGAGATAACACAGCAAACCGCGTACCCTCCGTCGCGCTCTCGCGAGGTTATTTTCTGCGCGCAAAGCCGGTACGAACGTCACGTGCGCGCCGAAGCGAGCGCAGCGCTGAGGACTTTTCTCGACGATGGCCTCGTGCGAACGCTGATTAACGACGCGCCCGATATTCGCCGAGAGTACATGCGCGCTCTGTTCGAGCACTGTAGCCTGGACGGTTTATCGCTCCACGTGGGTGTTCCTTCCTCCGTGGTGGTTGGTTTCAGGCTTTTGGCGCCAGATCCGATTTCCAACTACAAGGCGTGCACGTTACGCGTCACCGCCGTGTGCGAAGAAACGGATGATTTCACGCACGTCGCAGATTACGTCGTTCCAGCGACAAAGCCCAGAACCACGCTGCATTACGAGTTTGGCCAAGTCTTTGCTGATATTCAACCCAAGTCGCTGCTCTTCCATCTGTATCTCGCCGCCGACCGGCCCAGCGCCGCTTTGCCTCGGACGAGCGTCGCATCCAACAGCACCGCGTGGAGTCTTCACGGACGCGTGACGCTCTACGCGCACGCGTTAGTGCCCAAGAATCAACCCTAGCTCGATCGATTCGCCATTCATTCTTCGCAACATTGTAACTCTACTTCTCCTCTGAGACGCGTACAACTGCCAGCTGGCATCTTTCAACTGCATCCATGTGGTTCGGAATCTTGTTTAAACAACCAAAGCATTACTATTTACCCATATGTTGGATCATGTTGTCGTTGAAACTGCGAGTTAATTGTCGGGCGTCTTCACACGCTCGCTCGCGTCACCGCGCGGTGACGCCGTCGAGAGAGTCGCACCAAACGATACACTGGATATTCCGACGTCTTCATCGTCCTTCTGAGACTCGCGATAGCGAACCGATCATGACTGTCGCGAGAGAACGTCTGGGGCTTGAAAGCCTTGAGAGCCGCGGTGTTCGAAGCGAAAGCTCAGTGCCGCGCCCGGCGCGTCGTAGCCAGCGCAGCGCGCGATGGGCGCCTCAAACTGTTGTGACGGCTGCAGTCGTTACGTTTGCGGGTTTCGCCTTCGCGTCCGTCGCTGCACAAGTAACTTGGGTACGTCATTTGAACTCGAGTCAAACTGAGCGACTCGCGGCAAAGCCAACACAGCTAGGCGCACGCGTTCTTCACTTCGACAGACCAACTCTCGACTGGACTACCGGTAGGATACGCGTGAGAATGATACTGACCTTACTTTAATGTTTTGAATTTTCTTCCTCGACGTGTACAGCCGCTCGATGACTCGAGTGACGTTTAAC
>Ga0255759_10005292_pt1 | contig 11038 bp, 12 predicted proteins | sample 101ome_20_FD_179959 | JGI IMG/M metagenome (GOLD analysis project Ga0255759, IMG submission 179959) | Coastal salt marsh microbial communities from the Groves Creek Marsh, Skidaway Island, Georgia - 101404AT metaG (version 2) | ecosystem: Environmental > Aquatic > Marine > Intertidal zone >...
CGTTCTTCAAGTACAGGAGAATATAGTTCACTCCAATAACTTACTCGTGTACTTTTAGCATCGATACCGCCAAGGTGACTGTTATCGTGCTTTATAACATCACGTGACATGATACGCTTTAGTACTTGATCCCTATCAGCTGTAAATTCGTCATCGTCGTCGTTATGAATTACAACACCACCAGTGGAGATTTTAATCTCTTCTTCACTCATTTGTTGTGTTCCATTCATTTATTAACTGCACAATTGTAGGATGCAGTGCATCTCTGAACGATTCGTCTCTAATTTTATCAAATGCAATTGTACGTCTAGCACATTGTTTACGCAATTTTAAAATCTTTTCCTCAGACATGGTAGGATTGCGTAGTCTGTTAATTAACAAATCTAGTCTAGTACTTTGACTAAAGAACTTGCGACATCCATAAACTTCATCGCATAACTTTGCGAAATCAGGTTCAATCAAAAAGTCTTCAATTTCTTGTGCAATTTTTAATCTATGTTCTTCTGGTAATATCTCTATATCGAATTCTTGTGGCCAAGCAATTAGATTTATAATTAACTTTCCAATTGGACCTTTACCTTCTACCATGCCATATTCTTTCCAATACTTTAACACATTTACTATATTAAAGATATTGTAAATTCCTGTAGCACAAAGATAGTTTACAGTACATCCGTCAATCTGTCTAAATCCTAAAAAGTTTTCGTGCATTACTGCACTACTTGCATTTTTGCGCTGGTATTCATTTACTTTTGGATCTAATATTAAATTGCTGTCTCCGCTAAAATCAATTCTAACTTTTGGAAACTGATGTAATAAACTTAGAATTTTACCTTTTGCAATACTGCCATTTGTAGTAATACACAAGTTAAAGTTAGTATTTCCAGACTCTGCGCACCATTGAATTAGTTTAACACAGCCTTGTGTAGCTAGCGGTTCGCCACCTACTAGTTTCATAGTTATGTAATGTTCGTTGCTAATCCACTTTTTCAAACTGTCCATGGTTTCTTCTTGTTCAACCCATGTACTCATTTCTTTAAAAGTAAGACCTGTATAATTTTTAGGTTCTAACACACCTGGTGCATAAGCACCTGCTTCTAAATAAACTTCTGGATGTTGTGCTTGTTCTTTATCTAAACTATCACTAATGCCTGGTGCGCACATTCTACATTTATAGTTACACGTATGTCCTGGACGAATATCTGTCCACATTGGCTGATTATAACTGTTTCCGGTTTCAATATTAATATCCCAATTCTCATCTATAATTCCATCGTCTGCCCAATGACGATACACCATGTTGTTAGCTGTTTCTCTGTCGCTACCTGGGCCTTGATCATCCTGACGCCAACATGTCTGACATTCAGGAATACGTTTACCATCCAACATATCTTGTCTAATTTTTTTATAAAATTCACTGTTCCAATGTTTTTGTAAGTCTTTTTCATCTCTAACATTAGCTCTAGGGCCTAGTCCATAATTATACGCTGCCAAACAGCACAGCGCAACTTCACCTTCCGTAGTAACATGATTGTGTGCAAACGGCATTATACAAAAGTTAGGATTTTTTTCAATTTGTTCTCTATATAACTTTTTCACTGACTTCTCCTTTTCTTTTGAACAGTTTGCAACTTGATATTTTCAGTTGCTCTAGATCTTTCTACAAAGTCTAAAATTTTCTTCAGTTCTGGAAAATAGTCTTGCCAGTATTGTTGCTGTTGCTCGCCGATTTGCGTAATTGTTTTTCTGAATTTATATATTGCCATTCTGTCAATGTTTTGTTTTTCTTTTAATGCGTCGACGATTTTGTTAAGTGTATAGTTAGTAATTTCATTGCGGTCTTCCCAGTTCTTTCTATAATCATTGTAAAAGTTACTGTACTGATTTCGTATATACTCTACAATGTTTTCATCTAAGGGGATTAAGTCAATCGAACCGATATTAAATTTAACGCTAGAATTTAACCGTTCAGTGAAAAACCACATCATATCTAATATATGGAGCACATTATACATATTAACGTTTACAGTAATTTCGTATATTGCAGCATCTAAGTTTTGAACTTTTTCAATTATTGAAAAGATTATATATTCCTTATCGCTTGTCCAAGTGTTGGGATATTGCATGAAATTAAAATGTTCATATATACCATTTATTTCAATATCAAATTTAACACTATAGAAACAGTTTAGCATTTCATCACTAATCTCTGTTAGTACTAACGACAGTTCATCAACACTATTAATCTTAAAAACTAAGTTTGTACCATAAGCAGTATATGTTGCTATTAATGTTTGCAACTTTGTATGCAAACTATCATAATCATTTAGAATACTACCTTCTATAATATATTCACGCTGCTTCCAAAAGTCCTGTTTCATTGAAACAAGTTCATCTTTTGACTTTCCTGTTATATCAACGAGTTTGTCTAAATAATAATCACCAATACATTCATTATAATAACAGGCAAGTTTAATATTTGGATCTTCGTCTAGTTTAAAAGTTCTAGCAATAATTGTAGTCATTTCGCTGTCATTATCAAACCCTAGACTTTTTGGCCGTGCAACTACAGCCATCATACGATCATGTGCAGGGCCTGCTAGCATTTTTAACATGGTTTTCATCGTTTACCTACTACTTCAAATGTTGGTGTACAAAAGATCAACTTGCCTCCTTGTGCAATCCAATCTCGCATAATCTTATTCACAAATAATTCTTTAAAGTGAAATGGAAATACTAAGAAATAATCTGCTAGTTGTTTAGCATCATCTTCGTGAACAATTGGTATGTTGCTTCCTACTAGGTATTTACCAACCTTATCAGGATGTATTTCAGCAGCACCTGAGATAGTATCACCGTCTAATCCATAGTACTGCATAATTGTATTACCTTTGGTGCTAGCACCCATGATATAAATCTTTTTGCCTGCAGCAACTTCGCTGCGAATAAATTTCATTGTATCTTCTTTGTTTTGTGCTATATTTTTAGCCCACGTAGCGATACGCTCAGGTGTAATATCTTCAACATATTCAATACTTCCTTGATCTAAATGTCTAATATACAATTGATAGCTGCCGCCGTTGATGTCGTTTTCACGTACACGATAAATTTCCAACCCATGTCTTTCCATTAAGTTAACTAGGCTTTTGTATGTGTAGTATTCGATATGTTCATGAATAACATTGCCCAAGTCATTTGTATCTAGCATAGGACGAGCTGTCATAAGTTGACATAACCATACACCGTCTTTGTGCAGTATATTCTTAATGTCTGAAACAAATCCGTTTGGATCATCTAAGTCGTAAAACATTGCAACAGTTGTTACAACTTTAGCTTCAGCTTCTGCGTGTATAGCTGATTGCCAGTTGTTACGATTAAAAAAGTCTCCAATCATAACATCACAGTTTTGTTCTAATTCTTTATGAATGTTTTGGGCAGGATCACACCCAACTCTGATAACAGTGTTTTTATCATAAAAACTTAATAATGTGCCGTCATTAGCACCGATGTCAAGTACTACATCGCCTTGCTGTAAATTTACTTCTTGACTAACGTCATGTACAATGCTAGACAAGTTGTCAACAATTTTTTTGTTTAATCTTGACAAGTACCAATAGTTTTTATATAAATCTTCTTCTCTCACAGTGTGACTTAATTGAATAAGATCGCAACTTTCACAATGCATAAGTGTTAAAGGGGCAGAACCAATATCTATATTTGGTTCTGGAACAAATGCATTAATTTTAAGTTCTCCAATATCAAATATTGTATTTTTAAGAGGAGTTTTACAACTTCTACAATTTGTAACTTGTTTTACTTGTGTCATATCAGATCCCATTCTTTTAATTTATTTTCTGCTCGTTCAAGTAATTCTGGTGAATATATGTTTCCCTTGACAGGCAAATCGCCAACATCTTTAAATCCCCATGGATTGTTGTTTATTAAATCTTCGTATGCAATTTCAAATGTAAACAAATGTTTATATTTGTTGTAAGCTGCGTGTTCGTGTATCATTATTGCCTCGTATTGCCACATTTGGTGGTCTGGAAATTCGATATGTTCAGGTGTTGTATATGTCTCGCCTGGAGATACAATAAAAACATTAGTTTGCCAAGCAATAATATTGCTTAAAAAATGCTCTACACGATTATTTCTATATAACCAAATAAATTCAGTATTGTTTTTATATTTTTGTAATAATGTAAGATCAATTAGTTCATCACAAAATACCTTTGTAACAAAAGGAGTATGATTATATAAGTTATCAATTCTTTCCTCAATATTAAAAATTTCTGTACCTTGTTGTGATTCACTAAGAGCAACTGGATATGCATTATATCCATTTCTAGCAAAACTACTAACTAGCCAACTACTGCCGCTACGGGCTGGTGTAACTATAACTTTATTTTTTTTATCTTGCATATTACCATTCTACATGTTTGACGGGAGATTGTAGTATTACATCCCAATTAACCCGTGTTTTATTAGTGCAGCGACCCAGCGGTATTTTTCCAATACAAAAAGGCTCTGTAGGAACATTATGTTCTACTAACCATTGTTGGAACTCTGGTTTATTAAGAACTTCTACAGTAAATGCATTGGGCTGTAATTCCCAACCAGGGGCATAAGTTTTGTCAATGTTTGTCATATCAAATTGACTAGGATTGTCCATGTTTACCCAGCAAGTATAATACTCTTTACCCAGTACTGCAAAAGGCAACCACAGATCATAATCAGTATCATATGTACAAAAATTTCTATATTCGTTTGGAATTTCAAAAACGTCAAACGCTTCCATTTTACCAGTAGAATAACGCTGTATGATGTGACGACCATCTTCGTAAGTGTAACCCCAGTCCTTTAATTGCTGTACTCTTGGACTAGTAATTGTTTCTTCATACCAATGGATATCACAATTCATTTCAAAAAGTATTCTTGTAATGTCTTCTACATCCTCGTCACGTACACTAAACTCTGGTTCATGATCTCGTCCGAAATCATAATCTTTCCAATGATTCCATTTGCTGTTGTTAATATCTGCAACTGATGCATTTGGTAGATCCCAATTGGTTCTTGTAAACGCACCGTGTGTTACCCACTTGTGTAACAAGTTAAGTCTGTCTTGAGTCAAATCAAGTGTTTCCATTTTTCCTGGAAATGTAAGATCATACTTTTCTTTTAGCTCATCAACATGTGCATTAAATTTTTCTACACGATGAGTTCTAATTTTTAAAATTTCTTCATGTGACAATCTACATTCTGGAAACAAGTTTTCGTTCCAAGTGTCGTTCATCTTTAACGGAGAAACACGTTCTCTCCAACTGTTTACAAAGTCGTTATCAAGTAATTCTATTTCGACAACTCCGCTATCAAAATGTATCTTCATTAATTAAAGTCCTTTACATAACTTATATCAGGATATGTATAACTTCCTGCACAGTCTTCGTTATAGTCTGGCAATACTTGTAATCTTGCTAGACCTAGTTCAGCTGTTTCTGGTGTCATAAAATAATGCCAGCCAGCAAAAGTTATTTTATCTAATTCGTATGGCACTTTCATATTTCTGCCATCGTGTACCGCTAACTGTGCCCATTCATAAAATTCTGGATCGTCAGTTAATATCATACCGCCACGGACTGTACTTAGTATCTTTTTAAATTGAAAACTTAAACACTGATACTTGCCTTTCATATAACAGCCCTTGTGCAGTCTAGGCGCACTATCAACAACACGAGTACCTCCTATATCATATGCACCTTCCCATTTGATATCTTCAAAAGTGATGCTTAAACCTAAGTGTTTACATTGCATAGCGACACTTACATAGGTATTCTTAGGAAGCACTACATGTTGTATGTTGTCTTTTTGTTTTTGGTAGTAAAGACTTAGATATAGTGCATGAGTACAACAATCAGTAGCAACAGCATAAGGTGCTCCTGTGTATTTTGCTATTTGTTTTTCAAATTCATGCACTAAGTCAAACGGATTCATTCACAAGATGCCTTTACTATATGACTATTATACAACACATATTCAATATTGTCTACACTATTACTAATATTACCAACAGGAATTCTACCAATATTATGTCTAGTAGGTGCTACAGGCAAATATTTTAAAAACTCAGGACTATTATATAAGTCTGGCCAATTGTTGAGAGGATCAAATTCAAATGCTACAGGAATAGTATCTCCTAGCGGCTGCATTTCTTCGTATAACGGATTGTCATTGTCTCTATATGCTTCTCTGTAGTCTTTGCCTAATATACGCTTTGCAACATACACATCATACTTGTCAAGTGTCATTAGGTCTAACCATTCATCTGTTAATGGAAGTCTGTGTTGTCTATCATTTTGTAAAGGCTGATCCCAATAGATATATCTACAACTTTCTGGAAATGGGTTTGTTCCTGCAGGCAACAGTGTTTCGCATTGATGACACAAACTGTTTAGTTTACCAATATAGCCAACATCAAACGCATAGTTTGAATAATTTTGATTCATATGTTTAGACTTAACTAAATCAACACACCAATGATGCATTTTGTTTATTAGTTCTTGAATAGCAGTATAGTCTTCATAGTCAACGATTGAAAACTGCGGTCCTTTATAATATTCAACACCTTGTAATAATTCTTCAAACAATTTGTTAAATTTCTGTTTATCAAAAAAATCACTTCTGTTATCTAGTCTAGATCTTTCTGTTTCGCCAACAGGCACACTACAAAAATATTCAACCCATTTGTGAACAAGTGGGTTATCTACAACAGCAATATCGATTTCTTGACCAGTGTCAAGGTATAATTTCATTTCCATTTTCGTCTACTTTCACTATTGGAGGATTACTATCGTTCCATCGTTTTGTCAATAAACTAACAAATTTAAAATCTGTTAGTGCAATAAAAGTATGTGCAGTACCAATTGGGATACGTATACTGTCGCCTACTTCTAGTACATGCTCGTGTATTTCGTCTGTGTATTCTTTGAACAAACATGTACCTTCTACAATTGTCATATACTCATTGAAGTGCGGATGATAATGATATCCTCGAGCATCGCCTTTTTTAGTAATCATTAAGTTCCATTCAACAATGTTTTCATCTGGGTAATAACTACGAATGATACCTCTATGATCTTCAAATACATCAGGTGTTAGCAGTGTGCAGTTTTTCATAACCTCATACCTTTAAAAACTGTTTTTTTAAATTTATTATTTTGTCGATCCATTGTAGCAAATAAATCAAAATCTAAACCATGTGTGTTACAAAAATGCTGTAGTGCAATAACGTCTTTTGGTAAACAAGCGCCTGCATAACCACGTAACTCTGGCTTTACATCCAAATACTCATCTGGTACATTACCTTGTGCTAAAAATGCACTTTTAACTGTGTCATAGTTTGCACCAAGTTGTGTAGTCATTTCATAAAATACATTTGCAAAAACAACACGAAGTGCGTTAAAACTATTATGATAGTATTTTGTAAACTCTGCTTCGGTTGGACTTGTTCTCATAATTTGTTTTGGCAAGTCTCCGTGACTACGTTGCACTAGATAGTAGTGATTTACATTTTCTGTTCCTACTAACAAAAGTCTGTGATCAAATACAAAATCATATTCTGCACTACGTTCTTTTAAAAACTCAGGAACAAAAACAATTGTGTCGCCAAATGTATCTATTAGTTTTTGTGTTGTACCAGGTGTAACTGTACTTTTAATTGCAATTACGCCTGTGTAATTTTTATCTATTAGATTAGCAACTACACTAGTGACAATATCTGTATTGCATTCACCTGATTCGTTGCTTGGCGTAGGAACACAAACATATACAATTTCTGTATCTAAAACCTGTTCAATACTAGTGTTTAGTATTATATCGTGTACACTAACACTGTAACCAAGTCTTTCAAACCCTGAACGACATGCTTTGCCTACAACACCTAGTCCAACAATACCTATTTTCATATCATATCCTTATTTTACTAAATGCCGAACTGATTTGTTAATTCTAAACATAAATGGATTACCATTGTTACTTATAAAGCTATCAACATACAATCTTACTGTAGGATTAAATCCGTAGTCATCAAAAATTATATGCCCTTTTTTAGATACTCTGTTATAAAAATGTTCTAATACATGTTTAGTCGGATCTATCAAATCAACATCAATGCGCAATAAACTAATATTTTCAGGACCTGATCTAGGTATAGTGTCTTCTACTTTACCTTTAACAAATTCTACGTTTCCTTGATAATTAACACTACTAATATTTTCTTTAACGTCTTCTAAACTAGAATAACACCATGTTGTTCCTATACCGTCATCATAATGTCCTTTATCAATGAACCAATCTTTCATATTTTTATGTAAATTACCGTTCCAGTGATATGTATCCATTTCACTAGGCATAGGAACACCGTTGTAGGTATCATACATCCATACTGTACGTGTATCATTTAAATAATTTAGGGTATCCATGATTAGTCTACACGAACCTCCCATGTATACACCACATTCAACAATGTCACCAGCTATATTATTTTTAACAATATTTTCTACAGTTTTTACAAGATCATACATTGCTTCTGAACCTGTAACCGTATAAGGGATATTATCATAAATTATATCTCTAATCCACTTGTCTCGTGGAAGTAAATCAACAAGTAATTTTTCTAGAAGTTCTTGTTGTATTTTTATTTGTTTTTCATCACGTGTTTTTTTACTAACTCTCATTATTTTTCCATTTTACGCTACAACCAAAACTAGGAGTTGGCTCCCACGTAATAGGTTTATTTACTAGTGTTAAATCTAGTGCATGTCGTAAGCTACTGCCTGTTGGCATTAAGTCATTACTAGTATGGCTTGGATCTAGCTCTCCGTGATACACAATAATACCATCTGCGTCTACTACATAAAATTCAGGAGTACAAACTGCTCCATATGAACGAGCTATTTCTTGATTGTCATCAAAAATATAAGGACACTGTAAATCCCATCGCTCTAGGAAATGAGGCATTAGTTCAGGTGCATCTTCAGGATGGCTATCTTCTGTAGTTGGGCTTGCATCGTTGCTGTTAATAGCAAATATTTTAACACGATCTTTGTAGTCTTTTACAAGTTGACTAATTTGAGGCATTCTGAATAAAACATAAGGACAATGATTACAAATAATCATTACTAAGTTTACATGACCTGATTCTGCTGGATAAAAGGCGTGTTTGCCAATCATACTGTCACTTGTTTTTAATACCATTATTTTCTACTTTCGATTACGCTGTATAAACCAGACACTAGTGCAGTATAGTTAAATTCTGGCACTAGTTGTTTTAGTTTTGTAATATCAGGAGCACGTCTTGGAGTGCTGCCTGGAGGACTTTCTTTTAATTGTAAATCATCAGAGGACATATTCATCAAGTCTAATATAATATGTGCTACATCAAGTATTGATATTTCTTGATCCGATCCAATGTTAATAATTTCGTTTTTTGTTTTATAAACACTCTTGACAAGTTTACATGCATCGTCTATATAACAAAAGCTACGAGTATCTTTATATCCGTATAGTACACTATCACCAGTACTGAGCCTATCAATAAATTCTGGAATAAAATGATTTTCTTGGCCAGGGCCGTATACATTATGAAAGCGTATAATAGTGTAAGTATTATTATGTTGTATACTATGACTAATAACTGCACTTTCCATTGCAATTTTTCCAGCAGCATAACACCAACGTGGATTAGAAATATCTTCAATTGTTAGTGCAACTTGTTCTGGTGTCGGGACACTTGCCCATCCGTTATTGACTGTACCTGCATATTCTTCGCTTGATCCTGCATATACAAAATGTGCATTTGGATAACGTTTAAGTAAGTTCATAGTAGGAGTAACAATGCTATCAATAACACTAAAAGGTGTACTGTAAAAGTTTTTTGTACTATTAAATGCTGCTAAGTGTATAACTGTATCAATATCATCCGGCAATACATCTACAAACTTTTTGTTAGACAAGTCTCCGTTGTAGTCACAGCCTACACGATCTACAGTAACACATTCAAACTCTTTTTGTAAATGGCTTCCTATAAAACCATTTGCTCCTGTTAACAATATCATGCTTACTCCATTAAATACTATGTTTATTTATTGTGTAATTTTTGTTAAGATTTCTTTAAATCTATATCCTTGATCTTGTTTAAAAGTTGTTATTAAATGATTCCAGTTGTACAAGTTTTGTTCATGTACACGTTCTAATAACTCTGGAGTTTTTTCTAAGTTAATAACTTCTAATAGACTTTCTCTACATTTAAAAAGCCTGTCTATCATCAAGGGTTCATTATCATAATCTTCACTAAACAACCAGTCCCATGTTTTGAATCCCCAATCGTTTAGTTGTTTAACAATACCTTGTTGCCCTACCCATATGCACGGTTGTTGATATACAAATGCCCTGAATGTAGCTTCACTAATAAAGAGAGCACTACTTTGGATGTCTGTTTCTGTAATTACACTAGCAAAACTTGCGTTGTACCACGGCAAACTGCTAAGAGTAGTGTCAGAACCGGCACACCAATTATTATTATGATCTGCTACATCTAGTATATAAGGGACTTCTATACCTACATCAGCTAAGTCATGCCACATGTTTTTGATTTGTTCGTCTGACCATGACGTGCTTGTCATATGTGTTTGATGTTGTTTCATTATTGCAATAAATGCACGGGCTTTGTCTAAAAAACTCCAACCATGCACTCTGTCTGCAATGCTAAGAAATCCGCCTGGATATTGCATTAGCCATGGCTTATCTTTTAGCAACCAAGTCCAAAAAATTCTGCCTGGTTTCATATAACGCTGTAAACAAATAAACTGTGCAGCAAAATGTCGTTGTGTAATAGGCTTTAATGTCCAATCTTCTGGAGCAATTTCAAGTTGAACTTGTCTAGAAATGTCATTACCGTAACAAGTAAATCCAAATGATCTAATAGATTTGCTTTTTTGTCTTTGCTGTACACGAAGATCACCACTTACCCAAACAACATTAT
>Ga0255759_10005294_pt1 | contig 11038 bp, 17 predicted proteins | sample 101ome_20_FD_179959 | JGI IMG/M metagenome (GOLD analysis project Ga0255759, IMG submission 179959) | Coastal salt marsh microbial communities from the Groves Creek Marsh, Skidaway Island, Georgia - 101404AT metaG (version 2) | ecosystem: Environmental > Aquatic > Marine > Intertidal zone >...
AGATACAGTTTCATCACCAGTGAATTGTAATTGTTCAATTAAGTATTCGTGGGAGATTTGTGCGAATCTTCTTCTTTCTTCGGTATCTAAGTAGATATAATCAACATACATTGATACATCTGACATAGATGCACCATTAGATGAGCCATCAGCAGTTAAGTTTGCTTGTGATTCGAATTCAAGGTTGAATTTGACTTCGTGGTATTGTAAAGCGATTAATGGTAAAGCTAAACCTGCATGTCTGCAGAACCAGAATTGTAATGGTACATTTACTGTTACTGCAGTATTATTAACACCTGCTGGACCAACCATCGATTGATCATATAAAGTTTTTTTTCCAGCTGGTGTAGATAAATCAGACCAGATGGATAACCAGTGTCCGTAGTGTTTGTCGATTTTTTGACCACCGATTTCTACTTCTACTGATTTTACTAAGTAGTGTCCTACTTCACTGATGTAGTCGGTAGCACCTGGTGCTGGTAAAGTTGCTCTTAACCAACATTTGTGTACTAAGTCACCGTTTCTTGAAACGTTTACTGTTACTTTTCTTCCGAAGTCAGCGGTACCGTTGAAAGTTTGTTCAATCGATTCCATTGAGAAGTTTGTGTGTCTTCTGTATACGACTTTGAAGAAAGTGATTTGTGGATTTCCTGTAAGATAGATATCTTGAGCACCATAAGCTACTAATTGCATTAATCCGCCACCCATGTTATTTTTTATATAATTTCTAAAGAAATTATTTTTTATTTAAACGATAAAAATATATATTTAATTATAAAAATATAATTTAACATATTTAAAAAAGGTTATAACTATTTTTTTTTTAATTCATCATATTTTTTATCAATATAATCTAATATATCATAAATATTATTCTTATTTTTATCTAATGAAAATCTATTATTAAAATAACTTCTAGAATTAATATTATCATCAGACATATTATACTTAAGTTTTATACTATTAAATAAACTTTTATCATATTGAATATCAAAATTTTTAATATCATATATTACATTTGAAAAATCATTATATGAACATTTTTTCATACTTTTTTTTAATTTTTTTTTTAATATTTTTTTTATAAATAATGCTCGTCCTTGTTTCATCCCCCAAATCATAGCTGTACCAGAACCTCTAGTAAATGCTGCAAAAGAAATTGCAGTAGCAACAGATATAATAATCGCAAGTTCAATCATTATATTATAATATATAATATAATAATATATTAAATAAATTTACATAATAAATTTGTAACATCTTGATAATAATCATATTTATCGTATAATATTTTTTTAAGATGTTTTTTTAATACACATTTTTTCAAATATTTTAAAATTTTAATACCATAATATTTTTCAATATCACAAATATATATAAAATCATTTGGAAAAATAGTATAATTTATATTATGTATATGTGTAAAATAATCTTTAAATTCTATATAATTATTATCTTTAATTTTATAAACTACACTTCCATAATTTAAAAATTTATTAGAATATGAAGGATGTAATTTTAAATATATTAAATCAACACTATTAATATTATTATTAGATTCAATTATGATTTTATTTGAATTATTTGATAAAAAAAATGGATAAAAATCTCTATTATAAATAGGTAAAAAAATATTATTTTTATTATTTTCATCTAATTTAAAATTATTAATTAATATTTTATATTTTTTTGTATAAGAATATATACTAATATTAGAATTTATATCACAATTATTCATTTTTATCCCAACTAAAAAATCATTTGATTTATTTATTATAATATTATTGATTTTTTTTAATTTAAAACCACTTCTTCTGTTATTGTTTTTTTTATTACTTATTTTTTGTATATAAAAAAAATAAAAATTTGAAAAATCATTATTATATTTATTATTATCATCTTGTATTACAACTTCATTATCTAATCCACTTAAAATATTATAAATATTATTTTTTTCTTTTATGTAATATTTATAAATATTTTTATAATAATCAATTAATTCATATACATTATGATTATAATCATTAATAGTTATAAAATCCATATATAAATATAATATATTAAAATGAATTAAAATAAATTATAATTAAAAAAATATTAAATATAATATGATACTATATTTATATAATGTCTAATAAAGAAATTAAATTATTAAAAACGATAGAAATATTACAAAAAAAAAATAATGAATTACATAAATATAAAAATTTTGTAGAATTAGAAAAAAATAGTAAAAATTTCTTTGAAAAATTTCAAAAAATAACAGAAAATAATTTAAAATTAGTTAATCATATAAAAGAACAAAGAAATATAATTGATCTTCTACAAAAAGAAAAAAATGAGTATAAAAATAAATTAAATAAAATGAATGATAATGGATTAGGATACGTTAATAAAAAAAAATTTTATGAATAAAATTTAAAAATTAATGAATTGGAAAAATATAATGAAGAATTAAAAAATATAATAAAAATAAAAGAAAATAAATTCATAGAAATTAAAATAAATATGAAAAATAAAGAAAATGAAAATATTTATTATAAAAATATGATAGAAAATTTTATAAAATCTTATAAAAAATATAATGATACAGAAGATGTAGAAGAAGATGTAGAAGAAGATGTAGAAGAAGATGTAGAAGAAGATGCAGAAGAAGATGTAGAAGAAGATGTAGAAGAAGATGTAGAAGAAGATGTAGAAGAAGATGTAGAAGAAGATTCAGAGATAAATAGTATTAATAGTAATATTTTTAACTAAAATTTACATAATATAATAATACAATGTTTAAAATAAAATATATTAATAGAAAAAATAAAAATATTATAAATATTTTAAATGATAATATTAAAATACATAAAAAATTATATGATGAAAATAATATTTATAAAAAAAAAATTGATGATATTCCTTATGATAAATGGAAAATAATAAGAAGTATATCAAATGATTATGAGATAATTGGTAATAATAAAATTCATAATAATTATGAAATAAAAAAACATATTTCTGTATCAAGAGCGTATTATAAATTATTAGAAATTTTAAATATTTTTGAGAATACACTAAAAATTAAAAAACAAAAAAACATGACATTTAGTTGTTTATGTGAAGCACCTGGTGGTTTTATAAAATGTTTACATGATTATAGGAAAAATAATGATGATTTTTTTTATACAATATCAAAAAAAGATGATAAATATAATAAAATAGATTGGAATATTAAAAATATTAAAAATTTAAATATATTATATGGAGAAAAAGATTATAATAATGGTGATATATATAATCCAAAAATAATTAATTACTATATTAATAAACATAAAAAAAAAGTTGATTTGGTTACAGCAGATGGTGGATTATTATTAAATAATGAAGAAGAAAATTATAAAAGTATTTACCATATTCAATTATATTTATGTCAAATATATATTGCATTAAATATTTTAAAATTAGATGGAATATTTATATTAAAAATATACGATATTACACAAAAAGTTACATTAGACATAATAATATTATTAAATTATTATTTTGATAATGTAAAAATAATAAAACCAAAAACATCAAGAGAAATGAATAATGAAAAATACATAATATGTTATAAAAAAAATAATAATAATAGTAATTTAATAAAAATATATAAAATTATTAAAAAATTATGGGAAGATAAAAATTTATTATTAATAAATCTATTAACAGATAATTCCTATAATGATAATTCATATTTAATAAAAACTCTAAGTAAAATAGAATATAAAAATTTAATAAGACAAAATATTAAGTTAAAACAAGCTATATATTTAAAGGATAATGATAAGAATGATTTAAAAATATTATTAAAAGAAAAAAAGAGATTACATTTTAATTATGCATATAAATGGTTAAAATTAAATAAATTAATTGAATAACATTTTTTCTTTTTCTAATAGATTAAGTTCTCTTTGTTTTAATTTTTGTTCTAATATATTTAAATTTTTTTTTCTTTCATCTAGTTCCTTTTCTTTTTTTAATATTAATTCATTAAAATTTTTTTCTAAATTGTTTAATTTATTAAATTTATTATTTATTAAATTTAATATTTTTTCTTCTTTTGATTTTATACTGTTACTAGTATTTTCTAAATCTTTAATCAAAGAGGTTAAATAATTATATTTTATTTCTATTAATTTTGCATGTTTAAAAACTTCTTTTAAATTTGTTTTAGATATATTTAAATTAAATTCTATAATTTTTTCTTCAATTATTTTACTTAACTCATTTAATTTTTTAGCTTTTTTTTGTAATTCTAAATCTTTTTTTAATAAGGTTTCTTCATCAATAGTTCTAAAAATATTCATTATATATTATTATTATAAAATAATGATATATACTTAAATTAAAATTAAACATTAATAAAATCAATATTAGATGATAATAAACAAGTTTTATTAAAATTACTAATAATATTACACATTTTAACACTATCATCAATTAAACAAACTTTATCATATTTATTTATATATTTTTTTAATATAAGTAATTTTTTATAATATGCATTTTTCCCACTATAATTAATTTTTCTATCGCCAACTGCATAAATATTACTATATTTTAATATAAAATTATTTTTTAAATTTTTTTTTAAAAATAAATGTATTACTTCTTTTACTGCGTTTTCTTCTCCTCTTGCAGTTAAAATGCCAAGTTCCCAATCATTTTTTACATATTCATCTATAATTTTTAAATTATCATATAATGGTTTACTATTTATAATAGAATCTTTAATTTTATATGGATTGTCAAAATCTGCATAATCTATTTTATAATTTTTTAAATTATTAAAACTAAATTTAGCAAAATCATTTGTATTTAATTTAATTTTTTCACCATTATTATAATGTACATAAATATACATATTATTTGATACTAATAAAGTATCATCTATATCTAAGAATAAAATTTTTTTCATAATTTATTGATATATATTAATATTAATAAGTATCAATTTTATTTTTGAATAATAATTAATTTAAATATATTAAGATCATAAATATCATATTTATGTTTAAAATTATTTAAATTAAAATTATTTGGGATTTTTAGAACAATCATTTTGCAAGTTTTTATAAAAATATTACAAAAATCAGATGCATTAATATTATCTAGATATAAATCTATACTATCATTTTTTTTATAATCTTTACCATTCCACGGAGGATCAATAAATATAATATCATGATCTATTTTATCATATACATCAAAACAATTTAGATTTAATAATTTATAATTATTAAAATTATTATGTTTTCTATATAAACTCATATTATGCCTTAAAAAATCAAATCTTTTTTTATCTAGTTCTACACAATTAACATGTTTAAAATATTTAATAAAATTAAATGAATTACCACCAATACAACAACAGAAATCAGATATAGTTAATTTATCTAAATTACTATAATATTTACTTATAATACGTGTTATTTTTTCTGCATAATAATGAGGAGTAATAGAATATAAAGAAACAGAATCAACTTTAAAACTTTTAATTGTATCATAGATTTTAAAATCTTTTTTATTAAAGAGATATGTTAAATATTTCCATTTAAGTGAAAATGTATCAATTGGATCATTATTATTTTTTATTTTATTTTCATTTAATTCCATTGATATATATTAAGTATTAAGTATTAAATATATAAATAAATTTTATTTGTTATTTATATAGAAATATGAAGTTAATAAATAATTTAAATATATTATTAAAAATAACAGTGATTACATTCATAACAACATTTTTAAAAAATGAAAATTTAAAATCAAATGATATATATTATAATATAATATCAACATCATTAGGATTTATAATTGCAAATTATGTTAATAATAAATTACAAAAAAAAATAAAAGAGATAAATAATAAAATTGGATATAATATATTAGAAGATATAAGTACACCAATTATTATATTTCTAGTAAAAATATTATTAGAAAGAGAAAACATGTCATTAAAAAAATTTTTACCAACATTATATACAATAATTGGATTTACAACATATAATATTTTAGTAAAAGAAAAAATATTTAAATTAGACAACTTTAGTGAAGATTTAAAAAAATTAACAGAAAATATATTTAAACCATTAGTAATGTTAAGTGTTAATAATACATTAAGTGGTAAAAATATATTAGAAGTTGATAATATTAGAAATATATTATATATAGTAATATCATTTGTTAGTCATTTTTTACTATCTAAATATTTTAAATTATAAAATTAATTAATAATAAGTATGTAATTAATATTAATTAATATATTTATGAATAAAATAATAGATAATGATTTTTTAAAAAAATTTTTAGAAAAAAGTATAGATAATAAAAAATATTATAATATTTTATTATATGGATTACCAGGTTGTGGGAAAACAACAATCGTAAGAACATATTTGAATAAATTATATGATAATAAAAACCATTATATTGAGATAAATTCTTCAGATAATAGAGGTATAAATTATTATAAAGATATATTACAAAAATTTATTAATAATACTAATATAAAAAATAAAACATTTTTTTTAGATGAAGCTGATAATTTAACTCATGAATCACAAAAATATATTAATTATATATTAGAATATATTAGTGAAAATAATTTAGATACTAATTTTATAATAATATGTAATTATGTAAATAAAATAGATGAAAAAATTTTAAATAAATGTTTTACATTTAGAATTAAAAAAATAAATACCAAAAGTATTAGTAAAATTTTTAATGAAAAATGTATAGATAAAAATCTAAAAATAAAAAATAAAAAAAAAATATTAAAAAGTATTAATAATAATTATAGAGAATTAGAATATTTTTTTAATTTTAATAATTATAATATAAATTTAAAAAATAATGAAAAAATGTTTAAAGAATTATTAAAAATTCTCCTTGATAAAAATATTACATATCATAATAAATATGAAAAAATAGATATATTAATAGAAAATGATTATGAATATATATTAGATGATTTTTTAAAATATTGTTTAAATGAAACTTATATAAGTAAAAGTAATTTAATTGATATATTTTATAAATTAAAACAAAATATAGGATTAGATTATATTAAAAAAATAAAAATCTATGAAATAATATTTTCTTTTGATAATATATAAAAATTAAAAATATGGTATATGTAAAAATAGATGATTATGATATAAAAATTTTAGAAAAAGTAAAAGAAAATTCAAAAAGAGTATTTAAATTTCCATTAGGAAAAACTTTAAGAGTTGATTTAGATGAAGGAACAGTAGAAGGTTTAGAAGAATATAAACCATCTAAAAGTTTATTAAAAAAAATCTTTGATAAAGATTCAACAAAATTAAATAAAATATATATTCACGGTCAAATAGTAGATGATTATCCAGCAACATATATAACATTACATAAATCATTACCAGAACTAGAAAAATCAATAATTAAAGTAACTGATGAAGATATATCAGAAGAATATACAGAAGTTAGAGATAAAAAAAATAAAATAATTCAAAATGGTGGAAGTAGTTGTAATAAAAGAGGAGGTTATATGTATAGAAAAAAAGGAGGAATGAATATATTAAAAATGACAAAAATGTTAAATAATTTAGATAAAATTCAAGAAGCAATGGAATTACAAAAAAAATTAAAAAATCCTAAAAAATTATCATTAGAAGATTTAAATAAAATGGCAGAACTTGGTTATAATGCAAAAAAATTAGTAGAAGGTCAACAAATGGGTGGATCAAAAATAATAAAAAATGTAGAAAAAAAAATAAAAGAAATTATAAAATTATCATCTAAAAAAATAAATACTGGTTTAGAAAAAATCAATAAATTAGCAAAAGAAACATATATTAATTATAAAGGAGGAAATATGAAAAATTTTAATTCATCATTTAAAAAATTAGATAAAGAATTAAATAAAATGAAAAAAATATATAATGGTGGTAAATATTGTGGAGGTTCTAATTGTAGTGGTAATAAATGCAAATATTGTAAAAATGGAGGATCAAATTGTGGAGGATCAAATTGTAGATATTGTAAAAAATAATTATAAATAATTTATAAAATTATTAATAATTATAAAATATGAAAAAAAGTTTTAATATAACAAAAATTACAAAAATCTTCGAATGTAATATTACTTGAAAAATTATATTGAAAAATATCATAAATATATTCTAAATCTTCTTTATTCTTTTCAATAAAATATTGAATTTTTTTTATAGCATAAGAATTTAATTGAATATTTTCAGTATCCATAGTTTTGTTATCAAAAGAAGGATTCATAATAAATATAATAATTATAATTAATAATAATAAATAAATCAATTTTAATAAAAAAAAATAAAAAAAAATATAATGAATGATTTTACTATAAAAAAAATTCATTTTTATTTATATCTATATCAAATTGAAAAAAGTATATTATCAGAATATAAATATATAATATTAAAAATGTTATATGGTAATTTTAAAATTATTAATATTTGTAATAATAATGAATTGTTTATTGAAAATAAAAAAATAAAAAAAAATATTTTTTTTCAACAAATTTTTAATGAAAAAAAATTATATTATAATTTTGATATGAATGTTACTCCAATAGAATTATATTATATAAAAAATATTATATATTCTAATATTGATAATAATTCTATATTTTTAAATGATATAGAAAATTTTACTTTAATAAAATTAAATAATTTTGAAAAAATACTTAATAAATTAAATTTAGTTAATAATAGTAAATATAGATTAATAAAAACATATTTAGATTATATAAATACAACATATGATATTGATTATGATTTTAATAATGAAAAAATAAAATATTTATTATGTGATATTATTGATTAATCATCTTTATTTTTTTTAGGATTTTGTTTTCTAATTGCATATTTTTCTGTAACTTTTCTATATTTTGGATTATAAATGAAATCAGAAATTTCATCATAATCTAATTGTCTATCATTACAATATATTTTCAATCTATCTTGAACAAATTTTTTAGTTAAACTTTCTTTTGTTTTTCTTACATAATTTTTTATTTTAGCACCATTTGGTAATTTTAATGTATCTACTTTTTTTTCAATCATTTTTCCATGAATTTTACCATATAATAATTTTTTTCTATCTTCTAATTTTTTCAATGCATTTTTGAATTCTTCTACTTTTTTTTCAAGAGTTAAATATTCTTTTAAATTTGAAATAAATTCTGGATCTTTTTGAATTGGAATATTATCCATAATATATAATATTTTTATATAATAAATTTTAATTAAGTTTATATAATATATAATATAATGATTACAACTATTATTATATATAGTTCAGTAAGTTTTTGTTCAGGGTGTGTGATTGGATATTATTTACATAAAAAAATATTAGATATAAAAAAAGAAAATATAATAAATAAGGAATTTAAAATGTGGATAAATGATGAAATTGATTTTAATATTATAACAACAACAGAAACAATTTAATTATATATTATATTTATTTTTTTTATATTAAGAACAGTATTAATAATATAAATTATACTAAAAATAGATATTATATATAATATAATTTTTAATTTATAACTCATTGGTTTACTTGGATTCATATGAATATGTTTAATTTTTTTTTCATCAAGTAATGGTTTATTTAATAATTTATTTACTTTATTTTGCATTTTAATAACCCAACTAAATAATTTATCATTATTATCTAGATAATTATCTATTGGTAACTCATTATAGTGTTTTACATAATTTAATGAACAAGAATCGCAAGGTAAAATATAATGAATATTTGAGAAAAAGTTTTTATATATATTTTTTTCTTCTTGGGTTGGATTTGTAGGATATGATAATGCAACATGATTTAAAAAAATCCAACCATGTTTTCCCCATAGATATGGAGAAAAATTAATTTTTCTATAATTTTCTTTCATTAAATATATATTTTATAAAAATATATTTTTAATTTAAAAAACTCCACTCATATTATTAAAATATGGATCACTACCACTTAAATCAAATCCAGTATTCATTACAACCTTTTCTGAAACTTGATTTGAATCTTGAAATTGACTCATTGTATTTCTAATTTGTGTATTTTGTTGTATATTTTGCATATTTCTATCATTACCATGTATTTGTTCTAAGATTTGATTATAATTTTGTTGTTGTGGTTCTTGTTCTATCATTCTTGGTTGTTGTTGTGGTATATATTGTTGTTGATTTGGATTTTGTTGTGGATATTGTTGCATTTGTGGTTTTGATGGCATTTGTGGATTTGCATTTCTCATAAATTGTTGTTCATCTGGTATTTGCATTTGTTTTTTTATTTTTTCCATCATTTTTGCTTCTTTTAATTGTTCTTTTTTCTTTACAATATCTTTATATTTTGAATATAATAAATATAATACTAATGGTGCCATTGCAAATATCCATGCATATATTTCTAATTCATTTATATATAATATTTTTAATATAATAATATGAATTAAATGTAAAAATAATAATAATATAATGAAAAATATATGTGGTTTTTTAATTACTTTTTCTGATAAAAAATAATATGATAATGAATAGTAAATGTAAATAAATAGTAATATAGATGAAAATCTAAGAAATATATTATCTTCGTATTCTTCAAAAATATTTAAATCCATATATTAATTTATATAATAAACAAATATATTATTTATTTATTCTTTTTTTTCTTCTACTTCTAAATTTAAGAATTTATATAATTTTTTATTGTTATCAAGTTTTTTTACTAATATATAAATAACAAATAATATTAATGTACCAATAACAGATAATTTTTCATCATAACCTCCTGCTCCTTGCCATATTAATACATATACTAATAACCATTGTAATACTTGATATTTTTCTGTTAATTTTATAAGAATTTTTGGTGGTTGTGGCATACCTCCAAATGCACCAATACCTGTTGCTAATAAACCAACTGCAACTAAAAAATTTTTTATGTTAAATATATCTTTTAATAACATTTTTATATATAATAA
>Ga0255759_10005297_pt1 | contig 11035 bp, 9 predicted proteins | sample 101ome_20_FD_179959 | JGI IMG/M metagenome (GOLD analysis project Ga0255759, IMG submission 179959) | Coastal salt marsh microbial communities from the Groves Creek Marsh, Skidaway Island, Georgia - 101404AT metaG (version 2) | ecosystem: Environmental > Aquatic > Marine > Intertidal zone > Salt...
GAAATTTATCAGAATACCATTTGAATTCTAGTATTATTAATTTGCTATCCGAGGTAGCTCAATTGGCAGAGCAGCGGACTGTTAATCCGTTGGTTGTGGGTTCAAGTCCCACCCTCGGAGCTATACAGTAAATTTTTCACTATAATTAAAGTGAATGGAGGAAATATGGATTATCTCGCAATAGTTAAAGAACGAGCTGAAGGAAAAGATCTAAGTGTTTTAGGTGGTTCAGTTAAATTTGTTGCTGACGATATAGTTGTTTTTATAGATGGTGTAAATGGAGAAATAACATCAGACGATAACGAAGCAACTTGTACAGTTACAACAGATACTGAAACTATGCAAGCAATTATGGATGGATCTTCAAGCCCACAAGCTGCTTTCATGACTGGTAAATTAAAAGTTGCTGGTGACATGAGTCTTGCTCTTAAAGTTCAGTCAATAATTTCATAGTTAATAGGGCCTGTAGCTCAGTTGGTTAGAGCAACGGACTCATAATCCGTCGGTCGCAGGTTCGAGTCCTGCCGGGCCCACTTGATAGTAAAAAATATAACCAAGAACAAACAACTATTTGTTCTAGGAGCAATTGCTTTTTCATCTCTTTTAATTCCACCTAACTTTGGTGTCAACTTATTTGGAATTGGATTAGAAGATATCCCATTAGTTGGAATTTTTGTGTTTCTGTTTTTCAATTTTTTATTGAATAAGTCTAAGAATTTCAATAAGGTCGATTACTTTTGGGCTGGCGCAACAATATTTTTCTTTATTTATTCCTCATTCTTAAACTTAAGTGGGATAGATTTACTTAACAGAACAAATATTAGATTTGTATTTATGTCACTACTTGCTTATCTTTTCATGAAGTATCTTGTTGCCAATAAACTTTACAATACTGAAGAATCTTTTTTCTTTTTTCTAATTTTTGTCGTTCTTGTAAATAGTTTGTTTTTATTAGTTCGAGATAGGATTTTTATACAAGATGCAGGGTGGGTTTCGGCGAATATTGATTCAAACAATATATTTCTTTCTGGTAGGTTAGCTGGACTTCAGGGTAGTGGTCCAAATGTATTTGGCTTTATATGTGTTGTGGCTTCATTATATTTTTTAAATTTATGGTTTATAAATAAAGGAATTTTCAAATCATTTTCTTTAATAATGTTTTTAATTTCATTAATTTCTTTAGTTTTTTCAAAATCGAGAGGAAGTTATATCGCATTTGTAATTGCTTTAATTTTGCTTTTCTATTTAAAAGAAAAATTAAATTTAAAAACTTTTTTAATTTTTTCTTCATTAATTATTGTCTTTTCCTTTTTTATATTTTCATTTAATCCTCAAACTATTCTTAAAGGTTCCGACAGGTCTGTTTTAAGCGATATTGCAATAGAGAATATAAATCCATTCATAGGTACCGGGGGTGGAAATTATGTATACAAGACTTTTGAACAATCTTTTAACATTGTTGAGTTACAACAATTACAGAGTGTTTTCAATTTTGATTTAAATAAGATTAATTCTGATATTTTTCCTTCAGATAGTTCAGAAAAATACAATTATAGATATGAATACTCTGATGAAGGATTTAACTATTTAAAAAAATATATATTAAGTGATAATTGTGTTGAAGAAAGTAAAATCTGTCAGATTGAAAAGACAATGATTATCGACGTATCAAAAGTATTAACTGCATACTTTAACTCAAATGAGCAGTCATTGAGCCAAAGTAAGGATACATGTTTAAAAAACATAAAAGATGATTCAAATATTACAAGATCGCAATTTGCTTGTATTTTTTATAATCAATTAACCGATTTAGGAACCCAGATTGAATTATCAAAAAATATTTATACTGATGTTGAACAAATTGAATTGCAGTATTTCTCATCACTAGAATCAAACTCTCTTTTGGTCAACTGTAGTTATGACCTTAATAGTCTTTGTCCAGACAGGATTATGACGATAGGAGAGTTATCTAAATTTCTAGAATTGGCAATGTATAGAGGTTCAATCACAATTGATAATTTAAATAATTTATGTCCAGCTTGCAAATACAAAAATTATCATACATTTTTAAGAATGAAGTTTAAATACAAAGATGGATTGGTTCCAAGATCAATTGTTGAATTTTTTATTTCAGAAAATGGAACAGATTGGAATCAGATTGGTGAATCTCAAACATATGGTGATTATATTGATTTAGAAGAAAACCCTTCCTTTATTGAAGTTGGTGGATGGGCTGATGGACAGTCTTTTGGAAATAACTGGTTAGAAGGAGAAATATCTAAATTGTCTATAACAACTAATCAGGATTTGTTAAAAGTAAATTTTAATAAGAATGAATTAAATGATTCTTTTTATCTTTACAAACCTAATACATTGATAAGTTATGAAGATGTTAACGAACTTAAATTTACAGATTTTGGTGTGATTTCATATTCACCTAACAAGTATTGGATTGCAATTCCACAAAATCTAAATCTTTCAGGCCAAGATTTTATTGTTGACCTTGAAATTTCCCTACCAAGCATACCTAGCAATAAACAAGTTTTGGTTTCTTCTTCTTCACTATTCAATTCCGGTAAGCATTCTTGGAAATGGTATATTTATGATTCAAGATTATTTTTTGAATGGGCAGACAATACAGGTACATATAGCAATAAAGTGGGTGACCTAAGTTTATCAAGTGGAGTTTTAGCGACGAATATTGATAAAATTGTAGCTCTTCCAGGAAAAATAACCTCTAACTCTCACTTGAACCAGCTAACTACAGCTCATAACGGTTATTTAACATTTGCTGTTGAGTATGGAGCATTGCTATCTGTAATTTTTTATAGCTTGATATTTTTTATACTAGTCAAAACATTTTCAGATAAAGATAAAAATCAATTTTCAAAAATTGTATTAATTGCATTCCTTTTACAAAACTTAACTAATGATTTGATTTACTCTCCGGATGCTTCACTATTTTTATTTTTTTGTATAAGCTATTTAGTCTCAGGTTATTATTCTTCGATAAGTAGATTTTCTTTTGCAAAATCATAAAAGTTACCATTAAGAATTAATACTTGTCTTCCATCACTGAGTTGATATGGAATCGTTGGCACTGTAAGTTTTGTAATATTATTTAAATCTAGATTCCTTAGGTTCCACAAAATATTTGTAGCTTTGTTTATGCTTAAACCCTCATCAACAACAAACGTCTCTTCAAGAGCTTGAATAAACTGTAACAGTTCTCCAAAACTTGAAAAATTTTCTAACTCATTCAAAAGTTGAATTACAAGATATTGTTGTCTTTCAACTCTAGATAAGTCACTTACATATTCCATTTTTTTCCAGTCAGATTTATCATTACCATCTTCATCAACAATTTTTTGTCCGACTAACACTTCAGTGTTTCTTGATCGAGTCCAATTTAAGGCGGTTGAGCCATTAACTGTCTGGCAACCTTTCTGAAGTTCGAATGAATAACCTTCTCTTTGTGTCTCTTCTACACAAATTTCTATACCATTAAATGAATCAATTATTTTTTCAAAACCTTCAAAATCAAAACTTGCAATATGTTCTATTTTTATACCAGTTAAGTTATTAACAGCAGCAACTATATTTTCAGCACTATTTCCACAGTTATTTCTTTTAAAACTTGCATTAATTCTCTCTACTGCACCTGTGCATAGGTTGGTTACTAATGTGTCTCTAGGAATAGAAATCAAAGCATTTTTATTAATTGTCTCATTAAAAAATCCTAAAATTATTACGTCTGCACGTTGTCCTTCAATATAGCCATCTTCACTTTCATCACTCCTCTTGTCAGATCCAATAAGCAAATAAGAGGTAATGTTGTCTTTTATAGCTAATGTTTGATTTAAAGTAAGTAAATTTTCAATTTCAGGTTCACCTTTAATGGGACTTTCGATAACAGTATTTTCTTCTTGATTGATAGTATTATTTGAATCCGAATTTTCACTAACTGACGTTGTTGTTACACCATCCATAATGTTTTCTACTACACTTTGATCAAATTCTTGAGTTTGAAAATTAGGAAACAACATGTAAGCACTTATCCCAATCATAATTAGGATGACAAATAGGATTACGTATCGATTTTCTTTCATTCTTTTAAAAAACTATTATAACTATATAATTAAATATTGTGGGAGCTATTAAATGTATTATCGCAGCAGGAGGCCTTGGAACGAGACTACAAGGTTTTAGAGATAATCAGTCAACTAAAATTCTTTTAAAAGTAAACACAAAATCAATGATAATCCAACAATTAGAACAATTAATTAGCTGGGGGTTAAAAGATTTTGTAATAATCACAAATCCTTCTTTTGACGCTCTAATAAGAAATGAAACAAGTCAAATTAATGAAAAATACAATATTGAGTATGCAATTCAATCTGAACAGCTTGGAATATCGCATGCATTAAAACAGGCAAAATCTTATGTAAATGATGGGGACCAAGTAGTTTTTGTTCTTGGCGATAATTTCTTTGGCAATAATCCAATAGAACACATTAATTTTGAAGAACTTTTTAGCTTAGATAATAATTCAATTATTTTCACAAAAGAAGTAACAAATCCTGAGGAGTTTGGAGTAGCTGTTACTGATTCAAAAAATAAGGTAATTCAGATTGAGGAAAAACCAAAAGAACCTAAAAGTAACAACGCTGTAGTGGGATTATATATCTTTGATTCAACATGTATGAAAAAGATTGATGAATTAAAACCGTCCGACAGGGGAGAGTATGAAATAACTGATTTAATAAATATATATATTAATGAAGGAAGTTGTTCAAGTATAAATTTGGATACTTGGTGGATAGATGCAGGCACTCCAGAACGAATTATTGATTTGGAAGAAAAATTAACTTAATATTTTTAATTTTTTTAAATAATTAAACATTGCAATTAACTGTACTAAATAAATTAAAAACGAAATCAATGATAGTGAGTTTTCAAGCATTACAAAGCAAATAATTAATATAAAGTTGATAGCAGAATAAATGAAGAAAAGAAAAAGTACTTTTTTTTCGGAAAATCCTAAAGCAAGCAATCTATGAGAAATATGGTCAGTTCCACCGGTGGTTGGTGAAAGTTTATTTGATATACGGTATTGCATAATTACAAAAAAATCTAATAGCGGAATTGTGAAGAACAAAACAATTGGACTTAAAACATAGCTAAGGATCTGGTTGTCGGTATTATTCCAAGTAAATAAAATACTTATAAACCCAAGGAGAAAGCCGATAAAGAGGCTTCCAGAATCCCCAAGATATAACTTTGCGGGAGGAAAATTGAAAACAAAAAATCCTAGCATTGTAAAAAGCAAAATAATTGATATATCTGTTAACTTATTTTGAGAAAAAATATAAGTAAGCATTACAATTTGAATACTTATTCCGCCTGTAATAACAACTGCTAAACCGTCCATATTATCAATAAAATTAATCGAATTGATTAGAAGGACTATCCATACAGTCGAAATAAAAATATTTAATAAATTGTTAAAATCTAAGCCAATCATTGATTCAAAGTTTAAAAATACATTCAATAAAGCAATTGGAACAGAAACAAATAATATTTGAAAAAAAAGTTTTATTTTCCAGTTGAGATTAAAAAAATCATCAAATACTCCTAATAAAGCAATTGCAACTCCAAACATACCTATAGTTACAAAATTTGAATCAGCTTCTCCAAGAAGTCTTACAGAAATTAAGAAAGACAGGGCAATTGCAATCCCACCTAAAGGAGGCACATTTCTTTTTGAAAGCCTTACCTCTTCAGTATTATTTTGATAATTTCTATTTTTAGTAATAGTAAAAATTATATAGTTAAAAATGATTGATAAGCCAAGCGCAAAGATTGAAGATAAATAAATGTTTATTTGAAAATTATTCATTAAATTACCCCATAAATACTTTTGAATTGTTTAGCAATTTCCTTAGTTGAGTAATTTTTTATTATGAAGTCACGATTTTTAGAGCTAAGTTCTAAATCAATTTCTTTTAAATTTTCAAGTACTTTAATAAAACTATCGATTTGTAAAGATGGAATTAATTCTGAATTCTCAAGTTCAGAAATAAATTTAGTACCATTATTTTCTAAACTCACAATATAAAGCCCTACAAAAGAAGATTCGAGTAAAACTCTAGAAAATCCTTCATGTGCTGACATTGAGACTAAAACGTCATATTTATGTAAGTCTTTTTCGGCATCTATAAATCCTAAATAGGTAATATAATTTAGTTTCTTTAATTCGTTTAATTCGTTTTCACTTAGAGACTGAGGATTTCCAGGATCTATGTCACCAGCAATAAAAAATTCTATTTCACTGTCTTCTAAGGATTTTGCTAATTCCATAAATTCATTAACACCTTTATCTTTTAACAATCTCGATGCAAAAATTACTTTTAGATTATTATTGAAACTATTTTTTAATTCATACCTTTCAGTATCTAAGCCAGAACTTTTAATCAACTTAGTTTCATTTTTAAATCTTGAATATTCTAGAAAAGTATTTTTATCATCTATATTTTGAAAAATAATTACTTCATATATTTTATTAATAAATAATAAGAATATTGGCCTAAGTAGTGTCTTTAACATTTTAGCTAAAGTATTGCTACTAAATAAAAAACCTAATCCAGTAATGGAAAGAATTGCCTTAAAATCTTTTTTTACAAATACTTTTGAAATAATATAAATAAAGCCTGATTTTATAGTAAAAACATGAACAATTGATTTATCTTCTAGTGTCTTGAGTATTTTTATCAACTTAAATATGCCCTTTAGTCCAAAACTGTTTGTTCTATTAATTCCCCAATCAATACTATCTTTATAATATTTAGACAGGGTAGCCTCGTTATCAATTGGGCATATAGACCTAAATTCATAGTCTTCAATACTTTTAACAATTGATCCACGCGATTTTGTCAGTATCCAATCCCAATGAGCAACATAATTTATCATTACTTATCATATTAAAACTAAAAATTGTTAACATTGCATAATATGAACATTGTCATTGTGGGTACAGGCTATGTTGGCTTAGTAACAGGTGTTGGCTTTGCTGAACAAGGTCACAATATTTCCTTTATAGACTTAGATTCCAAAAAAATTAATAAACTAGCAAGTAAAGAGTTGCCTTTCTTTGAACCTGGCCTTGATGAATATTTTTCTAAGGATGATAATTTTAATCGTATGTCATTTCATGAAAATTATCTAGGCCTTAATTGGGATGAAACTGACATAGTATTTATATGTGTTCAAACTCCAAATAATTTTGAAACTAACTCTGTCGATACAAAATTTTTAGAATCAGCAATTACTGAGATTTCAAAACTTGAAAATAAAGATATCACAATCACTGTAAAATCTACTATACCTCCATATGAAATTGATAATGTTTGTAATAATGTGGGCTACGATAAAAATCTTTTAACTTTTAATCCGGAATTTTTAAGAGAAGGAAGTGCAGTTCATGATTTTTTCAATCCTGATAGAGTTGTAATAGGTGGATTAAATCAAGAGAAAATAAAAAAACTGGAGCGATTATACAGCAGCTATGATGCTGAAATAATTATTACTGATCCGATAAGTTCTCAGTTAATAAAATATCTTGCTAATACGTATTTACCTATGAGGCTTTCATTTGTAAATGAAGCAACAAGATTAGTTGAGTATTCAAATGCAAATCTTCAAGATGTGTTAAAAGGCGTAGGCCTAGATACCAGAATCGGATCACATTACTTTAGACCATCTCCTTCATGGGGAGGTTCATGTTTTCCTAAAGATCTCGTCGAAGTTAACAATTTCTATAATAAAAATGAATTAAATTTACCTTTAATTTCAAATATAATTGAATCAAATGATGAGCATCTTAGGTGGACTGTTAATCAATTAATATCATTAAAACAAAGCAATAATTTAGAAAAAATTTATTTAGTTGGTGCTGCATTTAAGGAAGACACGGATGATTTAAGAAATTCTCCAACTTTAGATATATACAAAACACTCTCAAAAATGGAAATTGAAGTAATTATTTTAGATCAAATGATTCAGGTACCAGATCATTCGCATGTATCAAGTATTAATGATATTGCCTCAAATTCACTTATTTCAATTATGTACCCACAAAAAGATGACTTTATTAGTGAACTTAATAAATTTTGTTCCAAAAATAACTGTGTGATTTATTATCCATGGAGTTAACTTGAATATTTTAATAACAGGAGGGGCGGGATTTGTATGTTCTCATTTAGCTGATACTCTTTTTGAAAAGAATCATAATTTGATTCTATTGGATAACTTGCTTACAGGAAATAAGAACAACATAGAGCATCTCTTGGATCACAAAAATGTAAATTTTATTCAACATGATGTCCAAGATCATATAGATATTTCTGAGGAAATTAATTTCATTTTTCATTTTGCAAGTGCAGCATCACCGATAGCATACCAAGAAAATCCAGTAAACACACTAAAGGCTGGAAGTATTGGCACTATCAACACTTTAGGACTTGCAAAAGTAAAGAATGCTGCCTATTTATTAGCTTCAACATCGGAAATATATGGTGATCCTGAAGTTTCACCACAAAGTGAAGAATACTGGGGTAATGTGAACCCCAATGGCGAGAGAAGTATGTACGATGAAGCAAAGAGATTTGCCGAGGCGGCAACGGCAACTTATAGCAGAACATATAATCTTCAAACAAAAGTAGTTAGAATCTTTAATACTTATGGACCAAGAATGCAATTAAATGATGGAAGGGTTGTAACAAATTTTATAGTTCAAGCTTTAAAAGGTGAAGATATAACAGTTTATGGTGATGGATCTCAAACAAGAAGCTTTTCATACGTCCAAGACACTGTAAACGGCATTGTTTCTTTAATGGAATCTGAACATAATGATGTATTCAACATTGGTAATCCAACTGAAATTACAATTAATGAACTTGCATCAAAAATAATAGAAATTACAAATTCGAAATCAAAATTAATCAATAAAGACTTACCTCAAGACGATCCTAAGCAAAGAAAACCAGATATTACTAAAGCTAAAACATTGCTTAACTGGGAGCCTAAAGTAAAGCTGGAGGATGGATTAACTAAAACTATAGATTGGGTTAGTTCTCAACTGTAGACAAAACTCTATCTGAAATAGTTTCTAAGGATTCTTTTGAGACACTGTTTTGTGCGAAAGAAACAATTTCTAAAATCTTATTATTATTCAACTCATAAACTGAGTTCAGCAAATCAGTTAGTGAATTTTGTTTAGAAGAAAATTTTGTATACTTTATTGATTTTGGATCAAAGTGTTTATCGTAGTCAGCATTTAAATAAAAATTATATATACCTGCAGTAATTGTTTCTAAAACAGACTTATCATAAAATCCTGGGGGAGTTGAGTTGATATGATATGAATAACTTCTCAAAACGTCAGGAAGTTCTTTGTGTGGAATCATGCCCTTAAAAATTACATTGTTTTTTGTTCTATATTTTTCAGTAAGGAAAGCTTTATATTTCATATCAGCATCTGTTACAGCATCTCCAATCACTGTGATTGAGTATTGATTAAATTTACTTTTTAAAAAACAATCAATACTCAGTTCTAAATTTTTTGACTTTGAAATTCTACTTAAAATAACAAAATCATTGTTACTAATATTTGTTTTTTTATTTAAAAATGCGTCGTAATCTATTGCATGTCCAATTACGTTAACTTTTTTTGAAAAATATGGAAATGAAGATTCAGAGGCTGTAACAATCTGATTATTGAAAAATAAACTAATGAATAAAACAATTTTCTTAATTAGATCTTTTGGCATTGGATGAGTGTACCAAAGAATTGATATTGTCTTTTTGTTTTTATTGTACCAATTAGCAATTATTGACAGTAAGGGGGACATGTGTGAAAAACATATGGAGTAATCATTCTTTTGAGTTAAATCTTTGACTAAGTTTTTTAGTTTTAAATATTTATCTATCCTTGACAACTTTTCTGATTCTGAAATACCAAAAATATTGACATTTTTAAATTCGACTTGATTGTTTAAAGATATATTTAGTGATATCAAATCCACACTTTCAAATTTATCGGCAAACTTTGAAAGCCAAGAATTTGAAAATCCAAGAGATATATCTTTTTCGTTAGTCGAAAGGTTTAAATATAGTATTTTTTTCTTACTCATTTTTAAAAATTACTTCAGCATATTTTTGTGTGGTTAGTTCAATATTATATTCTTGATTTACCAAATTTTTAGCTTTTGAGGCTAAGATTTGATTTTGTCTATTATTAATTGCATTTTTTATAGAATCTGTAACTTGATCCACTTCTAGACTTTCAACAATATAGCCAAAGTCATTATTACCAATAAGTTCGTAATTTCCTCCAAATTTAGATGCTATGACAATTAATTTATGATTCATTGCTTCAAGGATTGAGTGGGGCATTCCTTCGTAACTTGATAATTGTAAAAAGTAATTTGAATTCTTATAATATTCTTCAAGTTCATTGCCAAATTTTGAACCAATAAGGCTTATAGAGTCACTTAAGTTAAATTTTTCTATAAGATCTTTAATATTTTTGTATTCAGGCCCTTCACCAATTATGTTTAGTTTGAAGTCTAAAGAATCTTGTTTATATAAATCATTGAATGACTTAATTATAAGATCAATATTTTTATGTCTAACTAAACGACTTACAATTAAAAAATTATTTTCATCATATATTTTTTCAATATCTTTGCTTTTTTTTGTTCCATTGTTTATTTGAATTAAGTTTCCAGAAAAGCCAATATTTTTTATAAAGTTTGATAAATGATTTGAAGGAACAATTATTGTATTAATAGATCTTATAGAAGCATTTCTAATAAATTTATAAAGTTCAATTGAAATGTTGTATTTTTTTGACTGAAATTTATCAAATTCTTCAGACACTTTATATTTTGAATAATACTTTTCCCAAACTGGGTCACCTACTATTTTTCTAATTGTATTTTTTCTTATAAATAAGTTCGCTAAATATGTTTCAAGC
>Ga0255759_10005305_pt1 | contig 11020 bp, 8 predicted proteins | sample 101ome_20_FD_179959 | JGI IMG/M metagenome (GOLD analysis project Ga0255759, IMG submission 179959) | Coastal salt marsh microbial communities from the Groves Creek Marsh, Skidaway Island, Georgia - 101404AT metaG (version 2) | ecosystem: Environmental > Aquatic > Marine > Intertidal zone > Salt...
TGAGTCTGGCTCCGCCGCCGGACGCGGCGGCGGCGAACGATTCGTGCGTCGTGTTGTCGGCGTCTGGGGACAGGAACGTGCGCTCGTACGCGGTGACTTTGCATGGGAAAAAGTGTGACGTCAAAGAGCAGAAGATCTTCAAGGGTCACCAAGGAACCGTGACGGACGTGGCGAGCGCCATGGGCGCTCAACTGTTTGCGTCGTGTTCCGTCGATTGTACAGCGCGCGTGTGGAAACTCGCGGGTGGCGAGCTGGCGGCGGCGAAGGCGTCGAAGAAGCGCAAAGTAAAGAAACGCGACGAGGATGAAGGTTCGGACGACGAACAGAACGGTCTGGGAGAGGAGCTCGTGTTGACCGGTCACACCGACCAAGTGCGCGCGGTGGCGTGGGAAAGCCCGAACGTCGTCTGGACGGGATCGTACGATCACACGGTTCGCGCGTGGGACGTCGAGACCGGTGAGGAGAGGGAATCCAACCGGACGAATAGTAGTGTACACTGCTTGGCCATCGCTCCGGGCGGTGGGAAATACGCGTACGGGGGCAACGATAGATTCGTAAACGTGTGGGACCCGCGCGAGACGACGTCGAAGGCGTGTCTCAAGTTGAAGTCGCACGAGGTACGTACTGCGGCGCGAGTCACGGCGCGTGATATCGGCTCTTCGTCTCTTTTACGTCCACTCGCGAAGTCAGTGATGAAAAATCTTTTGATTCCCGACACTCGTGAGTGAGGGTACAATCAATCACTCTAATTTTTTACTGAGACTTTGACGGTTCGGCGTCGCGCGCTTTGCGCCGCAAACTCAGGCGAGAATCGCGACTGACTGACTGACTGTGATTGTATCTTCTTTTCTTCACGCAGGGGTGGGTGTCGTGCATTCGTTGGAATCCAACCAATGAAAATCACGTAGTGAGCAGCGGTTATGACGGAAGCATCAAGCTGTGGGATATTCGAGGCAGAGTTCCGCTGCACAGCGTCAAGACGCACGACGGGAAAAATTTTGCGGTAGATTATCACGGAGGAGAGCGACTGGCGAGCGGAGGAGACGACGGTCAGTTGCGGTTTTGGAACATAGGCGAGAAACACTAGTAGCTTATCAATACAAACTTTCTCTATCAGAATCTAGGCGCTATGGGTAACCCGTACGATTGTTCGTGTTCGGGCGAATTGTACTTGCAGCTTTCGACGTGGCCGATTTCGTGACCGACGTAATCAAAGCCTCGCGATTTCATCAGAGCGAGCACGGACGGTCCGGGACAACACAGGCCGTCGTGGGTGAGCAAGCGATGCAGCGAGATGCCGAGCTTACCACCGCTCGCGCGAGCCCACGTCTTCTTCGGCTGCGTGTACACCCGCTCCGGATGGTGCTTGGCGGCGTACGACGCGTACGACGCGTATTCGCTAAAACCTAGTTTGAGATCTGTACGATCGAGCGAGGACAATATCGCCGTGGCCCACCTCGGCATGCTCGAGGTCATCGAGAACGTCGTCGGCGCTGAGTCCAACTTTCGCGCGAAGACGTCGAGCATTTCTTTCATGACGTCCGCGTCGACCACCATCTGATGCGTTACGTACGACGTCCCGTCCGCGGCGTACGTCATGTCCTCTCCTGTGAGATCGACGTACGATGGTTCGTACGATTTGATGACATTGCCACCAATCTCTCGCACGGCTTGCGTCGTTCCAGCATCGTCTCGGTGGAACAAATCCAACGGCCGTAACGGTATCATATCCAAGTCCCACAGTAAAAATCGCCGGCTGAGCACGGGATTGATTAAATCAGACGTCGACGCCCCGAGTTTGAGCAACTGCTGCAGGTACCATCCTCCGAGTTCGCGACCGACGAAACGTCCCTGCGCGCCGTCCGCGCCGAGCTCATCGCCGTACAACCGTTCGAGCGTCTCACCGACGAGTTTCTTCGTCACGCCTCGAACGAACGCGTCCTCCTCGAAACACCGCACGTTACTCGCCATGGACTCGTACGACGCGCACCTCTCGGCATCTTTCGTCACGACGATGATCCTTCGCGGTCCGACGTACTGATTCAACGCCGCCACCGCGACGGCGTTCACGCACGACGGTTTCACCGCCACCGTCACGACGTCCAAATCCGGATACGAACGCTCGTTCGCGCACGTTCCGCCTCGCTCCCCGAACGCCGCCCCGCCGATCCCGCACGTCCCCTCCCCCCCCTCCGACGCGCCCGCCGTCCAACGCGTCGGATCCGCCGACGCCGCGTCCGCGAACGCCGCGTCATCCTCCGCCTCTCTCCCACCGCGCGCGTCTCCTTCGCCCTCACCACCGCCCAACGTCTCCACCGACGTCAACCACCTCGCGAAGATGGCGCGCGCGCACAGCACCACCACCGTCGCCAGCACTAATTTCATCACACCGCGCGCGCGCGCGCGCGTTCGACGCCGCTCACGCACCCGCGCCCGCACCGTCGACGCACGCATCGCGCGCGCGACCGATCGACCGCGCCCGAGCGCCTCGCGCGCGCGCCTCTCGCGCGTCGCGTCACCCGAACGGGTCGGTCGTTTCATTTCAGTTCGAGCACCAGTGCCCGCGCGCGATCGACCACTTTTTGGAGTCAGACAGAGAAAAAGAGAGATGACTATGTGACTGGGATGAAAATGTACGTGCGTGTACCGGTACATAGGCGTTCATAGATCTATAGTACGCACAGGACGATGTACGCGCGCGCGCCGAAAAGGAGGGACATCACACACGAGGGGCGAGTGCGCGCGTGAGCCCCGATCGAGGGGTACAGATCGACCGGTCGCGACTCGTCGAGAGTGCATCGTCCTCGTCGAGGGTTCGCGCGCTCAGGTTTTCGACGGCGAGGGCGCGAGGGGCGGGAGTGTGGGACGCGCCGTCGTCGTCGTCGTCGTGTCGTCGCGTCGTCGTCGTCGTCGTCGGTCGGTCGGTCGGTCGCATCGCGTTCCTTCCGTTCGTTCGTTCGTTCGTCGAGCATGGTCAAGGTGGCGAAACGCGCGCCTATAGGCGCGGGGACGGGGGCGGACCCGGACGATGAGGTGTTTCAGCAGCGCGCGCTCGAGCTCAAGGATGAGGCGAACGCGTTGTACGGGGAACATAAACTGAAACAAGCGTTGGAGGTGTACGAACAGGCGTTGAGTCTGTTGGAGGAAGGGGACGCGACGCGGGCGATGATACACTCGAATCGAGCGGCGTGTTACTCGAAGATGGGGGCATTCGCGGACGTGGTGTCCGAGGCGAGCCAGTCGCTGCGCCTCGACGCGAAGAGCCATAAGGCGTATTGGCATCGGGCGCAGGCGTACTTGCACTTGGGGCAGGTGGCCAAGGCGAAGAAGGATTTGCAAAGCGTGCTCGCTCTGGACAGCGCGCACACCGAGGCGCAAGAGACGCTCGATTCTTTGAATGGGGTGCAAAAGCCGTCCGCGCCGGCGGGCTTGGGGGGCATGAACCTCAAGCCGTCGGCGAAGAAGAACGCCGCCGGGGGCGATAAGAAGAAAGCTGCGCCGTCGGCCGACGAGGTTATCGCGGCGCAACAAGCGGCGCGCGCGGCGCAGGCGTACAAGGAACAACCCTCGGCTATCCAAATCAAGGCTGTGTACGGGGACGATATTCGCATGTTTAGCGTGTACGCCACCATTGGGTTCAGGGATTTGGTGACGAGCATCTCCACCAAGTTTGCCACCACGGCTCAATTTTCCATCAAGTACGAGGATGAAGATGGCGTGATGAGAAATCTTCAATCCAGGACTGACTTTCAAAAGTCCATCTACGCCACCTCTACTCGATTGAAGGCTCTCGAAAAGCCTCCCATCATGCCCTACGTCAAGCTCTTCGTGCAAGACCTTCCCAAGATTGAAGACATCAACCTCGTCGATGAAGACGGCAATCCCACGGGATTGGCGCCAAACGAAGTCGTGGAGATTGATGAATGGATCTTGGATTTCTCTTCGCTCTTCCGCGAACATCTCGGCATCGACGCCGAGGGACACTTGGATCTCCACCAAGAGGTGCGCGCACTTTTATTATCTCGATCTCGAAGCGCGCTTTTCGACGACGACGCTCTCAGCGAAAGAAGCGATGACGATACACCAAAACTTACTACTTCACTGATTACCGTGATGAATGTTTTTGCAAATGTCTTTCGCTCCTATCGTGAGCTTCTTCGATGGGGGTTGAGCTCGTCGTTAACCTCTCTCGTTCACCTTGGGCGCGCGGGAAAACCTCGACTGACGACGCGTGCTTTTATTCTTCTTCGTTACAGGGTATGAACTTGTCCACGGATCTCACGAACGTGAACCTTTCGGAAGAAGAGGCCGCCACCACTCGCGACGCCGCCATCGCCAAGTTCCAAGAGGCTGCGGCGACGACCATCTTTAACTGGGGTAACGTACACATGTGCGAGGGTCGCATGATGATGGACGGCGGCCGCGAAAAGCCGCTTGAGGAGGGTGGTCAACAAGGTGCCGCCATCGCCGTCGCCGACAAGTTCGACGAAGTCGAGGCGCTCTTCGACTTGGCCAAGACTCGATTCGAGAAGGCTCTCTCCATTAAACCGGATCACCACGATTCTATCATCGCTCTCGCGCAACGACGCTATGAGCGCTCTCGCTTGCTCAGCGCCGCCGCCGGTTTAAGCGGTGACAACGGCAAGGTTCCTGCTGGCCACGACGCTAAGAAGCGCACCGCCGAAGCCGAAGAAGAATTCACCGGCGCGGCGGCCGATTACAAGGCTGCTCTCGCGAACTTGCCGGAGGAAGTTCCCAAGGAAAAGACTGAGGAGGAGAAGGCGCACTACCAGACGCTCGTGGATGAAGCCGTCGCGAGAGGCGAAGAACCGCCTCCCGAGGACGACACCACCACCAAGTCTCAAGTGTGCGTTATGCTCGGTAACACGCTCTTTGAGCACTCTCAACTCTTAGCTCGCGTAGGAAAGGAATGGCAGCCGATGCTCGACGAAGCGCTCAAGTATTTCCACGAGGCTGGTTGCGCCGAAACTGACATTGAAAACGCCATCAAAATGCACAAAGGCAAGCGCATGGAGGCTGCGAAGTAGACTATAGCGAGCAACGCGCGCGCAACGTTGAAATATAATTTCAAAAGCGTATTCTTTTCATCACAACTCATCTTGAGACTAGAAAAACGTCACACGTTTCTTCGTCGCGACTAAAAGGGGGGGTCGTCTTGGTTGAAATTTTGCTCGACCGGTTCGTATCCTCCGACGTCCAGAGGCTGGTACCCCCCAACGTATTGTTGATCTTGTTGAGCGTACGGTTGGCTGTAATCGGGTTCATACGCGCTCGGATTCGAGGCTCCACGGTACGCGTCCGAGTCTTGCTGCGAATCTTGCTGCGCGGCACCGCCGCCCAACGTTTCCAAGACCCACGCTGGAGTGTCGCGACTCTCGATCCACAGCGCCTCACCGGATTCTTTGTGCTTGAAATCGGGCGAACGCGGGTTGGCGCCCGGTTGAGACTTGCGCTCGCGGTTGTCCCACCACGTGTCCGGCTCTTCGGCGAGCGAACGCCAGAGCGCCTCCTTCGGCGAGGCCCCGGTCGGCATGCCCATCTGCTGTTGCGGTTGACGCTGCTGCTGCGGTGGCGGCGCGGAGTTTTGCTGCTGCGCCGGCGCACCGCCACCGTAGTTGTTCGATTGACCGTATCCTCCGCCGTTCATGCCCCCTCCCTGTTGCATCTTCGCGCTCTGCACCAAGGAAAAGTTCTTGGCGACAATCTTCACTCGAGAACGCGGCGCGCCCGTGTCCTTATCAGTCCACGTGTCCGTCTTCAGCTGACCCTGCACGCAAATCGTCTTTCCCTTACTCACGTGCTCCGCCATGCGCATCGCCTCCTCGCCCCAGATGTCGACGGCAAACCAGCTCGTCTTGTCCTCCTCGATGGCGCCGTCCGTCATCTCTTGCTTGCGCGGCCCGTTCACCGCCAATCGCACATTCGCCACGCACGTGCCGCTCTGAAAGTGTCGAATCTCCGGATCAGCGCCGACGTTTCCGATGATGGTCACACTGTTCGCCAATTCCGGCGACCACGTCACCACGCTCGGTGGCGCCGTCGTCTGCGTCTGCTGATCTCCGCCGTAAGATTGCGCTCGCGCCGACCTCGGTCCCGCCGGCGTGTACGACCCTCGATTATTCGCAAACTGCGCCTGCGCGGAAAACTTCCGCGTCACCGCCACCGCCGACCCACGTCCGCGCGCGCCCATCGCCGCGCCGCGCGTCGCCCAGCCCGCGCGCATCCCACTGAATCCTCCTCCACGTCCGCATCGCACCGTCGCCTTCGATGCTGACGTCGCGGTCGTCGTGGCGTGCATCATCTCGTTCAAGATCGTTCGCGCGACGCTCTCGACCGTTCGTCGCGTCGTCCACGTCCGCATGCACGTCCGTCGAGCACTGCCGCTTCGTCGCGACGATGATGTTGAAAATCGAATTTTGGCGCGAAACCACATGTCCGAAGTTTGGGTGCCCTTGTGCTCGACGCGACGGTGTTGGGTGAAGAATGGCTTGACTACGAGACGCATTCCGCGACGGCGCGCGCGCGCGACGACGACGGACGCCATGGACGCGGCGCGCGCGGAGATGGAGCGGATGCGACGGGAGCGCGACGCTCGGCGCGCGCGCGCGAGCGATGGCGCGGTGGCGTCGACTGGGACCAAGTACGCGCGACGAGGGGATCTCGCGCGCGGATGGCCGGTGGCGGTGGAGGCGGCGGACGACGCGGTGCCGACGACGATTGAGGGACGCGTCGGCGATGACGACGCGCGCGGAGGAGGCGGGACGAAGCGGGTGAGAGAGCCCGAGGGGACGGGGACGATCGCGCGCGTGTTGGAGAACGCAGAGGCGGACGCGGCGATGGACGCGTTGACGACGGAGGAGACGGTGGCGAGGCTTCGGTCGTTGGGACAGCCGGCGACGCTGTTCGGGGAGACGAGGGAGGATAGGATATTACGATTGAAGGTGGCGACGAAAAATATCGCGGTGCAGGACGAGGCGACGGTGACGGCGACGCAGGTGAATGAAAAATTGTTGGAGAAGGAGCACGTCGAGGCGTTCGCGCGAAGGAAAAAGGAACAGGGCATGAAGGCAGGCAAGGGGAGAGTCGCGGGGGATGGCTCAGCGGAAGACGATGAAGAGATCGACCCTGCAAAGGCGGAGGAAGAGGCGCTGATGGGGGCGTTCGCACAAGCGGCGGCGAAACTGAAAAAGCAACGCGAGGCCGAAAACGCCGAACCCATCGACCAGGTGGCAGCCTACTTTAAGTCTCTCGTCGCGGAATGGGAAGCCGAGCTCGACGCTAAATCGGAGGAGTGGTGCTACACGGACGAGGGTCGGCAGTCGATCTCGATGTTCAGGACGTTGAAGCAACACTTGAAGCCGTTGTTCAAGCGCATTAAGAAACGTTTGCTACCGGGAGACGTCGAACGCGCCCTGTATCTCATCATGCAGGCGATGAAACAGCGAAACTATAAAAAGGCGGCCGATGCGTACGTGGGGATCGCCATCGGTAACGCCGCGTGGCCGATCGGTGTGACCATGGTCGGTATTCACGCCCGTAGCGCTCGCGAAAAAATTGGCGCCTCCTCTCAGGCGCACGCCATGCACGACGAAGAGACGCGCAAGTTCTTGCAGAGCGTGAAACGTTTAATGACGTACGCCCAACGCGCGTATCCGACGACTCCGTCGCTTTCGCTCGACTTCAACTCCGGCATCAACGGTAGCGATAAAACCGAGCTCCTCAAGGCGGAGGCTCGTCTCGGTGCCATAGATAAAGCCGTGCCCGCGCTCATGCTCGGCGACGGAAAAGACTCAGGAAACAGCGACGGTTGGCGTTCGCAAGACTCCGACACGCGCACTTGGAAATCCATGCTCACGCACGCGTACGGTGAAAAGGGCCGCGACGTGAAAATCACCACCGCCAAGGACGCCGTCGTCGCCAAGGATACCTCTCTCATGAGCACGCGCAGTGGCTACGTCGGCGTCGAAAAAAAACCTAGAATCCGAGATTAGTCAACATTTCTTCATGTACACTAGTCCTTTAGCGCCGCTTTGACCGTCACGCACTGCTCGCGCCCGACGCGTCCCCGTGCGCGCGCTTCGCTAGAGTCTCTGTGTATGAAAAGCCGGTGACGTCGACGTCTCGACACGGCACTCGCGAGCGCGCCTCCGCCCGCCCGTCGCGTCCCGAGCGTTCGAAGGACGATCGCGAGACGCCATGCGCGCGCAGTGTGCGACACAGACCGCGCCGGCGTCGCGTTACGCCGCCGCGTCGACGTCCTCGTCGCGTCGACCCGTCGGTGGGCGTCACGGAAAAAGCGTCTCGGCGTCGAGAATGCGCGCGTTCGAGGACGATCTCTGCGCCGACGACGTCCTGAGCGCGATGGAGAGTTTTCACGAAGAAGAGATCGCGGTGGCGGTGTCAGCGAAGGCGGCCGCGCGCGACGGGGGCGCGTCGTTCAAGGGTACCATGGATGAGGACGTCTTCGAGAGGGTTGACGAGCAAAAGACGAGAAGACGACAAAAACGATCGGCGGTGCGCGCAGCGCGAGAGACGGCGCGCGCGAAGGGTGGTCGGACGAAGAGCGATGAATCGAAACTCTCGTTTCTGTACAAAACGTCGACGGATCTAGACTCGGCGGACACGTTGACGAGGTGCAACGATACGCTGCGACGGTGCTCGAGCATGGAGGAGGTTCTCGAACTCGTCACGGAGATGCGCAACGCCGGCGTGGAACCCGTGGAGAGCACGTACGTGGCGGTGATGATCGTATGTCAGAAAATCGGGTCTCCGGAGCGCGCCGTGCAGGTGTACGACGCCATGAAGGAGGCGCAGGTGAGCATTAGCAGTCGCACCTGCCAACTCGCCATCGAGTGCTCCATCAAGGCTGAGCTGTACAAAGAGGCGCTGAGAATCAAAGACGACATGCGATACCTCGGGCTTCCTGTGAGTGCGACGCTCTACGTCGCGCTTTTACGAGCGTTGTCGAATAACGACGTCGGAAAGAGAAATAAGCCGAAGGACAGACTGATTCGCACATGTCGCTTGTTTGAGGAAATGCTCAATCAAGATATTGATCCTCCGCCGGCGGCGTATCACATTCTAATTGTCGCGGCGGCGCGTGCGAACCAACACGATCTCGCGGCGAAAACGTTCGAGGAGCTCGTGGACACTGGCGTCACGCCCACGCGTATCACGTTCGAGACGGCGCTCGACTCAATGGCCAAGAGCGGTATGATTTCTCAAGCTCTCGACACCTTCTTGAGCATGAAGAAGTCTGGATTAGCACCTAGAAAAGTTTCGTACAACGCCCTCCTCAGTGCGTGTGCGAACGCTCCGCAACCCCGCATTCGGGAAGCCTTTGAAATTTTCGAGGAGATGCAAGCGGACGAAACCATCACGCCGGACAGAAGCACGTACTCGCTACTGATCGACGTCGCCTGCAAGGCTGGAAAACCGGAGATGGCGTTTGAAGCTTTCAGCAAAATGCGAGAGTCCGACGTGGACGTGCAAGTGGGGACGCTCAACAGGCTCATCCACGCCACCGGATTGAACGCGAAGGAAGATGAAACGTCCTTCGAAGCAGTCCTTGAACTCTACGAGGCGATGAAGAGGCTCGGTGTGAAGCCTGACGCTATCACGTACGGCAGTTTGATTTCGACGTGCGCCAAAGCTCGCGAAGCGTCCGTTGCGATCGACTTGTACGAAGAAATGCGTAAAGAAGGTGTCGAGCCGAACAGAATATTGTTCAACGTTCTCATCAACGCTCTCGGGCGCTCAAACCGCGGAGACGAGGCGATGAAGTACTTTGACATCATGCAGTCGCAGGCTGAGACGAACAAGAACCTCGAGCCGAACCGGGAGACGTACACCGCCCTCTTTGACGCTCTCATTGGTCCCAGTGGTGTCGAACTAGCGATAGCCAAACACACTCTCGGCAGCGGAGACGGGGTGTCATTTGTGCACAGCGCTCAAGTGACTCGTTTGCGTGTTGTGTACGCCCGTGGCGTGGCCGACGGCGTCTATGAAGATCTCACAACGTCGTTAGAGAAGAGAGAACCAGATTCTGGCGCGTGCACGATAAACATGAACATGCTCTCTCGCACCGAGGCAACCGTGGCGTCTCTCGTGTTGCTTGAGAGGCTGTCCACGCTCGCCAAGGCGGACGTGCCGCCGGCGATGTTCATCTACGCCGGCAAGGTCAAAGCGGGTAACAGTGGGGCGTCGCGCAGACTTCTCGCCATCGAGACCGTGCTTCGAGCTGGCGATTTAAAGTTTGAGATTGGAGAGGTGGGCGCGGCCAACTTAATTGCTGTCAAGGGAAAGCATTTAAGCCAGTGGATCGAGAAAAACGCTGGCACTTTCGCGTAAAGCATACGCGGGATCGGGCGCCCCTGGGCCCTGTTGCAACACGACGATGCGGTCATCCTCGTTCGGAAAGGCGTCACGCGTCGCAGGCATGGCCAGACATTCATTGTAGTGAGACTATCCTAAGTACGAACATTGAAATCTTGAGCTAAGCTAATCCTTTCGCCACATGCTAGTCGCCCTAGTCGCCCTCCTTTTTCGGTTTCACCTTTGTGGGCAAAGTCGCGCCGCAGTGCGGACACACGCGAGTCGGTGATCCGCACGTACCGTTGCACTGCGAACAAAGTTTATGACCTTTTCCAACGGGAGTACAACCGGGTAAGCCAGCGCTATTCCTTTGTACCTTTGCCGGGGGAGTCGCCTTCGCCGCGCTCGCCGGGAAGCCTTCCTCTGCGTTGCGTTTCGTCCCTGAAACGGTGGGTGGTGGCGTCGGCGCACGGTTCCTCAAGTTAGGTTGCGACTTTTCGTCTTTATCCGCTGCGTCTTTCGGCGGTCCGTAACCCGTCTTATTTCGCATCGGTTGCGGGATGGGCCGCTGATATACACTCGCGAGCGTGCCAATGTGACTGTAGAGCGCTCCCAACCACTGCTGAATGAATTTTTTCGCAAGTTGCGCGATCACTTCATTCGGATGCTTCTGCAAAGCCAGCAC
>Ga0255759_10005306_pt1 | contig 11018 bp, 5 predicted proteins | sample 101ome_20_FD_179959 | JGI IMG/M metagenome (GOLD analysis project Ga0255759, IMG submission 179959) | Coastal salt marsh microbial communities from the Groves Creek Marsh, Skidaway Island, Georgia - 101404AT metaG (version 2) | ecosystem: Environmental > Aquatic > Marine > Intertidal zone > Salt...
AGTATTCCTGTGATTAGGTTAACATTTCTCTCACCAATTGTCACTTCTGTGGCTACATCTTGCAGCATACCTCCAGAACCAGTGGTTAATTCGTCACGAGCAGCCCTAAGGTCAGGTTCGCCAAAGAAGGCTGAAACTCTTATTTTTCCGGCTGGCACTGTGAATGAATATTGACCATTTTCATCAGCATCAACAGTGCCGATGGGCACCCAATAAGTTCGAAGATCTTGGTCAGTCACCGTTCCATTTTCATCTGCTACCTCTTCACCACTAAAGGCATCTCTTTCAATCAAAATTCTAGCATTCGGAACTGGACCTATTCCATCTAATTCCACGGTACCCTCCACAGTGGCACCGCTGTAGTATTTGACAACCTTAACATTTGAATTAGCTCTACCGATAGCAGCATAGCCACCATCGAAAATATCTGGAACGCTGTTATTGTCCTCATCAGGTGAATCTGAACCGTCATCGTACCAATTTGCGATGACGAAGTGATTCATCATTGCACCAGGAAGCGGGAAGGCGTTCTCTAGTGGCGAACCAGGAGTTCCGCTAATCGCCCACGTTGGTCCGGGTTGAGATGGATCAACTGTCAATCCCAAACTAGAGGTACCGTATCCAACGTAGATTCTAGCGACCATGGTTTCGAAGAAAGATTCGGTTTGCTGATATTGTATGTCAACAAGTTGAATCATGTCTGTTGTGTCCTCCATTGCTCCAGATTGTTGCTTGACAACATCTGACAAATACTCCTGCTCATATCTTTCTGCACTCATGAAGACCGTTGGCCTGTCTCCACGCTGGGTCTCATAAACCGATTCGATGTAATGATTCGGGTCAAGACCAGAAAGAGTGGTTGGAGCGTAGAAAATACCTGTTGTTTGACCACGGTGATAACTTTGATCGGCATAATATGCTCCACCAAGTGGATACAATCTATCGTCTATCGCGAAGTAACGGATTTCGTTGTTTCTATCAATAGTTTCTCCCAAACTACCCTCATAATCCTGAACTTCGTAAACGACTTGGGAGGAGATATCATGATACATAGCTACTAATTCATCTAGTGAAAGAGCAGTGGTTAGGAAGGCACGTGAAAGGCCTAACTTGGCATTGGATCGATGCAAGTCAGTTGAAACGTCATCATAGCTATCGATTAAGTCTGCAGTGTACCTGTAACCACCGATTTCGTAATGAGTTGTTTGTTCATCATATGGTTGGCTAGAACCACGAGCCTCGTTGAATGTGGATTTAGCCTCTGTTTCATTTGTAGTGGCGTTGCCGACTTGTTTTCCGTCTTTGAACACATACCACATTGGTTCAGTTGGAAGACCGTTTTCATCGAGGATGGTACCGTACATCAAATCTGTAGTTATTTTCAGATTTCCGCCTGTAAAGGAGGAGTCTTGTATCTCCTGAACATTTTGGTAAATCAAAACCAATGAACGATCGATTACCTCTTCCTTATCACCAGGTCCTAGCGATAGAATCTTTTGGAACTCATCGATTTGTGCTGAAGTTAGGTGGTTCTCAATAACCGCTAAGAAATCATCACCAAATCCTCCGTTTCCTGAATACTTTCTGTCACCTTGTGCCAATGTTGCGATGAACATGGCAAGTGTATCTTCCTGACCGGAGGAAAGAAGCATTCCACCACTGTGAGGTATACCAGACTGGAAGTTATCAGCTACAGTAGGGTGTTCTCCAGAATCCAATGCTTGGAATCCATAATCCCACCATGAGACGAATGCTGGCCTTTGGCCGAAGTCCTCATCAGAATCTTGTTCTGAAAGCCACTCATAGGCCATATTCCAACCTCCTCCATTGAATCCAGGACCAAATGTGCCCATGTACCAACAACCATTCCCGCAGTTAGCGGTAGGGTTGTAGGAACTACTGTCTAGAAGTGATACACCTCCGACATCGAATCTGAGGACATCTGGAGTTATGTCGTAAATCACCTGATCGACATCTCCTGAGGCAGTCTCACCCCGTGGGATACCTGAGTCGATACCGTAGGTTGCGTGTTGAGTCGCTACTAGCATGAATACTAGCACTAGTGCTGGAATCATCGGCTTCTTTACGCTAGCAGTTCTAGCCGAGCGGAAGCGAGCTCTTGGTGTACCAATTCCAGCACGACGCCATTCTTTGATGAAAACGGAGAAATCGGCCATATTCCAAAGTGCGGCAATTCCGATGGCGCCAACAACAGCCATTGCAGGCGTTGCGTTGAGAATAAATCTACCAGCTGTCCAAGCCATGTATGAAGCGATTATTACCCATAGGCCAGCAAGGGAAAGACCTTGCTTTTCTTCTCGGGCACCTCGCCACAGTAAGATGAACGCATAACCTAGAGCAATTAGGGTGACAATCGGTCCAAAGGAAGCGAATAGTACACCTCTGCTGGGAGCCTGAGCCTCGCCGATTGTTCCAAATATCTTGTTCTTCGAGAAATAGAATCCACCAGTGAATAAAATATCCCAGCCGTCGTAATATTCAGCAGTTTGGAGTATCCATAATCCAGACAGAATACCACCAAATAGCACTCCACCACTGCCTAGTACCAGTAACCAAGGTTTGTCACGGAAGCTGGAAGCAACCCAACCTAAGGCAATGGTAAATCCGACGATGTAGAACATAGGTTGGAATCCACTTGGTGCGAAAAGCAGGTTTAGTCCTGGCCAAATATAGAACGGTAGTGGAATTAGGAAAGTTGTCAGCATCATCTGCAGAGCAGCCGAAGTAAGAGGAAGGCTGTCACGTCGGCGGAACATGTTGAGGATTATCTGGAAGGCAAATGCAAGGAAGAGAATACCCGGCCCATATACGAATCCTTTCCAACCTAGTGCGACTGTGGAGAAGCTAATGCCCGCTAGTGTTGCGTAAGCCATCATGATTGGATTACGATTCCACATCTCACGAATACCTGCAACCAAGTACAATGGATTGGAACTAGGGTTGCGGAATACCCTCTCACTGCCTATTTCACCTAATGCTCTAACCCAGAAGTAGATTGCTAGGGTTAAGAATAGAAGTGCGAACGAATCGTGGTCTGCTAGACCAAATGTGGAGTGGCTAATATGTCCGGGCATCAAGGCCATGAGCCAAGCAGCAAATATTCCGGCTTGTCTGCTGTGAAGTCTGTTTGCTATTCCCGCAACAGGTAGTACAATCAATGCTCCAAAGATAGCAGGTAAACCTGCAACAGACCACCATACCACTTCGTCAGATGAAATTCCAGTAAGCCATCCTAGAGCCATTCCACCTAGTGCTAAACACCACGAAAATAGAGGAGGACGAGGATTGATGCCTCCTCTTGGATAGGCGCGATCAGCATCGAAGATAAAGTGGGCATGTTCGGCGACAATATAGTCGACAACCCTCTTCATGTACCATGGATCTGAGCCTCCAGTCATATCCCAAAGGCCTGTTATATTCGCATTCATTGCTGGAAGAACATTCCAGCCTGTTCTGACTAGTAGACCGACGATTACTGCGGTACCGATTAGGATAGAATAGGAATTGTCTTTCCACCACAAGCGGAACTGGCTTGGTTCACGCCGAGGCGCAATATCACCGAATCTTCCACTAGATGCAAGCCAAATTGCAAGCACATTCGACCAGAATGTGATAAACAACCACGAGAAGGCACCACCAAAGTCATTGCCAGCAAGGAATTCTAGTTGTTCAGGGAGGTTAACTCCAATCTCAACCATGTGGGAGAGTGTGTAGATTAGCCAATTTACCGCAACTACTGCTCCAAGCACATGCCATCTCTCTGCGCGGCAGAAGGCTACAAACATCACCACTACTGAGGTTACAAGAGCCCAGACTCCGCCGAGGAAGTGATGTTCCTCAAAAGTAGCGGCATCAGAGATACCTGCCAGCGAAAATAGAGGAATCAGGTTGACGATTAACAGCACTAATGCCGTGACAAGTATATCTCGGTGCTCTGAATAATCTATCTTCTGTGGTAGCCTATCGAACAATGAACCATTACCACCATCATACAAAACCCCTCTAAACAATATAGCAAAAATTGTCCCAAGCATCAATGATGCAGCGTAGAATGAAAAGAAATTCGCTGCTATACCTGCCCTTTGGACATCAATCAGCAGATTCTGTAGGCTATCGCCTTCTGCAAGTGCTAATTCTGGCATGGAGGCAGCGTAAGCCACAGAAACATGGAATCCTGCGACCATAGTGAACAAGATGGTAGCTTCCTCATTTCTATTTGATTTTACAAGAAATAGTGTTGACACTGCCATGACAGCGAAAGTAGTTGCGAGTATGGCGTCAATAAATCCGAGGAATTCAAGCAATATCGGTACAACAGCAAAGAGTAGTACGAATAGCGAGTTACGGTTTATCGCTGAATCTTCAGGAAGGGCAGATACCCAAAACCTTCCCATAACAGCCGCTAACGCGGCTGCGACGGGAAGGACAACCAACTTTCCTGTGTCAATCATCGCATCATCAGAGAGGAAGGTCGCAGCGAAGAATAACAGTAGTAATCCTGCTAACACCGCTGGCGCCGAAACCAGTCCATTGTACTGGCCGACGTTCCTCGTTTTCCCGTTTTCATAAGACATTATTTCATCACCGTCTATTTGCAGCCTAAAGGCTCAGCGTCGCGGCGACCCAAACTCCTGTTATAACCATTCTCGGCATTTCCGCTACGTAGTAGCGTGGCAAAGTTTCCAAAAAAATACTCAAAGCGCTCGATAGGCAATATCGCCGCGATAATGTGAACCCTGCAAATTGATTTCTTCAATGATGGCGTAAGCGGCGTCCACTGCGCTCGGAAGTTCTGATGCTACGGCCGTTGCAGAGAGGACCCTACCGCCGCTGGAGACTAGTTTTCCTTCATCGTTTCTACTCGTACCTGCTTGGTGTACAAATGCGACTATTTCTCCTTCTTCGATTCTAGTATTTTCACCAGTAATTTCTCTTCCGGTTTTTGAGGGCCCGGGATACCCTTCTGAGGCTAAAACTACAGTTACTGCGGACTTGTTTGAAAAAGTTGGTTGATAATCAGCAATCCTACCTTCAGCAGCCGCTAGGAGCATTTCTCCAAGGTCACTTTCTATCAGTGGAATTGTTACTTGAGTCTCCGGATCACCGAACCTTACATTGTATTCAACAACGCTTGGAGCGCCTTCATCGTTAATCATCAGACCAACATAAAGAACCCCACGATAGGGAATTGTTTGGTTACGTAAATGATGATGCATTGGATTGACTATATCCTGGATTACCCGTTGCTTGACTGAATCGGTTACTACCGGAGCCGGGGCATACGCACCCATTCCACCAGTATTTGGCCCCGTATCACCTTCACCTACTCTTTTGTGGTCTTGGCTTGCTGGAAGGCAGATATATCCTGATTCATCCATGATTACCAACATGGACGCTTCCTCCCCCGTGAGGAATTCCTCTAGGAGAACGAAACCATCAGTTGTAATTGATTGTTGGATGAAGGCGTTAGCTTCCTGAAAATCGCTTGTTACTACCACACCCTTTCCAGCAGCCAATACATCTCGCTTGATTACCCAGGGGGGTGAATATCGTGAAAGAGCAGCATCGATATCTGAATCGGGCTTCAAAATTTGTACACCTGCTGTCGGTATCCCTAATTGTTCCATCATCTGCTTTGCGTGAAGTTTTGAACCTTCTAATTCAGCACCCTCGGAGTGAGGGCCAAAACTTGGTATTCCTTTCTCCCTCAAAGAATCTGAAATTCCGGAAACTAATGGGGCTTCAGGTCCTACCACTACAAGGTCCACCGATAGTTCAATTGCAAGTTCGACAACTGCATTTACATCGCTAGCTGGAACTGAATGATTGACCCCCAACATTGCAGTTCCCGCATTACCGGGACATGTGTGAATCGACTCTACGGAGGGGCTGTTTGAGAGACCAATTGCTAGGGCATGCTCTCTCCCTCCACTTCCAACAATTAGCACCTTCAATCCAGGCATGACTGAATCGCAATCGACTAACAAATTAATGCATTGCAAACGTAAATCTCTTGCAATTAGAAAAGAAAATCATCAATATGGAACGGACTTTAATCCTAGCCTGTATCCTATTATGTTGAAAGAACGGTGGATTATTGGCGTCAAAATGATGATTGCGATAATTGGTTGAGTCAAATCTGAATGCATGATTACTTGGTCTCTGAATAAAAATACAGCGGCTAGGAATATAAAAATCGCGAAAGGAAGAGTATCTAAAATTGGGGCTTTGGAACTAACATCACCTTCCCTTTTCAAACCCTGTCTGCGTTTTACGAAAGAACCTGCCATATCACCAAACATACAAGCTAATCCTAGAGTGAATCCAAGTACAAATGCAGCCCCCCACTCGTTGCCTATCCAAAACCAATCTGAAGGTTCAGAAAATAGCAATGGATCGATAAATGGGGTATTTGACGGAGGGGTATTGCCATTCCAGACATTATGTGAAATTAACATCAAAAATCCAGAAAATAAACCACCTCCAATTAGCCCTTCCCAAGACTTACCATCACCTAGCAGTCTGTTCCCATCAGAATGTAACCTACCACCATCGATTTTGTGGTTTTCAAAGCCTATTTTATCTGGAATCCATTTACCAAACAACATTGCTCCAGTATTCGCTAAATATGCTGGACCGTAAAGGATTAGAACGGCTACTACATTAACCACAAAGTCTCCAGCATTGGCATTAGAGAAAGCAACCTCGGCCACGCCAGACATGGTTCTTGGCAGATACTCCTGTGAAAAGAACTCTCGGTTTCCTACACATGGCGCCGATTCCTTCATTGATTACTTATTACACGGGTAAGTCATGACAAAATCCAAGACTGTGCTATTGGCGATGTTTTTTCTAACCTCTTTAGCGGTTACAACCCCCCTTAACGTCGTAGCTCAACCGTCTGAAATTGTTATTGATTCAAGGGTTGAATGGATTGAAGACCGCTCTCTAGAGGTCGATTTACGAATCGTTGAAGGAGGTGAATTAACCCTTAACGACCTTACTCTAGACATTAACGATGGAGTTAACATCATAGTTGAATCGGGCGGTATTCTTAACCTGCAAAACTCACATATCCAAGACAATAATCCACCAACTGCATTGGCGGGTTACGGTTATTGGGATGAAGACAATCGTTCGGCTATATTGATTCCAGGTTCAAATTACGATGGGGCATTCGAAGCTACATTTTACTCGGGGGAAACCAGTACATTTTACGGTGGCCAAGCAATAATTGAGGGGCAAGACCCTATCGATTTGAATGGCAGTGAGTTTACCCTTTCATTCGATTCCAATACAGAGGATGTTTGGGTAGGTTTAGTTGGTTATGGGCACCAATCTGTTCACTTAGCCACGGTCACCATGACTCCAGAAATTGGATCATCCACGACCTACAATGCTATCGATTTAGATTATCGCAATATGATGGGCTTAGATCAAGACAGCGAAACTTGCGTACTAAACATCGCTGGAAATGCTGATTTTGATGAGGCATCAATCCTAGGGTGTATGGTAGTCGTAGATGGAATTATGACCTTGCATTCAACCACCATAGACAGAACAGGTCCTATAATTTCCAACAGGGATGCCGAACTAATCTTAAGTGGTGAGACAACATTCTCAATGAGTAAAGATGACCATGATGTACGCGCACATGCTAATTCTCGGCTACATTGGGGAGATAACGTCGTTGGAAGCGGTGGCCACACAGACCGATGGGAGAAAATAATGGATTCACAAGAAGTGCACTTTGATGCTGCAGGAGTCTTGTTCAGAATACTGAACTTTGGACAATACGAGATAACGTCGTCGACATATTTCAGTGATGAAAATGGTGTGGGTGTTATTGATTCAGGTGATTCTCGAACTGTCGAGATAGGTTGGGCTGATGGAAGTGTTTGGACTGAATCTGCAAGTATAGAAATCCTAGAATATAGAACGGGTTGGAACATGGACGAATCAATGGATGATTATGGCGGTAGCATAATTCCACTAACGTGGGATGAAGTAATTGTTATCGACGGAAATACACCACAAATTGAATTTGTTTCTGTTAATTACCAAGAACCAACTGATATCGTTTCGAGAGGAAGTAGCGGTGTTGGAATGATGGCTACAATCGCCAATCGTGGTACTGCTCCAGCAATTGTGTACTTCACATGTGATGTTACTGAAACTGGATCCGCTGCACAAACAACCAGTTATCCTGGTGGTTTAGTTGAGGCAGGAGAGGAAGTAATTATTCAATTTACATGGATGAATAGCGATGTGGACAATGCAAGCTTGACCTGTGAGATTCTTACACCTACTCAATTGGTAGATGAAAATGCATTTGGTGGAGGTGCCGCTTCAAGCGAGCAAATTACCTGGGTTGATGCAGAAGATGATGAAGAAGGTTCTATTCTTCCAGTTGCTGTTGCATTTGTAATCGGGATATTAGGAATGGGTGCATTCTTCTTTAAGATGACAAAATCATCTGAAGACGACGAGGAAGAATTGTACTAGCAACTTGATACTTGAGTCCAAGACTCGTCTGTATCCGGGGTATCGTCTCCCCCACCAAATTCTGCAAGTTCGTAGTACGTTGTCGACTCGTAAACTGAACCGTCACTCCATGGTATCAATTGAGTAGCGGAAACGGTAAATTCATAGCAACCAAAATCAGACTCCTCCCAATCATCTCTTGGAATGAATTGCATGTTAATTGCAACATCTTCGACTGAGCCATCTAGTACTATCTCAGAGCCAAAATCTCCCACTATTGAAGAACCGGACCCATACTGACCATTCATAGAATCCCATGTGGCATCGCCGTTAATCACGGTTATACTGGGGTACGAAATAGCAGTTACACCATCCTTCGACAAGGTTGCTGTAAGTTCGAAATTTGCGTGAGGTAAAGGCGCGGGAGGATTTCCTACATTAGTCTGTAATCCGACCCATGCTTTCAGACCTACACCGATAACACAACTATCTTTGTTACCTGAGCAATCATTGCCCTGTCCCATTGCACCAACTGCGAGATTTTGTGTTGTGTCAACAGTTCTTGCCAAGTGACCAGAATTCAATATGAATGAGTCCGAAGAACTACCTGAATCAACCGTTACAACGTAGCGAGAATCATCAGCCGCATTACCTGAGTAGAAATCCTCTATTGGAAGAACCAATCTGCCATATTTTCCATTGGCATCATTGAGGTTTATTGACAAAGGCATAACAGATTCCCATACTTTCTCTCCACCGTAGGTTATCGACACATCAGCATCACCTGAAGATCCGCCGAAGAATCCACCCGATTCCCTGATCGTGAGGGTTATTGTTTCAGCGTCAGATGATAAATCGCTGTCCGTTATCGTAAGTGAGCTAGAAAAGATACTACTGGATATGAATGGTGAAGCAAGTAGAAGCAAGATTGTCACAGAAATAACTTCAGTGAATTTTCTATTTACTCCATCCCAAATTAGGAACCAACCTGCTCCCGCTAACACAATTGGCACTACAATCGCCAAAGCGTAATCACTCTGTATTGAGGGCAAGGAGTATAGCCACATCGATATAATTGAAACAACTGCTAGTACAATTCCAACATACAGTGAATTAGGGATTAATGTCTTTTTTTCGACTTCTGGAGCCGCTACAGCGACTATCTCATCTGCTGGTTGTTGAACGTCCATAGCCTTCTGAAGTAATCCGCCATCACTCATGCCACTAACCTCTCAGTTGACCGAGGCGTCCCCAGTGTCGGTTATCAACCCAATGCCACCGTAGGTGGCAGAGTATAGTTTCTAGGGGATTAGAACAAACGTGCGTCTAGAGGTTCTAATTCATCAGATTCCTCATCACTGGTTATCCTTGAAGATCTACCTGCAAATGCGGCGGCTGCTAAGGCTGTAATCATCATTGTACCAATTAACTCAAATCCTGGAAGATATACACCTCTGATGTAGACAGTCATTGTTTGAATTTGGTAATTTGGTATACCTTCTGTTCTTACAGAATATTCTGACGTCGCTTTGAATTGCAAGGAGAAATACGTATCCGTCCAACCTTGGTTCTTTGGAGTTCTCATTTGTACTCTAATCTTCTCTGGAGGCGCCATGGAGTCAATTTCAACACTGACCAGAGGGATGCTTAGTTGGAATCCGTCATCATTTAATTGATCGTAGTTTTCGATTTGAATGTTGAATCTGTCTAAGGCATTGCCATCGTTGTATACGTCGAATACTAGGTTGTAATCCACCTTAGGTCGTAATTGCAGGAAAGCAACTTCTGACGCTACTCGAAGACGGCTAAACTGACGGATGATTGCCATGACGTTAGCAGCTGATGGTTCACTGGTAACCGGGACTCCGTTGGCCATTGTAACTTCGGCACTGACGGTTACCTGGTGTTGGCCTTCTGGTGCTCGTAGTTCGGCCCTGACTAGAACTTGGAAGGACACCTCAGAGCCACCTCCAATTGACATGGTAGCCGGGCCAGAGAAGGCTAATACACCCGCTTGAATCTGAATTCTTACCTTTTCTTGATGGACTGTTGGGTTCTCAATTCGGCAATTGATAATGCTCGACCGGGTTGCACCAGGATAGACATCGATTGGTTGTGGTTGGTCGCATGTCAAGGTAATGTCAGGAACTGCTCCTTGAGCCTGAACAGGTGCTGCCGCAGCCCATGTGCTCAGGAAGTACACTAGCAGTATCATTAGGGCAGGTCGAACCTTACTTGCAGTGCTCATCATACTTGCCCCAACTTGTACTGTATTTAGGGGTTAGCACCGTCGGCTTCGCTGACTTCCAATTTCGGTTCGCTTGTTGTCTCACGTAATGAACCAACTTTTTTGAGACATCTAAAATAGAACTAGTCAGAAAAAACTTGGAAAATTTGGTGGACCTGACCGGATTTGAACCGATGGCCACTCGGTTATGAGCCGAGCGCTCTAACCAACTGAGCTACAGGTCCTACTTGTATCTCGACACTATCAGCGCATTGAACCTTATTCT
>Ga0255759_10005308_pt1 | contig 11013 bp, 13 predicted proteins | sample 101ome_20_FD_179959 | JGI IMG/M metagenome (GOLD analysis project Ga0255759, IMG submission 179959) | Coastal salt marsh microbial communities from the Groves Creek Marsh, Skidaway Island, Georgia - 101404AT metaG (version 2) | ecosystem: Environmental > Aquatic > Marine > Intertidal zone >...
GAGTACGGTTTCTCTTACATTAGATGAGATTTTTGATTTAGCTAAAAAGACATTATTAGCTAATGGATGTGATGATGAAACAGCTTCTATTCTGTCTGACCTAATTAGAAATGCTGAAAGGGACGGATCTTTATCTCACGGTTTATTTAGATTACCAGCATATGTAAGTGGATTAAAAAGTGGAAAAATTAATGGTAAAGGAAAGCCAGAGGTTAAAAAGATTTCAGCATCAGTAATTAAAGTTCAAGGTAATAATTGTTTGGCACCTGTTGTTTTAAATAAGAGTTTGCCAGAATTAGCAAAAGCAGCAAAAGAAAATGGTGTTGCAGTACTTGCAATTAATAATTCTCATCACATGGCTGCAATGTGGCCTGAAACAGAAAAATTAGCAGAAGAGGGTTTAGTTGCTTTCGCTTGCACATCCTACAAGCCTGCAGTAGCTCCTGCTGGAGCAATCAAACCATTGTTTGGAACAAATCCAATTTCTTTTGCTTGGCCTCGACCTGGAAAAACTCCAGTGGTTTATGATATGGCAACTGCATCAATGGCAATGGGTGAAGTTCAAGTTGCTAAAAGAGAAGGGCACAAAGTTCCACTCGGAACTGGTTTAACTAAAGAAGGAAAAGAGACAACTGATCCAGGAGCAATAGCAGATGGTGGTGTGTTACTTCCTTTTGGTGGCTATAAAGGCTCAGCAATAGCAATGATGGTTGAGTTAATGGCTGGTGCTTTAGTTGGTGACAATTTTAGTTTTGAGACAGCTGCAAAAGATAATAATGATGGCGGACCACCAAGTGGCGGTGAATTTATTATTGCAATATCACCAGATAAAACATCAGGAACAAATTGGCAAAAACATTCTGATGAATTTTTTGGTAAAATGAAATCTTTTGAAGGAGTTAGACTTCCCGGTGAAAGAAGACATAAAAATAGATTAGACAAAGGTCCTCGAAATATAAACGAAGAGCTAGTAAATAAAATAAAATCTTTAAGCTAGGGTTATTTCTATTGGAGTGTGGTCAGAAGGTTTTTCTCTACCTCTTGGATCTTTATTGATATTAATACCTTTAACTTGATTAATTAAAGAATTTGAAACTAAGAAGTGATCAATTCTCATACCATTATTTTTTTGCCAAGCACCTCTCATATAATCCCAAAAAGTATAACCTTCTTTTGTTTCATTAAAATGTCTATAAACATCACTAAATCCTAGATTAAGCATTTCTCTAAATTTTTTCCTTATTTCCAATCTATATAAAGCATCATCTTCAAAACTTTTTACATTGTAAACATCTTCAGCAGCTGGAATTACATTAAAATCACCTGCAAGGATTATGTTTGAATTTTTTTTAGATAATGTTTTTAATTGTTTAATCAATTGATCCATCCAGTTCTTTTTATAATCATACTTTTCGGTATCTACTGGATTTCCATTTGGTGTATAGATATTAATTAATTGAATAATCTTTTTCTTATATTCAACCTCTGCAGAAATAATTCTGGATTGTTTTAATTTATCTTTAATCAAATCTGTTCTTATATTTTTTAATTTACCTTTAGAGACAATTGCAACGCCATTATAACTTTTCTGTCCAAATACGTGACTTTCATAATCCATTGCTGAAAAATCGTCATAAGGAAAGTTGACATCTTCAGTTTTAATCTCCTGCATCATTACGATATCTGGTTTGTATTTTAAAAGGTAACTTTTGATATTTTCAATACGTGCTCTAACAGAATTCACATTCCAAGAGGAAATAATCATTAAAGAGAAAAAGAGACGCCACAACCACAAGAAGATTTTGTTTGTGGATTTGTTATTTTGAATTGTTCACCAATTAATTCTGAAACATAATCAACTTCTGATCCCTTTAGTAGATCTGCAGAAGTTTTATCTATTATTATATTTTCATAATTTAAATCATCTGCTGTTTTTTCTTTATCAAATGTAAATTCATATTGGAAGCCTGAGCAACCACCACCTTTAATAGCGATTCTAAAAAAAGACCCTTTATCTTTTTCAGATAGCAAAACATTGATCTGTTTTAGTGCTTTATCAGTAAATTTAATTTCTTTAATCATAATTGATCACTGGTAATACTAATATAATACTAATTTTTTTAATTTAAAGAATGAAAAAACACTCAAAGTTAGGTCTATTCAAAAGCAAAGGAAGAATTTTTAAGGAATCTTTATCAAAATACAGAACTCCTTTTCAAAGAGATAGAGACCGTATAATCCATAGCGCTTCATTTAGAAGACTTAAACATAAAACCCAAGTATTTGTAAATACTGAAGGAGACCATTATCGTACAAGGATTACCCATTCTATGGAAGTTGCTCAAATAGCAAGATCAATAGCTCGATATCTTAATCTAAATGAAGATTTAGCAGAAACCTTAAGTCTTGCACATGACTTGGGTCACACACCTTTTGGTCATGCAGGCGAAGATTCTTTAAACGAATGCATGGCAGATTATGGTGGTTTTGATCATAATTTACAAACTCTAAGAATAGTCATGTTTTTAGAAAATAAATATTTAAAATTTAATGGACTTAACCTTTCAATTGAAACATTAGAAGGTTTGTTAAAACATAATGGACCAGTAGATGATTTAGAATTTGTTGATAATCTAATTGGTATTAAAAGTTTTAAAAATAAGATTAATTTTAATACTTATCCCTCATTAGAAGCACAAATTTCAGCAATTTCTGATGATATAGCATATAACAACCATGATATCCAAGATGGCATAAATGCAAATTTATTTAAGTTAGAAGAGTTAGTTGAAATTAATTTTTTTAAAGATATTTACAAAAAATATAAGAATAAAATTAGTAAAAATAATTATAAAATTGCAACATACCAAATTATAAGAGACTCAATTGATTTAATGATAAAAGATTTAATTAATAACACTAAAAGTAACCTTAATTACAACAAGGTAAAAAGTTTTAAAGATGTTAATAAAACAAGCTTTTTAATGGTAGATTTTTCAGAAAATATTAAAAATTCTGAAAATGAAATAAGATTTTTTCTTAAAAGTAAAATGTATAACAATAAAGATGTATTAGCGAAAAATAATAAAGGTAAATCAATTATCAAAAAACTATTTAATAAGATTATCTCAAATCCTAAAAAATTTATTTCAAAAGAACAGCTTACTCAAAATAAATATAGAGCCATTTCAGATTTTATATCAGGCATGACTGACAGATATGCAATTAACTTACATACGAATTTTAAATGAATATTTTTGATCTATATCTAGATAAAATTAAAAAAACTTTATTAGAATTTTCTAAAAATGGAGATTTAATATTACCTAAGTCGCTAGATGGTATTACTGCTGAGATACCACCTTTAAAATTTGATAGTGATATTTCAACAAATGTTGCAATGTTTTTATCAAAAATAAACAAAAAATCACCAATAGACCTTGCTAATATTTTGTCGGAAGAAATTAAAAAGAGAGATAAATTAATCAAAGATATTTCGGTAGTTAAACCAGGTTTTATTAATATAAAGTTTAAACCATTTTTTTGGACAAATTTTGTAAAAGAAATTATAAAAAATTCTAAATCATTTGGAATAAATACCAAAGAAACTAAGAAAAATTATCTCGTTGAATTTGTTTCTGCCAATCCTACAGGTCCTTTACATGTTGGTCATTGTAGAGGTGCGATTTTAGGTGATGTAATTGCAAATGTTCTATTATTTAATAAACACAAAGTAACAAAAGAATATTATGTAAACGATTATGGAAATCAGATTATAAATTTCACAAAATCTGTTTATTACAGAATAAGAGAAATATCATTTAATGAACCATTTCCAAATAATGATGAAGATTTATATCCTGGAGATTACTTAATAGATTTTGCTAAAAATATAATTAATTCTAATAAAATTAAAGATTTCAAAAATTTTGATGAAATATCTGCAGAATTAACATCCTTATCTATAGAAGAAGCATTAAAATTAATTAAAAAAAATTTAAATAGCCTTGGTATAAATCATGATAACTTTGTGAGCGAAAAAAAGTTAGTTTCTAATCAAGAGGTTGAGAAAGTAATTGATTATCTTCAAAAAAATAATTTTGTTTTTAAAGGAAAAATAAAAGCTCCGGCCGGTGAAAACGATGATAATTGGGTTGAACGTGAACAGTTACTCTTTAAATCTACTGATTTTGGAGATGATAAGGATAGAGCTTTACAAAAATCAGATGGAACGTGGACCTATTTTGCAAGCGATGTTGCTTATCACAAGAACAAACTAGATAGAAAATTTGATCTATTGATAAATATTTTGGGTGCAGATCATGCTGGTTATATTAAAAGAATTTCATCTTCAGTAGAGGCTTTATCTAATTCAAAAGAAAAATTAATCTGTAAAGTAAGTCAATTAGTTAAACTTATTAAGGACAAGAAGCCTTTTAAAATGTCAAAAAGAAAAGGTGATTATATAACAGTAGACGATTTAATCAGTGAAGTAGGAAAAGATGCAACAAGATTTATAATGTTAAACAGAAGCAGTGATGTCGAACTTGATTTTGATTTTGATAATGTAATTGAAAAATCAAAAGAAAATCCCCTTTATTACGTTCAATATTGTTATGCCAGAATAGCATCAGTTTTTAGACACATAGAAATAGATTTAAATTCAGAAATAAAAGTTTCAGATTATAATTTTGAATATTCGAATGATGAAACTCATATTTTAAAGAAAATTTCAGAATGGCCTAAATGCATTGATATGTCAGCCACAAAGCTTGAACCACATAGAATTGCTATATATCTTTATGACCTATCATCTTTATTTCACGCATATTGGAATTTAGGAAAAGATAATCCAGAAAAAAGATTTATTAACGAACAAAAAAAAATTACAGATGATAAATTAGTCCTACTAAAATCCATCTCTAATGTAATCAAAACTGGGATGAGTATTTTAGGTGTCTCTACGCCCGAAAAAATGTAATGATAAAAGAATTAAAAAGTTTGATATATTTTTTTTCTATAATATTTTTTATTTTTTTTACATTAAAATATTATTTTTCAGACCAAAATGAAAAAAAACTTTATAGGACTTTAAATAATTTCGATCAAAAAATTGAAAATTTTACGGAAAAACTGCCTGTCTTAGAAGATGATACTAAGAATATAATTGAATATGTTGAACAAAAAAATACACAAAAAAAGAAATTTAATTTTTGGAAATTATTAGAATTTGATGATAAATAGAAAATCTTTCATTACGGGCATTAAATCCACTAAACTTTCATTGAAAGAAAAAAAATTTTTAAAAAAATATAAACCTTGGGGTCTCATACTTTTTTCTCGTAATATCAAGAATATTTCCCAAGCAAATAAACTAACAACTTCGATTAGAAAAATCTTTAATGACAAAAAGTATCCAATTTTAATTGATCAAGAGGGGGGTAGAGTAAATAGATTAGAAAAAATAATATCTTTCAACAATTTAACAGCAGAATTTTTTGGAAATAAATTTAAAAAGAATTACCCAGAATTTAAAATTTTTTTCAAACTTTTTATTGATAAAACTTCATATCTTCTCAATTCGATTGGTGTAAATATTAATACAATGCCTGTTCTAGATTTAAATCTTAAAGGATCAAGTAATATCATTGGCAATAGATCATATTCAAAAGATCCTAAAATTGTTTCTAAGATTGGTGATATTTGTATTGATTTTTTTCACCAAAATTCAATAGGCACTGTTATTAAACACATACCTGGACATGGTCTAGCAAAAGTAGATAGTCATAATTTTACACCATCAGTTAACAAAAAGATTAATTATTTACTTAAAAATGATTTTTATCCATTTAAAAATAAAAAAGCTTTTTTTGCAATGACAGCACATATAATTTTCAAAGATATTGATAAATTAAATACCGCAACGCATTCTAAAAAAATTATTCAATTAATTAGAAAAAAAATTGGATTCAAGAACATCTTAATTTCGGATGATTTGTCTATGAAAAGTCTTAAAGGAAAACTAGAAACAAAAACTATTCAAACATTTAAAGCAGGCTGTGATATTGCTCTTCATTGTAATGGAAACTTAAAAGAAATGGAAATTGTTGCAGAAAATTCGCCTATAATTAACAATTTAATAATAAAAAAAACATCACAATTTTATAAAATTTTAAGCTAATATTAAATATGCTCAATAATGATTCATCTTTATTCGAAGTAAAAATAGAAAATTATAGTGGTCCATTAGATGTTTTATTAGATTTGGCTAAAGCTCAAAAAGTTAACTTAGAAGATATATCAATTACAAAACTTGCTGACCAATTTCATGAATTTATAACCAACGAGAAAAATCTTAATCTTGAAATTGCATCTGAATATCTCTTAATAGCGACATGGTTAGCGTATCTTAAATCTAAATTATTATTACCTAGTACACCAGAAGAAGAATTTAAGGTCCAAGAGGTGGCAGAAAAATTAAAGATACAGCTTAAGAAATTAGAATTAATTCGTTTATTATCAGAACAAATGTTAAAACGAAAAAGATTAGGTAAAGAAATAAGAACAAGAGGCATGAGGTCAGGAATTAGAAATATTTATAATAGTGAATATAAAGTCAATTTATTTGAATTATTAAAAACATACTCTGAAATTCTAATGACAAAAGATTTTCAAAGAATAAATATACCAAGATTGCCTGTTTTTACTACAGAAGAAGGTATAAAAACAATAACAAATTTTTTTGGAAAACTTTTTGATTGGAAAAAATTAGATGATTTAATTCCAAAAAACTTTACGAGTGATAAAAAATATAAAAAAACAGGAAAAGCAGGAATATTTGCTGGTTCATTAGAATTAGTTAAAGATGGCAAATTGAAGATTAAACAAAAAGATTTATTTGAAGATATTTACATTAAAGAAACAAAATGATTAAAAAGAAAATTAAAAAGAAAGATAATATAATTGATTTTCCCTCAAAACTATCTCAAATAGAAAAAGAGATTGAGGCAATAATTTTTGCTGCTGCCGAACCTTTAGATATAGATACAATCCAAAGTAAAATTTCAAAGAGATCAGATGTTGAAAAAATTTTAAAGAAACTACAAAATGAGTATTCAAATAGAGGTATCAATTTAGTTTGTATCTCTAAAAAATGGTCCTTTAGAACATCACCAAATTTGTCTTCTCTAATGTCTCAACAAAAAACAGTAGAAAAAAAACTATCAAAAGCAGCAATAGAAACTCTTTCGATAATAGTATACCACCAACCAGTAACTAGAGCTGAAATTGAAGAAATTAGAGGTGTTGCTTTTGGCACAAATACTATTGAAATTCTAATGGAACTTAATTGGGTCAAACCTGGAGGGAGAAAAAATGTTCCAGGTAAACCTATTCAATATGTTACTACAGACGATTTTTTAAGTCATTTTAATTTACAAAAACTATCTGATCTGCCAACAGTTGATGAATTAGGAGCAGCTGGTTTAATTGATAGCACTAATATTGATAATGCAATATTTGGAACAGGTAAATTTTATAGAGATACTCAAGAAAATAAAAAAGAGGACATTTACTCAAATATCGATGAAATGCTTAGTAGTACTCTTGAACCAGAAGAAGATAAATAAATATAAATTTGATTTTCTTAAAAAAAGCCACTTTTAAATTATCAATAAAAAGGTTATAAGTTCTTATGAGTATCGGAATTTGGCAAATAGCTATTGTTGTAATTTTAGTTGTATTATTATTTGGGCGAGGAAAAATTTCCAGTCTGATGGGTGATGTTGCTAAAGGTATAAAAAGTTTTAAAAAAGGTATGGCTTCTGACACCCCTGAAGAAGACTCAGAACCTAAAAATATTTCTGAAAATAATCAAGATTCAGATAAAAAAGAATAAACCCAATGCCTACAATTGGTTGGTTTGAGATTTTAATCATAGTATCGATAGCTATTATTGTACTTGGTCCTAAAGATTTTCCTATTATGCTTAAGAAAGTTGGTTCTTGGATAGGATCCGTAAAAAGTTATATCAATAATATTCAAAAAGAAGTTTCAAATTTAGATATAGAAGAAAATCAAATAGAAAAAAAAGAAAATAAAAAAGATGATTCATGATGATAACGATGGTGGCTTCATCAGTCATCTAACTGAGCTTAGAAAAAGACTGATTAATAGTTTTATTTTTCTAATTATTTTCTTTATTGGATGTTATTTTTTTGCTGAATATATTTATGGATTTCTAGTAGAACCTTTTGCTAAAGCTGTTAAAAATGACGGATCTGATAGAAGATTAATTTTTACCGCACTACAAGAGACTTTTTTAACATATTTGAAAGTTTCATTTTTTACTGCTTTCTTTGTAACATGTCCTTTTATTTTGATGCAAATATGGAAGTTTATAGCACCCGGTTTATATAAACATGAAAAAATTGCAATTTTACCTTATTTGGTATTAACACCAATCTTATTTTTTTTAGGTGGAATTTTAGTTTATTATTTGATTATGCCACTAGCTATAAAATTTTTTTTATCATTTGAAAGCACTGGACTATCAACAAATTTACCAATTCAACTTGAGGCAAAAGTTAATGAATATCTTTCTTTAGTAATGAAACTTATTTTTGCTTTTGGATTAAGTTTTCAATTACCAGTAGTTTTAAGTTTACTCGCTAGGATAGGTCTAGTTGATTCTAATTTTCTAAAAAAAAGGAGAAAATATGTAGTTGTTATCATATTCGCTGCAGCAGCAATCCTAACTCCCCCTGATCCGATCACACAAATTGGTTTAGCTATTCCATTGTTAATCTTATATGAATTATCTATATTTTCAGTAAGATTTATAGAAAAAAAAAATTTAGAAAATTCTGATGCATAACTTAAAAGAAATTAGAAAAGATTTTGAAAATTTTCAAAAAAGCTTAGAAAAAAGATCTGTAGATATTGATTTTAACAAAGTTAAAAAATTAGATGTTGAAAATAGAGAGCTTATTCAAAAAAAAGAGTCTTTAGAGAAAGAAAAAAAAGATATTTCAAAGTCTAAAGACAAAACTCTTTTTAATAAATCAAAAGAAATTTCTTTACAAATTGATAGTTTAACCGAAAAACAAAATATTATTAAAGATGAATTAGATATAATTCTATCAAATATACCAAATGTACCACACAAAGATGTTCCCGATGGAAAAGACGAAAATGATAATGTTGAAATTCTAAAATCTGGAAATTTACCAAAATTTGATTTTAAACCTAAATCTCATTATGAGCTTGGGGAAAACCTAAATATGCTTGATTTTGAACTAGCAACAAAAACTACTGGCTCTAGATTTGTATTTGTTAAAGGTCAACTTGCTGCTTTAGAAAGAGCTATCTCAAATTTTATGCTTGATACTCATACAAAAAAAAATGGATATGAAGAAATTTCTCCTCCATTACTTGCTTCTGAAAATACTATGTTTGGTACAGGTCAATTACCAAAATTTGAGAATGATCAATTTGAAGTTAAACTGGAAAAAGATAGTGGTAGAAAGTTTTTAATACCAACTGCAGAAGTAATTTTGACAAATATAGTAAAAGAGAAAATTATAGATCTAAACTCAATGCCTCTAAGATTTGTTGCTTCTACTCCTTGTTTTAGAAAAGAAGCAGGTAGCTATGGTAAAGACACAAAGGGAATGATTAGACAACATCAATTTTACAAAGTTGAATTAGTAAGCATTGTTGAACAAGACAAATGTTTGGATGAATTAGAAAGAATGACTAATTGTGCTACAAATATATTAGATCTTTTAGAATTACCTTATAGAAAAGTTATATTATGCAGTGGAGATATGGGTTTTAGTGCTGAAAAAACTTACGATATAGAAGTTTGGCTTCCCTCAGAAAATAAGTATCGAGAGATTTCATCTTGTTCATCTTGTTCTACCTTTCAGGCTGTAAGAATGAAAACAAGATATAAAAATCAAAATAAAGAGATCTTATATCCAGGTACTTTAAATGGAAGTGGTCTAGCAGTAGGAAGAACCTTAATAGCAATTTTAGAAAATTATCAACAAAAAGATGGTTCTATATCTGTTCCAAAAGTATTAAGACCTTATATGAACAATCTTGAAAAAATTTCAGCTAAATAAAGTTGTTTTAATCTAATAGATAGTATAAAAATTCACTTTTAATTAAGGAGTTTTATGGAAAGTTCAGGAATAGGCCAGTTTATACCATTAATTTTGATTTTTGTTATTTTTTACTTTTTCTTAATTCGACCACAACAAAAAAAAGTTAAAGAACATAAGGCCATGGTAGAATCTTTGAAAAAGGGAGATAAGATTGTTACTTCTGGTGGAATTACTGGAACTATTACAAGAGTAATCGATAATGACAAAATTGAAGTTGAAATTGCTGATAATGTGGTAGTTGAAGTTATAAGAGGCACAGGTGTTCAAAGCTTAATGAATTCTCAAGAAATTAAGAAATAAATTCTATAATTTTAAAGTGTTATATTTTTCCAAATTAAGAATCATTTGTATTACTTTAATATCTTTATTTTTTATTTTTATTTCTTCGTCTAATCTATTTAATTCAAATAATTTTTTATTTGATAAGAAAATAAATTTAGGTCTTGACTTACAGGGTGGTTCTTACCTCTTGTTAGAAATAGACAATACACCCGTAATCGAACAAAAACTACAAAATCAAATAATATCATTAAGGAATTATTTCAAAGAACAAAAAATAAGACTTAATAATTTCAAAATAACAGATCAGTCTTTATCATTTTCAGTTAAGAAAGAATTTAAAGAGGTTGTCTTAAATGAATTTCAAAATGAAGAGAGTAGTATTAATCCATATTATCCAAGATTTAAATCTCATCAATTTGATATAATCGAGAAAGATAATAATTTTATTATAAATTTTTCAAGACAAGGCTTAGTAGAGCTAAAAACATCCTCACAAGATCAAGCCCTAGAAATTGTTAGAAGAAGAATAGACGAAATTGGTACCAACGAACCAAATATCCTA
>Ga0255759_10005328_pt1 | contig 10995 bp, 14 predicted proteins | sample 101ome_20_FD_179959 | JGI IMG/M metagenome (GOLD analysis project Ga0255759, IMG submission 179959) | Coastal salt marsh microbial communities from the Groves Creek Marsh, Skidaway Island, Georgia - 101404AT metaG (version 2) | ecosystem: Environmental > Aquatic > Marine > Intertidal zone >...
TTTTTACAACGTTTAATGATCTAAAAGACTTGGGTTTATTTAGATAATAAAGATAAACCCAAAGCTTAAAAAGCTAGTAAAATCAACGTTTATCGATAATTTTACAATATATTGTGTATAACTTTTTTTTAGACACTAAAAAAAGTCTTGATTTATCAACACTTTTGATAAAAATAGTAAATAACCTAATAAAACCGGAGCTAAAATGAATAAAAAACAATTAGTAGTCAAACTTTCAGGAGCTTTAAATTTAAGTAAAGCTGATGCTGAAAGAACTTTTGACACTATTACCAACACTATTTTAGACGCTTTAAAAGCTGATGACTCAGTAAAAATTGCTGGATTTGGTACATATAAAGTGGCTAAGAGAAAAGCTAGAGTTGGAAGAAATCCTAGAACTGGTGAGCAAATTCAAATTGCTGCATCTCAAAAGGTTAAATTCTTACCAGCAAAAGCTTTAAAAGAAGTTTTCAATAGATAACACACTTTTTACAGCCTTAATGCTAAATTGCGTTAAGGCTGTTTCTATATGCAAAAATTGCATACCCAATTTTCTTAATCAGCGTTAGTTTTTAAATATAATAAAAATATAAGAGCACCTTTAACAGGGAGGTCTTATGACTAAATTAATGAAAAAAATAAGTGCACCACTTATTAGTTTAATTTTTTTATTAAACATGAGTAGTGCAGGAATGGCAGAGACTACAGTTTCTGCTGAAGTAGGTTTTATTTTTAATACCTTATTATTCCTTATTTGTGGTTTTCTCGTCATGTTTATGGCTGCAGGATTTGCAATGTTGGAGTCAGGAATGGTTACATCAAAAAGTGTATCTGTTATCTGTGCAAAAAATATAGGTTTATTTTCAATCGCAGGAATTATGTTCTGGATGGTAGGCTATAATTTAGCTTATGGTATTCCAGAAGGTGGTTATATTGGAAAATTTGTTCCATGGTCAGATGCTAGTTCAGTAGATACTGGTTATTCTGATGGTTCAGATTGGTATTTCCAAATGGTTTTCTGTGCAACAACAGTTTCAATTGTATCAGGTGCAATGGCAGAAAGAATTAAGTTATGGCCATTTTTTGTATTTGCTGCAATACTTTCAGGAATTATTTATCCAATCGTAATGGGTTGGCAGTGGGGTGGAGGCTGGTTAGCAGAATTAGGATTTTCTGATTTTGCTGGATCAACTCTAGTACACTCAACTGGTGGTGCTGCCGCTTTAGCTGGTGCAATGATTATTGGTCCTAGACTTGGAAGATTTACAAAGTCTGGTGCTCCAGCTCCACTTAAGCCATTTGCAGCTTCATCAATTCCATTAGTTACAATTGGTGTATTTATTTTATGGCTAGGTTGGTTTGGTTTCAACGGAGGTTCTCAATTAGCTATGGGAACAGCTGATGATGCAATTGCCGTATCAACAATCTTTATTAATACATTTTTAGCTGGTGCTGGTGGTGTTATGGGCGCAGCTATAATCACAAGATTACATTTTGGTAAAACAGATGTAATTCAAATGTTAAATGGATGTATTGGTGGATTAGTTGCAGTCACTGCTGAACCATTAGCTCCATCACCTTTTGCAGCAATATTAATTGGTGCTGTAGGTGGTTTAATTGTAGTGTATGGAACTAAACTATTATTCTCATTACAAATTGATGATGTAGTTGGTGCTATACCTGCACACTTATTTGCTGGAATTTGGGGTACGTTAATTGTGCCTGCAACAAATTCTGGTGCAAATTTTAGCACTCAGTTAATCGGTGTATTATCGGTAAACATATTTGTATTTATAGTCGCCTACATAGTATTTAGCGCTATCAAAGCAACTATCGGCCTAAGGTTAAGTAAAGAAGGTGAAACCAAAGGTACTGATGTCACTGAAACTGGTGTGATTGCATACGCAATACGTGACTAATTGATCAATAAAGGGGTTCTTGGCTCTCTGTGTATCCGCAACGTTACTCATCCAAGAGCCCCTTAAAAAATTTCTCTCTAGTTAGTTAAACTATAAAAGCCCTCTCCCTCAAGGGGGCTTTTAATTATATTGATCCCATAATTTTTTAAAATCTATAAATGGAGAAAGTCCATAACTTGAATTAACATTAGTTAAATGAAGCGATAGACTTTTTATTGGAGAAATACAGATTTCTTTTTCATAGATCTCATTAATATATTTTTCGAAAGGATCATGACGATCTTGACATGTTTTTTTAAAATTATCCCAATATTTATCAAGTAAATTTTTACTAGTCACAAAAGTACAAAGAGTTTTATTTACTGTACGCCAGTGTCTTTTATTACCAATCAAAATATTAGTTTTTTCATTTGTCATATATAAATATGGATAATCAGAGGGACACATGAATATGTCTCTACCTATTTGAGATGATATCCTCTCATAAGAAGCAACCATTTCTTCTAACATAGGCTCAAAATGTAGATAGTCATCTTCAACAAAAAATATTAGATCATCACCTCTATCTTTACCTATTTCAAAACTTTGTAATAAACTTGCTAAATTAGAGTAAGTTTCCTTGCTATTTTGTTTTTTTATTTTTGTCTCAAATTTTTTGTGATCTAAAGAAATAATCTCAAAATCTTCATTTTCAATAATTCTTTTAATTTGGTTCAAATTCTCATTATTTGAATTATCATCAATAATTAAGGTTTTTATTTTCAAATTTGGGTATTTTGTTTTACAAAAATTAATTGATTTAATTAAAGATTTTATTGAACGTACTGAATATTCTATTTTTGGTTTTTCAAATAATCTTTTTTTATTTTGATCCCAAATCTCTATTTCAGTATTCATTCTAATAATTATCAAAATTGAATTAACTTTTCTTGTAATCTTAACTTCACCAAGTGGTAATATTATTGATTTTTTATTAATTATTGAAAGATCTTGATTTAATTCCTTATTTAATGTTGGAGATGAAAATCTATTTTGATCAATAAGTTCTAGCCCAAATAATTTGCAAATTTGTATGAAAAGTTTTTTCATTTGTTTTTTAATCTATGGTATAAATATTTACATTATTATGACAATTAAATCATCTCAAACTCTAGTTTCAGAAGCTCTTAAGGAAATAAAAACTATTTCTACAGATGAAGCGCATAAAATGGTTAGTGATAATCAGTGTAATTTAATTGATATTAGAGATATTCGAGAGCTTCAAAAGGAAGGTCAAATTGAGGGAGCAAATCATATTCCAAGAGGTATGCTTGAATTTTGGTTGGACCCAGAAAGTGTATACTTCAAAGAAGGAAAACTTGACCTCAATAAAGAGATGATTTTATTTTGTGCAGGCGGTTTAAGATCTGCTTTAGCAGCAAAAACTCTAAAGGACATGGGTTTCAAAAAAGTTTCACATATTGATGGTGGCTTTGGTGCATTAAGACAAAGTAAATTCAAAGTAACTTAAGAATTATATTCATCTATAGCATAATCTAATCTATCTTGACCCCAAAAAATCTTACCATTTACCACGAATGTAGGAGCTCCAAAAATATCTTTTTCAAAAGCAACGTTTGTTAAGTCCTTCAATTTATTTTTAATTTTAATATTTTGTATATCCTCATAAAATTTTTTTTTATCGATTTTTACTAAGTCTAAAATTTTATCAAAATTTTTCTCATTAGAAATATCGATATTTTCTTTCCAATAAGCGTCAAAACATATATCAAAAAATTTCTCTTTGAGATTTTCATCAATTACTAAATAACCTCGCATCAAATAAAGAGTATTTATAGGAAATTTTGTATTCCATTTAAAATCGATTTTATTTTTAAGTGCAACTAATTCACAATCGTTTTTCATATTTTTCATTTTTCGTGAATTAAATGCTGGTGCAGTAATACCACCAAGTTTATGAAGACCTCCCAAAAGAATAGGCTTATAATTAATTTTCAATTTTTCTTTTCTATCAATTATTTTTATTTTTTTGTAAGCTAAAAATGAGTAGGGACTGATAAAATCAAAATAAAAATCGATTGATTTAGTCATACAGATTTATGCTTTTGGCATAAAATATTCTTATTAACCAATAAATAAATATCCCAATAGGTCCAATTAAGTAAGTAACTAAGAGTGGAAAAATAATAACTATTTTATTAATCGCAAGTTTCTGAGAGTCTCTCACGATCCATCCTCCTGTAAAAAGATTTATCGATATAAAATGAATCCAAAACATCATTAGAAAAGTTTTATCCGAAAATAAATCTGATATGTTATCTATTCCAAGATAAAGATCAAAATTCCCATCGAAATCATAAGAACCAATATATGATTTATAGAGCATAAAAATATAAGCACCACCTAAAAGAAAAATAGGGAATATTGAAGTAACTAAATATTTACAAATGTGAGATTGCGGAAAAAAAATTAATATTAACCAAAAAGGTAGAACACCCAAATTTACCCAGTAATAGAGCATCTCTATTGTAAAATAATTATAAATTTGTTCGATCATTTTTAAATATATTATATTAAATCTACTCATGATTCCTATAAGAAATAAAAAAAAAACTCTTAAAGTGACAGTTGATGAAATGAGAGATTTTGCATTGGCCTATGTAGAAAAGTATGCTCCTTCAAAACAACAACTAAAAACATATCTATTAAAAAAATACCTTAGAACCTCAGTTCCAAATGTAAAAAAACAAGACGTGAATAATTTGATTGATATTGTTTTATCTGATCTCGAAAAAAGTAAATTTGTAAACGATAAATTTTATTCAGAAAGCAAAGCCAAAAGCATGATACAAAGAGGAAGTTCAATAAATAAGATTAGAAATTACCTAATTGGCAAAGGAATAAATGATAAATTTATTAAAGAGACAGTTAGCAAAATAGAAGATAACAATTCTGATCAAGACTTTTTTTCTGCTATTAAAATTTGTAAAAAAAAAAGAATTGGACCAGCAAGAACCGAAGATAACAGACCTCTTTTTTATAAAAAAGATATATCACTATTAGCGAGAAATGGTTTTGACTTTGAAACCTCAAAAAAAGTAATGGATATTCAAAAAGAAGATTATTTAAAAATTATTAAATTACTTTGATTTTTTATTTTTTTCTTTAACTAAAAAATCAATTTTATTTTTTATATAATTTCTCACAAATACAAAAACTAGCAAACCAAAAATAGAAACAGAAATAATAATTATAAGTATGATTCTTAGTTGTTCATCCATTATAAAATACTTTTACTTTTTAAAATTAAACTTGGGTTTATAAAATTTTTTTTTCCATATATTATTTCGTTACCATCGAAGTCAGTTACACCTCCTCCAGCATGTTTAAGAATGGCATGACCTGCAGCTATATCCCATTCATAAGCTCTTGGCTCAGCAACATACCCATCGTATTCTCCTGCAGCAATTACACAAAATTTTAATGAACTTTTCATTCGAACTATCTTTTTTACATCAAATTTTTTATGAATTTTATTTATTTCAGGTTTTATATTATTAGAATAAGAAACAAATTTAATTTCATCTTTATTAAATTTTTTTGTACTATCTAATTTAATTTCTTCTCCATTTATTAATTCAAAAGCTTGATTTTCACCATAAGAATAAAACATCCTATTTTTTGCAGGTGCATAAATTAATCCTGCAGCAGGTTTTTTATTAATTATTAAACCAGCATTTATTGTAAATTCATCAAGATTGTTGATATAATCGTATGTACCATCAATTGGGTCTATCAACCAAAAATCTTTAAGATCTTCTTCAGATTTGTTATCAGAAGTTTCTTCTGATATTATTGGAATTGTAGGAGTTAATTCTGCTATTTTTTTTGTAATGATCTCATTTACTTCAAGATCACCATTACTAACAGGTGTGTTGTCAGATTTAATACTTTTAGTTAAACCTTTTTTTCTTAACTCGAGTGAAATCTTTCCAGCATTTAAAAACGTTTTGATTAAATTTTCTACAATTTTATTAATATCAATTTTAGTCATTAATTTTTTCTAATTTTATATTATCTGAATTAATAACTTTTTTTCCTACATTTTGAAAATTCACTGTTATTTTTTCTTTAATTATTGATTGAACTTGTCCAATTCCCCAATCTTTGTTTTTGGGGCAGAAAACTTTGTCACCTGGTTCAAAATCTAAAATCATTTAATTTAACTTATATTAGAAAACAGTATAAATACCATAAAATGAGTAATGAATTAAACTCTATTGGATTAGACAAAAAGCCTTCAGATACTACTGTTGTTGTGGCAATGTCAGGAGGGGTCGACTCTTCTACAGTCGCTGCAATGATGAAAAAAGAGGGTTATAAAGTAATTGGTATTACTTTAAAACTTTATGATGACGGAAAAGAAGTTGCAGCTTCTAAACAATGTTGTTCTGGTCAAGACATTATGGACGCTAAACGAGTTGCTCAAAAACTTGGAATTGAGCATAAGATTTTATATTACCAAAATAAATTTAAACAAGGTGTTATAGATAATTTTGTAGACAGCTATTTACAAGGTGAAACTCCAATACCATGTGTTCAATGTAATCAAACTGTAAAATTTAAAGATTTATTTCAAGTATCCAAAGAACTTAAGGCTGATGCAATGATTACAGGTCACTATGTAAAAAGTATTACATCAGGAAATGACACAAGTATGTATCGCGCTATTGATGAGAATAGAGATCAAAGTTATTTTTTATTTAGTACAACAAAAGATCAATTAAACTACTTAAGATTTCCACTTGGCAGTATGTTGAAAGATGAGACAAGAAAAATAGCCAAAGAACTCGAACTTAATGTGGCGGACAAACCAGACAGTCAAGACATTTGCTTCGTGCCCAATGGAGATTATGCGTCTGTAATAAGAAAATTTAAACCAGAGTCGTTAAGAAAAGGAAATATAAAAAATCTCGATGGTAAAGTAATTGGTGTCCATGATGGTATAATAAATTTTACTATTGGACAAAGAAAAGGAATAAAAGTTTCTGATAAAGAGCCACTTTATGTTCTTGAAATCAATTCAAATAAAAATGAGATTATTGTAGGACCAAGAGAGAAATTAGGAAAAAAACTTATTAATTTAGAAAATTTAAATTTATTAGTTAATAAACCTGAATTGGGAGAAAAAATTCTTGTAAAGGTAAGGTCTACAGGAAAACTTTTAGAGGCTAAAATAAAATTAAAAGATCAAAATAAGGCTGAAGTGCATCTCAAAGATACAGAAGACGGTATTTCACCAGGTCAAGCTTGTGTATTTTATAAAGAAAATGAAAATGGTTATAAGGTGTTAGGTGGTGGGTGGATCAAAAGTTAATTTTTTTTCCACATAAAAAAAGTAAGTAAATAAAAAGTTATCACACCTATAAAATAATCCCACTCTAAAGCATGTTTGAAAAATTTTACATTATATCCTAAGACATTATTCCCAGGTAGGCTAATTAGCGGAATACTTATCACTGCAACTATAATTAATATTGAAACTAAAATTAATTTTAGTTTAAGTATTCTAATGTTGATAAAATTAAACAGTTTTTCTTTAAATGAATAAAATGTTGCCACTAAATAAGCCTGTGCAGCTATTTCAAAAATTATAAAAAGTAACATTACTACTCGTCTAAATAATTTATATAAGTCATTATCAAATTTGATACCTAAAAATATAGAATGGATAGTTAATGCAATAGCTGAAGCTACTCCAAAAAAAACTACTTTGTTTATGTATTTATGGTTTTCATTAAATGATTTGATAATTTCTTTATTGTAAAGCCAATATTTAACCAAAAGAAAAGATGTTAAAAACATTGCTGGCTTGAACACAAGCCAAGAAGGATAAGGTCTTGCTGTTCTACTTATTGATGCGCCTCCATCAAAGTATGGGATTGTATTATGTATAATATCTCCTTGATTAGGAAATAGTTCATGAAATTGAGTGATTAAAATCAGACAAGTGTTTACTGCAATAAATGGAACGATAAATATCCATATACTAATGGATTTAACTTTTCTAATGTGATCCATAGAAAGCTATTTTTTCTTATTTTTTTTTCTAGCTCTTCTTTTTTTTGAGCCCATTTTTCTTCGGCCTCTATGTTTCTTTGGGTAACCCATTGTTTCCTTTAATTATTATTTAATTGAAATTACGCTTGGGATATAGCATTGTCTTTAAAAGTTATCAATTTTTTTATGGCTAAATCATTTAAGACGTTTTTAAAACATACAGCCAAAGATTTTCACAATCAGTCGGTAAATCCGCCAGTTGTTAGAGCCTCTACGATTATATTCAAATCAATGCAGCATATAAGAAAGACTCAGGCCAAGGCTCAAAAAAATCCTACTGGTGGTCATTATGATTATGGCCGGCAAGGAACCTCAACAACATATATATTACAAAAGATACTTACTAAACTTGAGGAGAGTTACCACGTATTTACAACACCAACAGGTTTTGGGTCTGTTTTTTTAGCTATATTTAGCGTTGTGAGACCTGGAGACGAAATAATAGCTGCAGATCCTGTTTATAGCCCCACAAGATTATTAACAGAGGATTACTTGAAAGAATTTGGTATTAAAACTATTTTTTATAATCCCACTGATCTTAAAACTTTAGAAAGAAATATTACAAAAAAAACTAAACTTATTTTTGTAGAAAATCCTGGCAGTAATACTTTTGATTTTCAAGATCTTGGAAAAATAATTTCAATTGCAAAAAAAAATAAAATTTATACCGCTATAGATAACACTTGGGGCACACCATATTATCTAAAACCTATTAAGCTTGGCTTCGATATGGCGATAGTGTCTGCAACAAAATATTATTCAGGTCATTCTGATGTAATGGGTGGTAGTTTAGCAGTAAATAAAAAAGTTTTTCCAAAAGTTAAAGAAGCTGAGAGGATTACAGGGCTAAGGTTAGGTCCTGATGATGCTTATCTGATAACAAGAGGATTAAGAACTCTTGATGTGAGATTGGATAGACACAGAGAGAATGCAAAAAAAGTTGCTTCCTTTTTATCAAAAAATAAAAAATTTAAATTACTTTATCCATATAAAAAAGACTCACATAACTTTAGAATGTGGAAGAAATATTATTCAGGAGCTTCAGGTTTAATGGGATTGAAGATTAAATCAAAAAACATAAATTCAGTTAGAAAATTTGTAAACTCGCTTAAACTATTCGGTTATGGATATAGCTGGGGTGGATTTGAAAGTTTAGCCTTACATCAAGAATTTAGAGAAACGGGAAAAAGAAAATATATGAATCTAGCTAAAGATGAACATCTTGTAAGATTACATATTGGCCTTGAAGATCCAAATGACTTAATTGCAGATATAAAACAGGCATTAAGACATTTAAAATGATATCAGAGAATTTTTTTAAATCTAAAACAGCAATCATAACTTTGTTTGCTGCATGTTTTGTTGTTTTAATTTCTTTAGGTGTAAGACAAGTTTTCGGTTTATTCTTTATCGATTTTAATGAGAGTTTAAATATAAGTAATACTGCATTTGGTTTTGCTATTGGAATACAAATGTTAATGTGGGGAATAACAGGTCCAATTTTTGGAGCAGTTGCAGATCGTTATGGTGGACACATAGCTATAATTTCTGCTTTTATATTTTATACTCTTGGTATTTACTTTTTATATACAGGTCCAAACACTGGAATTTTTTTTCAAATTCATATGGGTTTATTGATAGGTATTGGCTTAGGTGGTACAGCTATAAGTATTCCAATGTCAGTTGTTGGAAAACATTTTCCATTATCAACAAGAACAATTGCAATGAGTATTGTTACTGCACTTGGGTCTTTTGGTTACTTTCTCTCACCAATTTTTACGAATTATTCTTTAAAAGAATATGGTTGGAATTATACTTTATTCATCTTTTCTTTAGTGTTGATAACGGGATTAATTGCAGCTTATTTTGTAAGATCTCCATCTGAATCTGAAAATATTGAGAAAACTTCACATCAATCATTTAAAGAAGCTTTAGCAGAGGCTTTTAAAACAAAAAGTTATATTTTACTTGTGTCAGGATTTTTTGTTTGTGGTTTTCATATTACTTTAGTTGGAACTCACGTTCCTAAGTATGTTGTTGACAGAGGTTTAGAGGACTGGACGGCAGCTGCAATTTTATCATTAATAGGATTATTTAATATTTTTGGCTCATTATTAAGTGGTTATCTTTCAGCAAAAATGAGTAAGAAGATTATTCTTAGTGGAATTTATTTTTTAAGAGGGGTTTCTATTATTCTATTTATATTTACACCGGCAAGCAACATTAGTGCTTTCTTATTTGGAGCAAGTTTTGGTTTCTTGTGGCTTTCAACAGTCCCAGCAACAAGTGGAATTGTTGCACATTTATTTGGAACAAAATATTTAGGCATGTTGTATGGAATTGTATTTTTAAGTCATCAAATAGGATCTTTTTTTGGTGCATATTTAGGTGGTTTGTTTCATGATATATATGGTTCGTATGATTATGCGTGGTATTTAGCAATTGCTTTATCTGTATTCGCAGCAATAATACACCTACCAATTAAAGAAGAACCAGTTTTGAGATTAAAAACAGAATAAATTGAATACACAAAAACAATTAGTTGATATCCATCATTCAGGGAAACCTTATATTATTTATAAATCAAAAAAAGGTTTTGATTTATATACAAATTTTTCAAGAAAAATTATTCTTAACAACAAAAATGTTAATAGTTTTTTAAATAAAAAATATAAAAGTAAAAAAAAAGAGACTGATTTATTTATTGGTTTTTTTGGTTATGAATTATTAAACAATTTAATTAATATCAAAATACCAAATCAAAAAAACATAAATTTTCCAAAGGGAATTTTTTATAAACCTGAAAAAAAATTAAAAATAAATAACAAATTTAATTACAAAAGTCAGGATGAATTTAAAGGAAGTAAATTTAAGATAAATATAAATAAAAATTCTTATGTGAGAATTTTTAACCAATTTAAAAAAAAGATAAAAAGTGGTGAAACCTATCAAATAA
>Ga0255759_10005329_pt1 | contig 10994 bp, 11 predicted proteins | sample 101ome_20_FD_179959 | JGI IMG/M metagenome (GOLD analysis project Ga0255759, IMG submission 179959) | Coastal salt marsh microbial communities from the Groves Creek Marsh, Skidaway Island, Georgia - 101404AT metaG (version 2) | ecosystem: Environmental > Aquatic > Marine > Intertidal zone >...
ATTACCAGTTTTATTCAATTATAAAAGTCTACAAAGTGAAATAGAGAAGAAATTTATTTCAGATTTTAAGATTAAATTAAAAATTTTAGACGATATTTCATTTAGAGTTTTTCCAAGACCTCACTTACTAATTCAAAAAGCGAATCTAGATCTAAACACTGAAAATGACAAATCAGCAGTTATAGAAACTAATAACCTTAAACTTTTTATACCAAGCAATAAAATTTATTCAAAAAAGAATATTATAATTACTGATTTAGAGTTTGGAGATTTAAATTTAAACTTAAACTTAAATGATCTAAAAGACTTCAGGAACCACTTATATTACAAAATTAATAAGCCAATTAAAGTTAAAAATTTAAAAATATTTTTATTAGATAAAACTAAAAGTGCAATTTTAATTTCACCTCTTAAAAAGTTAGAGTACCAAATAAATGAAAAAAATAACTCAAAAGAATTAAAGCTGAAGGGCTCGGTATTTGATATTGAATTTAGTTCTGTTTGGAAAAGAAATTATGATAAACCAAAATCAACTATAAATGAAATTAACCTTACTAATCCAAATGTTTTTATAAGAAATTTATTTTCATTTGAAAACAAAAGTAATTTTAATGGTAGTAGTTCAATTGATTTTTTAAATGAGAATATTTCATTTAATTATAAATATCTTGAAGATAAAATAGAAATAAACTCACCTAATGAAAACAATAATCAAAAAATAAGAATTAATTCAAAAATAGAATTAGATCCATTTTATTTTGATGGTGAAATAATATTTGAAGATAAATCATTAACTTTTATCACTGACCATATATTAGATATAATTCTCAATTCTGATAAGGAAATATTAGAGAATTTAAATGGAGAATTAGAGCTATCTTTGTTAAAAATTAAAAATCCAATAATTGATAAGGGTAAAATATTATTTTCTATAAACGAAGGCAATATAAATGTTATAAATACTTATGTTGAGATTGATAACCTAGGAATTATTGAAAGTGAACATAGTTATATTATAAAAGAGGGTGATTTATTTTTTCAGACAAAAAATGTTTTAAATATTAGCAATCAAAAAGAATTTGCAAGAAAATTCCAAGTTAATTTTAAGAAATCAAAAAACCTAAAAAAAATTTATTTTGATCTAGATAGAAATATAGATACAGAAGATATGTTTCTATCTAATGTATACATAGATAATAGAAACTCAAAAAATTTACTTCAAGAAATAATCAAAGTTAATAACATGCAGGTTCTAAAGTCTTTAATGAGAGATGTTTTGCCTTAGTTTGGCTTAGTCATTTTGATTGGGTTTACAATCTGGTTATATTCTTTTTCAGATATTAAACCTGTTTTTAAAGTTTCATCTTTGAGTTTAGTTCTGTTTTTCAAAGCTTTTTTTGCAATTTTTGCTGCGTTATCGTAACCAATTTTTGGAGCAAGTGCAGTAACTAGCATTAATGAATTGTCCAAATGTTCTTTAATTTTTGATTTATCCGCTTTTATTCCATTAACACAGAACAAACTAAAGTTTTTAACACTATCCGAGATGATATCTATTGATTGAAGAACATTATGAGCGATCATAGGTTTAAAAACATTTAGTTCAAAGTGACCATGGGAACCTGCTACCGTTATACCAGTATGATTTCCAATAACTTTTGCACAAACCATCGTCACAGCTTCACATTGTGTTGGGTTTACTTTTCCAGGCATAATTGATGATCCTGGTTCATTTTCAGGCAATATTAATTCTCCATATCCTGCTCTTGGCCCAGATCCTAAAAATCTAATATCATTTGAAATTTTCATTAAAGCAATTGCGCATGTGTTTAATGCTCCTGAAAAATTCACTATTGCATCATGAGCAGCTAGTTCAGAAAATTTATTTGGAGCAGGTTTAAATTTTATTTTACAAAATTTACTTATTTCTTTTACGATTTTTTTATCAAAATTTTTTTTTGTATTAATGCCAGTTCCAACTGCAGTACCGCCTTGAGCTAAATAAAAAATATCGTTTAATGAAAATTTAATTCTTTGAATACTTTTTTTTATTTGTTCATGGTATCCTGAAAATTCTTGTCCTAAAGTAAGTGGAGTAGCGTCCTGCAAATGTGTCCTGCCAATTTTTACAATATTTTTAAATTCCATTGATTTTCTTTTTAATGAATTTTCTAATAATTGTAGACTTGGTAACAGTTTGCTTATTGTTTCCATTGCAACTGATATATGCATAGCAGTAGGAAATACATCATTTGTGGATTGTGATTTATTAACATGATCATTGGGGTGAACAGGTTTTTTTGTTCCTTTTTTTCCTTTTAAAATTTCTATAGCTCTATTTGCAATAACTTCATTCACATTCATATTTGTTTGAGTTCCAGAACCAGTTTGCCAAACTTTTAATGGGAAATGATCCTCTAATTTCCCAGCTATTACTTCATTTGAAGCTTTAATAATTGCATTAGCAATTTTTGGAGAAATCAACTTATCTTTTTTATGTACTTCAGCAGCGGATCTTTTAATTATAGCTATTGATTTAATTATTGAGGAATTAACTAAAATTTTTCCAATATTAAAAAATTTATTAGATCTTTGAGTAGATGCTCCCCAGTATTTATCACTTGGTACATTTATTGATCCAAGACTGTCAAATTCTTTTCTTTTTTTCATTTTATTGAATAACGATTGTAAATTATTTATATACTAGAATTTATAAATCTTACAGGAGTAAAATGACAAACTTTCAAAAAGTAAAAACTTTTATGCAAACATTTGGTCAGGATGTAAAATCAAGTCCTGCATTTAGTACAGATAAAATAAACGATTTAAGATACAATCTAATAAAAGAAGAACTTGATGAACTTAAGCAAGCGCTTGATAATAAAGATCTATTGGAGGTAGCCGATGCTTTAACTGATATATTATACGTTACATATGGCGCAGGTCATGCATTTGGAATTGATCTAGATAAATGTTTTGATGAAGTTCAAAATTCAAATATGAGTAAACTCGGAAGTGATGGCAAGCCCATTTATAATGATGCTGGAAAAGTAATGAAAGGTCCTGATTATTTTAAGCCTGATTTATCTAAATTTATTAAGTAATATTAAGCCAATCTGGTTTTTTAATTAGAATTTTTGCATCTCCACAATCTAGCTTTTTATTAAAATCAAACTCTTTTTCTTTGAATTTTATTAGAGCAAAAGAATTATTGTTTTTAATTAAAACTTTTCCAATTTCTTTATTTTCAATTGATATTATTTCTGCATCTAAGCTACCTTCAACTACAGTTAATGGAAATATTCTTTTATTTAATTTATCTTTATGTTTAATTCTTGCAGTATTTTCTTGACCAACATAACAACCTTTTTTGAAATCAATTCCGTTTAATTCTTCAAAATTACATTCAACTCCAAAAACTTTATTTTGAAAATTTTCAGTATCTATTTGAGGTATACCAATCGAATGACTAAAATTATAATATTCATTTATATTTGAGGATTTAAGGTTCAATTTTTTTAAAGACAAATAAAGCTTTTCTAAATTTATAATTAATCTTGCACCAAGATTTAAATTTCTTGGATCTAAAAATATTATATCTTCTCTATACTTAGTTGTATATCCTAGCTCTTCTTTAGTATTTTCAATTTCTAGAAATTTCTCTTTACTTAATGCTGCAACTACAAATTCATTACTGAGATTTAAAAGATCAACTTTAGTTCTCAGTTTATAAATTGATAATTGTTTATACAAATTATCAATTATTTTTTTTTCACAATCTAGAAAATATCCTGATTTATGTTTTGTGACGATAAAGTCATAAAGGTATTTACCCTGAGGTGTTAATAATCCTGCAAAACAAGATTTACTGTCAGTTACATTTTCAATATTATTAGTAATAATATTTTGGAGAAATTCCTTTGCATCCTCTCCACTAACGTAAAGAAGACCTCTATCTTCTAATATATATACATTTTCTTTTTTCATAATTGATTGAAACTAATTAATAATATAATAACTTTTTCTGAAAATGTTAGATTTAATAATTAAAAATGGATTGTGTTTTATAGAAGGAAATCTTGTAAAAACTGACATTGGAATAACAAAAAATAAAATCTCTCACATTGGTAATCTGAAAAACGAGAATAGTAACGAAATATATGATGCTGAAAATTTAATAGTTTTACCAGGTTGCTTAGATACCCAGGTGCATTTTAGGGAACCAGGTTCAACTGATGCAGAAGATCTAAACTCAGGTAGTAGGGCAGCTATTGTAGGGGGTATTACAGGTGTCTTTGAAATGCCAAATACAAATCCACCCACTTCAAACAAAAAAGAATTTCAAAATAAATTAAACCTCGCAAAAAAAAGAATGTATTGTAATTATGCATTCTATTTTGGTGCAACACCTGAAAACCAAGAAGAACTTGCAGATCTTAAAAGTTTAGAAGGATGTTGTGGTGTTAAATTATTTGCAGGATCCTCTACAGGAAATTTATTAGTTCACAAAGAAGAAGATATTGAAAAAGTTTTTGCAAGTACTTCTAAAATTGTATCAGTGCATTCTGAAGATGAGGAAATATTAAATCAAAGAAAAAAACTTAGAGAAAAAGGAAATGTATTAACACATCCAATTTGGAGAAATGAAGAGAGTGCAATATCTTCAACTAGGAGAATTGTTAAAATTGCTTTACGATTAAATAAAAAAGCACACATTCTCCATGTAACCACAAAAGAAGAAGTTGATTTTTTATCGCAAAATAAAGGAAATATTACCTTTGAAATAACACCTCAGCATTTAACTTTAACTTCACCAGAATGTTATGAAAAGCTTGGAACATTCGCACAAATGAACCCACCAATTAGAGATAAAAGTCATTACGATCGTTTATGGTATGCAGTGAGAAATAATTATAATGATACAATTGGCTCAGATCATGCCCCACATTTAAAAGAGAATAAATTAAAAGATTATCCAGAAACTCCATCTGGAATGCCAGGGGTTCAAACATTAATGCCCGTTATGTTAAATCATATCAATGAAGGCAGATTGAAACTTGAACAATTGATTAAATTGCTATGTGAAAATCCTGTAAAAATTTTTGGTATAAAAAATAAAGGATACATTAAAAAAAATTATGATGCTGATTTCACGATTATAGATATGAATAAAGTAATTGAGATTAAAAATGAAAAAATTGAAAGCAAATGTGGATGGTCTCCTTTTAATGGACATAAGTTTAAAGGAACGCCTGTTGCAACAATTGTTAATGGAAAAATTAAAATGAAAGATGGTGTTATATTAGGAGATCCTGAAGGTACACCACTTCAATTTGATTAAGTGTGAATCAAAAAAAAATAATATTTTTTTCTATATCATTTATATTTCTCCTTGCTGGTGTCAGTGACAAGCAAAGAAGTATAATTGATAATCAATTATTCTTATTAAAAGAAGGCATGATTTCAAAAGAGAAAGTTTTCAAAAAAGCTAAAAAGTTTGATGATACTGGTATATTTGGAATAGGTTCAGATGAAATGACCGAAGATGAATTTAATGAATATTTAAAATCAAAATCATTCACAATTCACGATTAAATTTAGTAATCTAGTTTAATTTTAGTTGAAACATAGTTATTTGGATCATCATCATAATTAATTACTATCAATATTTGTTCTGCAACGTAACCACCAACACATATAGCTCCTAATTCACAACTTTTTAGATTACCCTCTACTGCACCAGCTTTTTGAATGTCATAAACATTTTTCCAATCATTTACATTATTGAAATGATTAATTACGACCTTAGCTAGATTTTTAGTTGTTGCGTTAGTTGGATTTAATATTCGTGAACATTGATCAAATGTAGTGCTATTATTTAAATAGACCTCTTGTCCAATGTTACATTTCTGAAATTCAGACATTAAAAAATTTACAGCTAATTTTTGTCTGCTAATAAGCGAATTTTTTTTTGCCCCAGACGTATAACCACTATATGCAACTACACCTACGGCTGCTAAAATACCAATAATTGCAACAACCACTAAAAGCTCAATTAAAGTAAATCCTTTTGTTTTCATAAATAATTTTTAACGAAGGTTTTTATATTAAATATAATCAGAAATGAACTTTTCAAATAGTTTTTGATGAATAAATATTAACTAAAGTTAGCCCAATTATTATTAAAAACATACCAAGCACCACTTGCCAGCTTAGAGCTTGATTATAAAAAATATATCCAAGAATTGCTATTGTGAATATACCAAGCCCACACCACGTTGCATAAACTACAGCAAGTGGAAGCTTTGTAACAACAATTGATAGGCAAAAAAATGCACAAAAATAAAAAACTGCAAGAGCCACTGTTGGTAAAGGTTTTGAAAAACCTTTTGTTATTGGAAGCAGCATTGTTCCCGCTACTTCAAAAAAAGTAGCTAATACTAGTATTGTATAAGTTTTAATCATTAATTTAAAATTTTACTTTGAATTAAACTCTCTTTTATTTCATCTAAAATTGCAGGATCATCAATAGTTGCTGGCATTTTATAATCCTCTTTATCAGCAATTTTTCTCATTGTACCTCTTAAAACCTTGCCTGACCTTGTTTTTGGAAGTCTCTTTACAACAATAGCAATTTTAAATGCTGCAACTGGGCCAACTTTGTCTCTAACTAATTGAACACATTCTTTTGAAATAGTTTCATTATCTTTTGTAACGCCCGCTTTTAAAGCGATTAATCCAATAGGTAACTGACCTTTGAGTTGATCTTTTATTCCAATAACTGCACATTCTGCTACTGATTGATGTTCAGACAATACTTCCTCAATTGCTCCAGTTGATAATCTGTGTCCTGCAACATTAATTATGTCGTCTGTTCGGGACATTATCCAAATATATCCATCTTCATCAATGTGACCAGCATCATAAGTTTGATAGTAACCTTTGTAATTTGACATATAGTTTTCTTCATATCTCTTATCAGCATTCCAAAGTGTTGGAAAAGTTCCAGGAGGCAAAGGGAGTTTCACTACAATATCTCCCATTTCATTTGGTTCAGCAATTGATTGATCTGGTTTAATTATTTTTACATCATATCCAGGCACAGCTTTACAAGCTGAACCATATTTTGTTTTTTGCATTTCAATTCCAGTACAATTTGAACTTATTGCCCAACTCGTTTCTGTTTGCCACCAGTGGTCGATTACTGGAACCTTTAATAAATTTTCTGCCCATTTAATTGTGTCTGGATCAGCTCTCTCACCAGCTAGAAAAAGTGATTTAAATGAGCTCAAATCATATTTAGAAAAAAATTTACCTTCAGGATCTTCTTTTTTAATAGCTCTAAAAGCTGTTGGTGCTGTAAACAAAGATTTAATTTTATACTCAGATATCATTCTCCAAAAAACTCCTGCATCAGGAGTTCCAACAGGCTTTCCTTCGAACAAAACTGTAGTACAACCTTTAAACAATGGGGCATAAACAATATAAGAGTGACCCACAATCCAACCTATATCACTAGCTGACCACCAAACATCATCTTCCTCAATGTTGTAAATATTTTTCATAGTCCATTTTAAAGCAACGATATGACCACCAATGTCCCTTACAATTCCTTTTGGTATTCCCGTAGTACCCGATGTATATAAAATATATGCGTATTCATTAGCACCCATCTCAACACAATCTTTTTCTTCGGCGTTTGATAAAGCTTCTTCCCAACTAATTTCTAAAGGAGCATTTAATTTTACTTCATGACCCTCTCTTTGAAATAAAATTAACTTTTCAATTTTATGTTTTGCAAGATTAAGAGCTCCATCAACCAGTGGTCTATACTCGACTGTTCTGCCCGGCTCAAAACCACAAGATGCAGTGATCAATACTTTAGCTTTACTGTCATCAATTCTGCTCGCAAGTTCATTTGAGGCAAATCCTCCAAAAACAACTGAGTGAATTGCTCCAATTCTTGCACATGCAAGCATTGCAATCACCGCTTCAGGGATCATAGGCATATAAATGATCACTCGATCACCTTTTTTTACCCCTTGGTTGTCTAAAGCACCTGCAAATTTTGAAACTTTTGACTTTAACTCATTAAATGTGAATTTTTTTTTGTTACCTGTAATAGGGCTATCATAAATTAAGGCAGTTTTTTCACCTTTACCCTGTTCAATATGATGATCTAATGCATTGTAACAGGTATTTGTGATACCATCCTCATACCATTTGTAAAAAGGAGGGTTAGATTTATTTAAAATTTTTGTAGGTTTTTTAAACCAAAAAACATCTTCAGAAACTTCACCCCAAAATTTCTCAGGATTTTGAATAGAATTTTCATAAATTTCTTTTAAATTTTTTTTCATTGTGATTTGGTTTGATTTGCCATTTTGTTATGATTTTACGCCCTTGGTTGTATTTAATTTTAAAAAGTAAGTAAAATCAATACTTTTAAGAGGGTAAAAAGTCTTCAATTATCATATTTAATTTGTTATTAAGCCCCTAACTTGGAACGACTCTAAGGTTGTTCCGTAGTTTAAATTTAAACTAAAAAAAACTAACTGAGAGGGAGTTTTTTATGAAAAAACTTAAATTGTTTGCTCTTGCAGCTGTAGCTTTCTTAGGCTTTTCAGGTGCAGCAAACGCAGAAACTGTCCTTCTAGCATCCGATGACTTCGTTGGAATTTCATTCTGGCTTGTGTCAATGGCATGTTTGGCTGCTACTGTCTTCTTTTTCTTAGAAAGAAGCTCAGTGCCTCCAGGATGGAGAGTTTCAATCACTGTTGCTGGTCTAGTAACTGGTATTGCATTCGTACACTACATTTACATGAGAGAAGTATGGATCATGACTGGTGAGTCACCAACAGTTTACAGATACATTGACTGGTTAATTACAGTGCCATTACTAATGTTAGAGTTCTACTTTGTTCTAGCAGCAGTAAGAAAAATCTCTGGTGGAATATTCTGGAGACTATTAATTGGTACTTTAGTAATGCTAGTAGGTGGATACTTAGGAGAAGCAGGTTACATGAACGCTATGCTTGGTTTCATTATCGGTATGGCTGGATGGATCTACATCTTATATGAAGTATTCTCTGGAGAAGCTGGTAAGTTAGCAGCTAAAAGTGGTAACAAGGCTCTTGTAACTGCTTTTGGTGCAATGAGAATGATCGTAACAATCGGTTGGGCTATTTACCCATTAGGTTACATTTTTGGTTACCTAGTAGGTGGAGTAGACGCTAACTCATTAAACGTGATTTACAACGCAGCTGACTTCTTGAACAAAATTGCATTCGGTCTAATCATTTGGGCTGCTGCAATGCAAATGCCAGGTGCAGCTAGAGGTGCTAAATAAGTATTAGCCACTAAAAGCTAATTTTTAAAAGGGCGAGTATGTTTCCACATACTTGCCCTTTTTTTTTGATTAACTATATAAATCCTATGGCAAAAATTAAGTACATCGAACATAACGGTAAAGAGCATGAAATTGAGGTTGCTAATGGTTTAACTGTTATGGAGGGAGCTGTTCAAAATGGCATACCCGGAATTGATGCTGATTGTGGGGGCAGTATGGCTTGTGCCACATGCCATGTTTATGTGAAAGAAGACTGGTTTTCAAAATTACCTGATAAAGAAATGGGCGAAGACGATATGCTTGATCAAGCATTTGAACCAAAATCAAATAGTAGATTAAGTTGTCAGTTAACAGTATCCGATGAGTTAAATGGTTTAACAGTTCATTTACCGGAGAAACAAATTTAATGATTAATACTGATGTAGTAATTGTTGGAGCAGGTCCCACAGGTTTGTTTTGTGCTCACCAATTAGGAATTATTGGTCTTAAATGTGAGATAGTTGATAATCTAAATAAAATTGGTGGTCAATGTATTGAGCTTTATCCAGATAAACCCATTTATGATATTCCAGCAATTCCAGAATGTACTGGAGAAGAATTAACTAATAATTTAATTGAACAAATTAAACCTTTTAATTTTAATTTTCATCTTAATGACAGAGTACAAGAATTAAAAAATGAAAATGAAAAATGGATTGTTAAAACATTAAATGGAAAGGAGTTTCTAACTCCAAATATTGTTATTGCAGGTGGAGTAGGATCTTTCGAGCCAAGAAAATTTCCAACCAAGAGCGCAGATCAATTTGATGGTAAATCAGTTTTATACTCAGTTAAAGATAAGACAATATTTAAAGATAAATCAGTTGTTATCTTTGGCGGTGGAGACAGTGCATTAGATTGGGCAATTGAATTATCAAAAACTTCAAAAGTTACTTTAATACATAGAAGAGATGAATTTAGAGGAGCGCAATCAAGCGTTGATAAAGTTAAAGAATTACAAAAACAAAATAAAATTGAATTATTAACAAAGTATTCAATTAAAGATGTTAAAGGAAATGGAAATTTAGAGAGCGTTGAAATTAAACACGATGATGGCAACAACAAAGAAATAAAAGCTGATTATGTGTTAGGATTTTTTGGTTTGATCATGCAGCTTGGTCCCATTTTAGATTGGGGTTTAAACATTGATAAAAAAACTATTCCAGTAAATACAGAAAATTTTGAGACAAATAAAAAAGGAATTTTTGCAATTGGAGACATTTGTACGTACCCTGGAAAATTAAAATTAATTCTCTCTGGATTTCATGAAGGGGCACTTGCAGCAAGAGGATGTTTTAAATATGCAAGACCTGATGAAAAATATAGATTTGAATTTACCACAGCATCAAATACAATTAAAGATAGACTGGGTCTTAAAGAGTGATTGAACTTTTTTCTGCTGATACTCCGAATGGAAAAAAAATTAGTATCATGCTTGAAGAAATTGAATTTGATTACAAAGTTACCAGCATTAGTTTGTCAGCTAATGACCAATTAAAACCTGAGTTTAAAAAAATAAGTCCATTTGGAAAAATTCCAGTAATTAAAGATCATGGTAATAATGAAACTATCTTCGAGTCTGGTGCAATATTAATTTACCTAGGTG
>Ga0255759_10005332_pt1 | contig 10993 bp, 8 predicted proteins | sample 101ome_20_FD_179959 | JGI IMG/M metagenome (GOLD analysis project Ga0255759, IMG submission 179959) | Coastal salt marsh microbial communities from the Groves Creek Marsh, Skidaway Island, Georgia - 101404AT metaG (version 2) | ecosystem: Environmental > Aquatic > Marine > Intertidal zone > Salt...
ATGGGCAGCGGCGTTTGAGCCGGTTAGCCATCCTGCCAGTGCAGCAAAGATAGGTCCAAAATATACAGATTGGGAACCTGAAATTTCTCCCAGTAATAACACTGCTTCTTTTTGTGCCCCAAGCGCAGATATTCCCTGCCCAAGCACAACGAAGCCGATAGTTACGGCGACTGGAACATAAGCAGCGCGAAAGGCTCTGCCTGAAATTTGAATTGTTTCGAAAATTGGAACGCTTTTCCAGTACGCATAACCAAGTCCAAATACAATTAGCCAGAATGATGGATGAGCAAATGGCGCAAAGGCTGGTAAATCTTCAGTGAACTCAATGATCCAGAGGCTGCGGAGTAATTCGGTAATTCCTGGGATAATACGAATTGCAACAATAAAAAGCGCGAACGCGCCAAATACGCCCGCATCTAGCGGTGCCCTGCCTTTGAGACGGTCATACGCTCCAGTAAACGCAAAGAGCGTTCCGGCCGCAAGAATTCCAGCAATATCGACAAAACCGGCACCATTTGCTGCCCAGAGGATTCCAAGTAGTGCGGCTACGTTTCCGGCCTCACGAAGCATAGCAATAAAAGACCTTGGGCCTGGAGCCCAAAGCCAAAACAAAGCAAGGGCAGCGATTAGGACTGGAACTGATAAGAAAGTACTTTCAACGCCAAGCATGCTTAGAGAAGTGCCGGTCAGCTCAGCTGCGATAGTTGTCCCGATGGCTAGTGCCCCCCAGGGCACTAAGGAAAGAGAGAGCAAAGCAAGGGCAGCAAGGCGGACACTTGCAATTCCTTGTGCGCTCAAAACTGATACTGCAGCAACAGCACCAAGACCAAAGCCGCTTGCGCTTTCTACAAATACGCCTAGTAGGAAAATGGCGGTGAAGGACTGTTTTCGTTGATCCGAAGCACTTGCGGAGGGTTTAAAGGCGTCTGGATTTGCTTTCAGCGCCAACCGCTGAAAAATCAAACCAGTTAGGATAATAGATACTGCAAGCCAAGCTATCCAAAGACCGCGCCCCAATATGAAAAGTACATTGGCATCATCAATATTTCTCCATGTGAGAAGGAGAGCCGTGGCTGCCCCAATCAACCCAGCGTTTGCTATACTAGCACGACGAGAAGAGATCAGAATCAGTGATAAAGCTAAGGGGCTTATTGAGATGAGTAGATTATTCATTGGTTAGGGAAGACCTGCTAATCCCAGATACGTTTAAGCCACCATGCGCTGAGTTAGTTCCTCTACCGAAGGCGAATTTTCCACGGGGCCAACTAGAGACAAAGTCGCTGCACCGCTTAAAGCCTTGGCTGCAAGATTTGCAATAGATAAGCGGTCGACATCATCAACTTTGGCACGGACTTCTTCCGGTGTTACAGGTCGCCCGTGAATAATGAGTTGTTGTGCGAGCTGCTCAGCCCGTGTGGAAGTAGACTCCCTGGACATTAAAATGCTTGCACGGAGTTGGGCTTTTGCTCGACTGGTCTCAGCCTCGGTGGGGCCATCCGCAACAGACTTCAATTCATCTATTGCTAGAGTTAGGGCCTGCCCCGCTTGTGAACCATCTGTGCCGGCGTATATCCCAAACATACCGGTGTCAGTCATCGATGACATAAAAGAATAAATGGAGTAGCAAAGACCTCGTTTTTCACGGATTTCCTGAAAAAGCCGGGAAGACATACCACCTCCGTAAAGTGCTGATAGAACGTGACCCACGTAGTAGTCTGATGCACTAAAATTTGGACCAGGGAGGCCAAAAAATACATGAGCCTGTTCGGAGGGTTTGATAATTTTTTGCTCCCCTCCATTGTATATTGCAGGTTCTGTCTCAGGCACCTCGGAGGGCTCCAAGTCACCAAAGAGTTTTTCCGCCAACGCTACTAGCTTTTCGTGATCTACCGCTCCAGCAGCTGAAACCACCATCTTATTTGGCTTATATCGAGCAGCCATGTAGTCAACGATCGCGGTGCGCGGAATTGTTCTAATAATATCTGGCGATCCTAATATGGGCCGCCCAACTGGTTGCGATGGATAAGCAGCAGCTTGGAACGCGTCATGGGCTACGTCTTCAGGAGTGTCAGCTGCCTGACCTATCTCTTGCAAGATCACATCACGCTCGCGATCAAGCTCCGTAACGTCAAAAGTAGAGTTACGAAGGATATCAGCTAAGATATCAAGTGCTAGGCTTACATCTTCCCTTAAAACACGGGCGTAATAGGCTGTAACTTCCCGGCTGGTGTACGCATTTAGGTGGCCACCTACATCTTCAATTTCACCCGCAATGTCTACAGCACTTCGGCGTTTTGTACCCTTAAATGCCATGTGTTCCAGCAAATGTGCCACACCATTGGTTGACGCAGATTCGGCTCTAGCTCCCGTGCCGACCCAGACACCTAACGCTGTGCTCTCTACTCCATTTATCTGATCACTGGCGACGGTGAGACCATTAGAAAGTCGCGTTACATCTACCGTCATTGTAGTGACTCCACTAACTTATAAACTTCTGTCTTGACAGCGCTTGCGTCGCTGGGGAGTACCTTAAACCGCTCCTCTTTTTCATAGATTTTGGCTAATCGGTGAGGAATTTTAGGGGCTTTTTCCGTTGCTTTTAGGATTGCCTCTTTAAATTTTGCTGGATGTGCGGTGGCAGCGATTATCATAGCTACTCCGGTGTTGCTGAATTTCTTACCAGCAAGAGAGCCAATGGCGGTATGAGGATCCATGACATAGCCGGTTTTCTCATGCACTTCTCTTATTTCTGCCAGCGTCTCTTCATCGCTAAAGCGAGCAGCAGAGAAGTTTGCTCGGGCCAGGTTGAGGCGATCTTCCCCTACACTAAGTTTTCCTTCTGATCGAAACTGCTTCATGGCTGCAGCTACAGCATCACCGTCTCGATGATATAGCTCAAAAAGTAGCCTCTCAAAATTTGAGGAAACTTGAATATCCATAGAAGGTGAGAGAGTGGGCTGTACTCCCTTGATCGACATATCGTCTGATTCGAAGAAACGAGTAAGTATATCGTTAGAGTTTGACCCAATCACTAAATGTTTTATCGGTAAGCCCATGCGATGGGCGGCGTACGCCGCAAAAACGTTGCCGAAATTCCCTGTAGGGATTGAGAACGCTATTTCTCGGTCTGGTGCGCCTAAACGAACTGCCGCGTAAACATAGTAAACGATTTGGGCCATAACCCGAGCCCAGTTGATAGAATTAACGGCTGAAAGATTAACAGACTCGCGAAATTCTCCATCAGCGAAAAGCTCTTTAACAATATCTTGGCATGCATCGAAGTCGCCTTCGATAGCAATATTATGGACATTGGGAGAGTGCACGGTCGTCATTTGCCGACGTTGGGCTTCTGAAGTCCTACCTTTAGGGTGCAGTATGCAGATTGCGATATTGTCGCGATCACGACATGCTTCGATAGCTGCTGATCCAGTATCACCAGAAGTTGCACCTACTATGGCGATTTTTTGACCGCGACGGGACAACACGTGATCAAAGAGCCGGCCGAGGAGCTGTAACGCGACGTCCTTGAAAGCTAGGGTTGGCCCATGAAACAACTCTAGTGCCCATAAATCAGAATCTAGTTGTATTAAGGGTGTTACAGAGGAATGGTCAAAGGTGGCGTAGCTATCAGTGAGAATTTGTTGGTAAACGTCTTCAGAGATCGAGTTTCCAACGAATGGCTTTGTAACCCTATAGGCAGTTTCAGCATATCCTAGTCCGCGGAGGGCCCTAAAATCATCTTTGGAAAATGAAGGCCATGTTTCTGGAACATACAAACCGCCGTCAGTAGCAAGCCCGGCCAGCAAAACACCCTCAAAATCAAGTGATGGGGCACTTCCACGTGTAGAAATATACTTCATTCGAACTCTCGAGATTTGGAGAGTTTCGTATAAAGCCTTTTTGGGCTTAGTGAAATCATTGGTTTTTTCTACATTACGAATAATTCATGCAATAGAGAGAGCCTAGTAACCTTCTCCGATCTATATAAATTTCGTCGGTAAAAATTTTCTTGGCCAAAATAGGATTGTGTCAGATGAAACTGCTTCCAGAGAACCGCGCCAATATTGATCTCGCTAGACGGCTTTCAGGCATGATCGCAATGGTTGCATTGGGTTCCTTTATGACCGCGTTAGCAGTCAGCCCCCTCATTTCTACTTTTGCTAATGCGCAGGTTGTACAACCTCAGGCGGGACCTGCTAGCTTCTCGCCTGTGGTCAAGGCAGTCGCGCCATCGGTTGTTCATATTGAAGTGAGCCAAAGAGCTGACAATGTGAATGGCCCGGCGCCAGAAAATATGCCCCCGGGCATGAAAGAGTTTTTCGAGCGATTTTTTGGAAACCGGCCTCCTTTTGATCAACAGGGCCCACAAGGACCTAGAACCGGTCTTGGGTCTGGGTTTTTTATTGATGCAGATGGTCACATCGTGACCAATAATCATGTCATTTCTGGTGCGTCAGAAATCAATGTCACAATGAAAGATGGCGTTAAATTATCTGCAAAGCTAATTGGAGCTGATACAAGAACCGACTTAGCCCTACTTAAAGTAGACCGTGAAAAACCATTTCCGTTTGTAACTTGGGGCGACAGTGACAAAGCCGAGGTTGGTGATTGGATCGTTGCTGTAGGCAACCCATTTGGACTAGATCACACGGTTACAACGGGCATTATTTCGGCTCGTGGCCGTTCAATTGGCGCTGGACCCTATGATGATTTCCTCCAGATTGATGCACCTATAAATAAGGGCAATTCTGGGGGGCCTGCCTTCGGCTTAGATGGACGGGTACTTGGCGTTAATACAGCGATATTCTCGCCCACAGGCGGGAGCGTCGGCATTGGGTTTGCTATTCCAGCAAATCTTGCACGCAATGTTATAGATCAACTCAAAGGCGGCGGCAGCGTAAAGCGAGGATGGTTGGGCGTTGCAATTCAAACTGTAACCAAAGACATTGCTGAAGGGGTTGGTCTTAAAGAGGCATATGGTGCAATCGTGTCCGCTGTAACCACGGGCGGACCAGCTGACTCAGCGGGGATCAAGGTTGGCGACGTTATTCTCGAGGTCGATGACAAAAAGATCGAAGAGATGCCAGAATTGCCCCGCTTGATTGCCGCCATACCGCCAAACAAGACGGCACGGATTAAAATATGGCGCGACAGCAAATCCCGTGTGGTCAATGTAAAATTGGGAGTATTGCCTGACGAAAAAACTCTTGCTGAAAGCGCAAATTCTAGCGCGACTGAAAATACAGTGCTGGGTTTGACCTTACAAACTCTTGATTCGGATTCTCGCCGTGAAGCTGGTGTTAATAAGAGATTAGGTGGAGTACTTATCACTGATATAAAAGCTGATAGTCCTCTCGCAAAAAAGGGCGTGCAGGCAGGTTCTATTCTAATGGCGGTGGCAGGTGTTTCGGTTTCTAATCCTACAGAAGCTGTAGATTTGATTAGGCAGGCTCAAAAAACAGGCCGAACTGCGGTACTTCTTTTGATTAGACAAAATGGATCTGATCGTTTTGTTGCTGCACCTTTTGAGTCAGATTAGTAAAAATATCTAAAAGAGCGGTCCGTGATAGGTCCACTCCAAGCTTGGTAGGGTCTCATGCGCATTCTTGTTATCGAAGATGATAAAGAGGCTGCATCTTACATGGTCAAAGGTCTATCGGAGCATGGGCATGTCGCCGACCATGTGCACGATGCCGAGTCAGGTTTAGTTATGGCCGAAAGTGGTTATGACGTAATTGTGCTGGACCGCATGCTTCCTGGAATGGATGGTCTGCAAGCAGCTCAAAACTTGAGAGGAAATGGTTTTACCACTCCGATTCTTTTTTTATCCGCTCTTGGCGAGGTTGACGATAGAGTGACTGGATTGAAAGCCGGAGGTGATGACTACCTTGTCAAACCTTTTGCATTCTCAGAGCTGTTAGCTCGACTTGAAGCTTTGGCTCGACGACGCGGAGAAGAACCGCAAACTGAAATTTTGGTTGGAGACCTTGAGATAAACTTGCTCTCGCGTCGAGTTACCAGAGGGGGGCAACGCATCGAACTTCAACCGCGTGAGTTTAAGCTCCTAGAATTTTTAGCTAGGCATTCGGATAGGGTTGTTACAAGGACTATGCTGTTAGAGAATGTTTGGGAATATAATTTTGATCCGCAGACAAATGTGATTGACGTCCATGTAAGTAGATTGCGATCAAAGATCGACAAAGGGTTTCAGTTACCTCTGCTCCATACTGTTCGTGGAGCTGGATACCGTTTGAGTGAAAAGGGCTGAGGTGCACCTCAACTGTGCTAGGATTAATAAAATTAGTGCGGTCGACAGCTTTTCGATTGGCGTTATTTTACCTCTTGATTTTTGGAGTTTCGTCTGCGGGCCTTCTGGGTTTTGTGTTCTGGCGTAGCGCTGGATTTACCGCTGAGCAGATTGACCAAACCATCTCGGCGGAAGTGCAGGGTCTACACGAGCGTTATCGTTTGCTGGGAGTTCCCGGCCTAACTCAGGTAGTCAAAGAACGGTCAAATAGGCAAAGCCAAAGTCTTTATTATCTGGTTGATAGGCGAGGCCGTCGACTTGCTGGGAATATAGATAGCTGGCCAACTTCGAATGCAGATCAGCAGGATTGGATAGATTTTGATTATAACCATCAAGTCGGAGATGTAGCTGAGCAACGACGAGCTAGGGCTCGCGAGATTGAAATTTCTGGCGGATATAGGTTGTTGGTTGGCCGAGATGTTCAGCAGCGAGTTGCATTAGTCGAGCTCATCCAATCAGCGTTCTGGTGGGCAGGTTTTGGTATTGTTGGTCTTGGCCTTCTTGGCGGACTGTTTATCGGTAGACAGATGTTGCGGCGTATAGATGCTATGGCCGCGGCCAGTGCAGAAATCATGTCAGGAAACCTGAACCACCGGGTCCCTCATGATGGAACTGGAGACGAACTCGACCGGCTCGCTCAAAGTTTGAATTCTATGCTAGATCGTATTGAGGTTTTGATGAATGCGGTCAGGCAGGTGTCTGACAATATTGCTCATGATCTTCGCACTCCTATAAGCCGCCTTCGTGCTCGTGCTGAGGTTACATTGATGGGCGATCCAAGCCTAGAAGCTTGCCGAGAAGCGCTTGAAAAGACGCTCGAAGAAGCGGATGCCCTTCTATCAACTTTCAATGCACTTTTGGATATAGCTCGACTTGAAGGTGGCGCTTCAGGTCCTAGAGACCCTGTGAATCTTAATGAAGTTATAGCTGACGTTGTGGACCTTTACGAACCGGTTGCTGAAGATGCTCAAATTACCTTGGAGGTGCTTCCCGCGGTTGGCTCTACCACTGTAAAAGGTGACCGAAGGTTACTGTCGCAGGCAATAGCTAACTTAGTAGACAATGCGTTAAAATATACAGGATCGCGTGGTCGAGTTTGGTTGAAAGCAGAGCAGTCTGGAAAGCAAGCTATTCTGACCATTGGTGATAATGGACCGGGCGTTCCAGCACTGGAAAGAGATAGAATATTTGACCGCTTTGTGCGACTAGACTCAGATAGAAGTAAGCCTGGAAATGGACTTGGTTTATCGTTGGTGCGCGCCGTGGCTGTGATGCACGGCGCAGAGTTAAAGGTTGACGATGGTCATCCAGGCCTCGTGGTATCTATTATTCTAGAAAGAGCTTCCGAAGTAGAAGTGCAGTGAACTTCGATCAGAGGCCTAACATCCTCTTTGCTATAATATTGTGCTGGATTTCATTTGAGCCTGCAAAAATCGAATGCTTTCGATTGTTAAGGTATTGTGGGGATAAAGCGTTTGCATAGTCTGGTCCAATTGGTTCCTCATTCCAGCGATCGTCTACCAGCGCATCTTTAATATAAGGTTGGCCATAGTACCCAACGGCCTCCATTTTCAACTCCGACAGACGTTGCAGTATCTCTGTTCTTCGGATTTTAATCATTGAGGCCTCAAAACCCATTTCCCGGTCTGCAGACACTGCTGCGAGAAGCCTCATCATTTGAACCTCAAGAGCCATTAGCTCAATTTCAGACTCTGACACCTTTCGACGGAAGCTCTCGTCATCCCATAGTTTGCCACCCATACCATCATCTTGTTCGCGTGCAATGTCTTTGAGTTGAGTGAGCAGCTTTTTTACGCTACCCAAAGCTCCGCCACCCATCCGTTCATGGCCAAGTAAATACTTTGCCACTGTCCAGCCATCATCAACATTGCCAATAACATTGGATGCTGGCACACGAACATTATCAAAAAAGACTTCATTCACTTCATGTCCGCCTTCAATGGTAATGAGAGGCTTTATGCTCACACCAGGCGTAGACATATCGACAAGAATAAACGTTATACCTTCTTGTCGTTTTCCAGTGTTAGAGGTTCGAACTAAGCAAAAAATCCAGTCCGCCATATGGGCTGATGTAGTCCATGTTTTTTGCCCATTTAGAACAAAATCATCACCGTTTCTCTCTGCCTTCATCTTTAGGGATGCGAGGTCAGAGCCGGAACCTGGTTCTGAATACCCCTGGCAGAAAATTATTTCCCCAGATGCAATTTTTGGAAGGAAATAATCCTTCTGTTTGTCAGTTCCAAACCTCATCAGAACTGGACCGCACATGGTTATGCCAAACATGATCAATCTAGGCGCTCCAGCAAGAGACGCCTCTTCGTCATAAATATATTTTTGGTTTGTAGACCAGCCTGGCCCACCCCAGCTTTCAGGCCAGTTGGGTGTAATCCAACCTTTTTTAAATAGAGCTCGATGCCAAGCCATTATTTCTTCACGGTTAACATGATGTCCATTAAGTACTTTATGGGCGACGTTTACGGGAAGGTTTTCCGTCAGGAAGCTCCTCACTTCTTCGCGGAAGGCTTCATCTTCTTTTGAGAATGACATATCCATCGAATCAAGATTCCTTCTTTCCGTTCACTGCATTTTCGTCTGTTAACCAGAATGCTTAAAAGGTAAGTTGGTAATGCTATTTGGACAAGCTGCTGAGGAAGCGCGTTTATGTCTCACAAACCATATCGGTTATACATGACCCCAACTTCACCATTCGCCCGAAAGTGCCGAATGGTGATTTATGAATGTGGCCTTCAAGACCAGGTGGAGGAATTTGATGCCCGGGTTCGTACTGAAGAAAATGAAGTTCTTGAAGTTAGCCCTCTTGGAAAAGTGCCAACTCTTACCGGGCCAAATGGTCTAACCCTCGTTGACTCTACTTTAATTTCTGAATTTTTAGATAAAATTGGTGGTTCACCGATACTGCACGGTGCAACGGATCAGGATAGATGGATGCGAGCTCCAGAATGGGCTTTGGCCGAAGGCTTACTGGAATCTCTTGCATGGCGAACTCGAGAATTTAGGCGACCAGAGGATGAACGTTCACCAAGTTTTATAGATTATGAGGGCGCTCGACAGAGAAGAATTTATGATTGGCTAGAAATGTCACCGCCCAATCAAGGCGCTCGAGACATATCTCATATAGGGTTTGTTATTGCTTTAGATTATGCCCTCTATAGATTTCCAAATGAGGATTGGCGTCCGTCAAGACCGTCTCTAACTAAGTGGTTCGAAATCGAGGCGGGCCGTCCGTCATTTCAAGCAACTTTGCTACCTACAAAGGTTTGATGAATTTTTCTTTGGTTTAATGGGGTTTTAACTTTCTAAGCCTATAAAGATTCTTCTTGCTTCGACGAAATACTCACCTATTTTATCCGATGGTAGTGTCGCTTTTTGAGGAAAGTGACTGCGTATTATAAAGTAGAGGCGTTAAGAGAAGCTAAAGTTACTTTAATAGTAGATGGCAATCAGCTTGTGGTTAGTATGATTGCCGCAGTTTTCCTCATAAAATAAGCGTACTGTATTGTGAGTGCCTTGTAGGCTTGAGCAGTTGGGCGTAACCGCGCGTTCCCGCCGTGCGCAGAGAGTAGGGTTTTGGCAGGTTTTAAGGGAATAGTTTCGGGCCGGGGGCTTAAACCCATTAATTAAAGAAAGTTGGAATAGAAATGTCTTTTGAGGATGATCAGCAGGAGCCGACTGCGGTTGATGTGGATGTAACCGTAAAATGGTTTAATGGTGTTAAGGGATATGGCTTTGTTACTACCCCAGATGGTGATGATGCCTTTATGCATGTCACATCACTTCAAGCAATAGGTCGGGACAGCATTCCTCCAGAATCTCGAGTTAAATGTGATCTCGGGCCAGGGCGTCGAGGATTACAGGTTTTAACTGTAAAAGAAATCTTAGAGCTTGGCGAAGAACCTCCACCACGTGCTCCTCGCTCTGGTGGCTTTGGTGGTGATCGTGGCGGTTTCCGCGGCGGTGACCGTGGTGGCCGTGGTGGCTACGGCGGCGGTGACCGCGGTGGCTATGGCGGCGGTGACCGCGGTGGCTATGGCGGTGGTGACCGCGGTGGCTATGGCGGTGGTGACCGCGGTGGCTATGGCGGTGGTGACCGCGGTGGCTATGGCGGTGGTGACCGTGATGATCGCGCACCTCTTGAGACCAGACAGGCAACTGTAAAATTCTATAATGCTGAGCGTGGCTTTGGCTTTGCATCACCAAGCGATGGTGGGGAAGACATCTACGTTCCAGCTCGTGTTGTAGAACGTGCGGGGATGGGAGAATTACAGCCAGAGCAGTCAGTAGAAATTGATGTGCGACCTGGGCCTCGTGGTCCAATGGCTGCACGCATTCGCCACAATTAGTATTGTAGCCTGTTTTATCAGGCTTTAATTACCTTTATTAAGAGGCCTCGCTGAAGAAGCGGGGCCTTTTTTGTATTCAAAGTTTAGATGATGCCCAGTTCTCAGATGGTTGAGCCGGCATAGGCTCAAAACCCGCGGCACGAGCACCTAAGATTGCACACAATTCATCTTTATCTGATGTATCACCGCTTATTCCGACAGCGCCAACAACAAAATCGTCTTGTCGCTTAAGTAATACACCACCTGGTACTGCTATGAAGCGTCCTCCAGATGCAGCTGCTAGAGCGGATTGGAAAGACGGGCG
>Ga0255759_10005339_pt1 | contig 10986 bp, 9 predicted proteins | sample 101ome_20_FD_179959 | JGI IMG/M metagenome (GOLD analysis project Ga0255759, IMG submission 179959) | Coastal salt marsh microbial communities from the Groves Creek Marsh, Skidaway Island, Georgia - 101404AT metaG (version 2) | ecosystem: Environmental > Aquatic > Marine > Intertidal zone > Salt...
CACTTGTAAAGATAGAGATATTTTAAGATTTGAACCTCACAAATTAATTGAAGGATGTTTAATTGCATCTTATGCAGTCCAAGCACATGTTTGTTATATTTATATCAGAGGTGAATATTTTATTGATGGACAAAAACTTCAAGCTGCAATCGATGAAGCATATGAAAAAAAATTAATTGGCAAGAATGCAGCTGGAACAGGATGGGACTTAGATATTTATATTCATTATGGAGCAGGAGCTTATATATGTGGTGAAGAAACAGCATTACTTGAAAGCATAGAGGGAAAAAAAGGTCAACCAAGATTAAAACCGCCTTTCCCTGCTTTAATAGGACTTTATGGATGTCCAACTATAATTAATAATGTTGAGACTATAGCAGTTGTTCCGACAATTCTTAGAAGAGGTGGTAAATGGTTTGCATCTTTAGGAAGGGAAAAAAATACAGGAACAAAAATTTTTTGTATTTCTGGTAACGTAAATAGTCCTTGTAATGTTGAAGAAGAAATGAATATACCATTAAAAGAATTAATAGAAGTTCATGCTGGTGGCGTTATAGGAGGATGGGATAATTTACAAGCTGTTATTCCAGGTGGATCATCAATGCCATTAATTCCAAAAGAAAAATGTGAAACATTAACTATGGATTTTGATTCTTTAGTAGCTGAAAAAAGTGGATTAGGAACAGCAGGTGTAGTTGTGATTAATAAAGATCAAGACATAATTAAATGTATGGCTAGAATTGCAAGATTTTACAAACATGAAAGCTGTGGTCAATGTACACCTTGTAGAGAAGGATCAGGTTGGATGTGGAGAATGCTTGAGAGAATGGCAAGAGGTGAAGCGTCAAAAGATGAGGTTGAAATGCTAGGAGATGTAACAAAACAGATAGAAGGTCATACTATTTGTGCTTTTGGTGAAGGTTCGTCATGGCCAATTCAAGGTTTATTAAGACATTTCAAAGATGAAATTAAAAGTAGAAATAAATTTGATCCAATTGTTGAGGAAAATAAAAATATTCCTTATTTAGTGGATCAGCACTTATTAGATAAAAATGCTTAAATTAAAAGTTAATGATATAGAAGTTGAAGTTGAAGAAGGTCTAACAGTTCTTCAAGCTTGTGAAAAAGCAGGAGTTGAAATTCCTAGATTTTGTTATCACGAAAAATTATCTATAGCTGGTAACTGCAGAATGTGTTTAGTTGAGATGGAAAAATCACCAAAACCCATTGCATCATGCGCAATGCCTGCTGCTGATGGAATGATAATAAAAACTAATACACCAAAAATAGAAAAATCCAGAAAAGGTGTAATGGAGTTTTTATTAGCCAATCATCCTTTAGATTGTCCCGTTTGTGACCAAGGTGGTGAATGTGATTTACAAGATCAATCCATGTTTTATGGAATTGATAAATCAAGATTTAAAGAAAATAAAAGAGCTGTGCCAGAAAAAAGCATGGGACCATTAATAAAAACTCAAATGACTAGATGTATACATTGTACTAGATGTGTAAGATTTGCAACTGAGATAGCTGGAGTTCCTGAGCTAGGTGCAATTGGAAGAGGTGAAGATATGCAAATCACAACATATTTAGAACAATCAGTTCAATCAGAATTATCAGGAAATGTTATTGACTTATGCCCAGTTGGAGCTCTTACTTCTAAACCCTATGTTTTTGAAGCAAGACCATGGGAGTTAAAAAAAACTGAAACTATTGACGTTATGGATGCAGTTGGTTCAAATATTAGAGTAGATACTTATGATTGGGAAGTTAAAAGAGTTTTGCCAATAATTAATGAAGATATAAATGAAGAATGGATTTCAGATAAAACAAGATATGCGTGTGATGGTTTACTAAATCAAAGATTAGACACTCCTTATATTAAGTACAACAATAAATTTGAAAGTGCTTCATGGGAGGAAGTTTACAAAATAATAAAATCAAAAATTGAAAATACCAACAAGGATGAAATATGTGGTTTTGTCGGTGATTTAATTAATATGGAGGCAAGTTTTATTTTTAAAGAATTTTTTGATAGAACTTTAAATTCAAAAAGATACGAGTCTAGATTAAAAAATACTTTAATTGATAGCTCTGAAAGAGAAAATTATTTATTTAATTCAAAAATTAATGGAATTGAAGAAGCAGATTTAATTGTATTGATTGGTGCAAATCCAAGGTATGAGGCAACAATGTTAAATGCAAGAATACGAAAAGCGTATTTAAATAACAATACTAAGATAATTTCATTAAATGATATAGGAGATCTTACATATCATTATCAATCCTTAGATGGAAAAACACAAACGATCAAGGATATAATAGAAAATAAAAACCAAACAGCAAAAGATATTATAAACTCAAAGAAACCAATTATTGTAATAGGAGAGTCTTTTTTAAATTTAAAGCATGCAAAAAATCTATTCTTTGGTCTTAAACATTTTTTATTAATAAATAAAAAATTTACAAATGAATGGAACCCTTTTAACTTCTTAGCAACTAATGCGGCAACAGTTGGAAGTTTAGATTTGGATATAGTAGATGAAACTAATGATTTATTTAAACAACTTAATGAAAATAAATTTAAAATCATTTATTTACTTGGACAAGATAATTTAAGTTTTGATAAAAAAGACGAATTTATAATTTATCAAGGAAGTCATGGTGACAAAGGTGCAGAAATTGCAGATATTATTTTACCAGGTGCTGCTTATACAGAACAATCAGGACATTACACAAATTTAGAAGGTAAAATTCAAAAAGCATTTAAGGCATCTTATCCTCCTGGAGAGGCTAAAGAAGATTGGAAAATAATTAATGATCTAGCTGAACTAATGAATAATCGTAAGCTTTTTAATGATAAAGATGAATTAGAAAGCAGCATGTTCAATTATTTAAATTTGAAAAAAGAAAAAGAAAAAATAGAATTAAATCAACCCTTTGATCAAAATGACTTTGAAAATGAGAATTTAAAAGTTAGTTATAAAGAATATTATTTTTCAAACGTGATAGCACGATCTTCCAAAACAATGTTGGATTGTAATAATTCAAAACTTGATATTAAACGAACTGGGACAGAGGGTTAACAATGGAATATTTAAGCACTATTATTCAAGAAATTTATAAAATTCTATTTTTACTTGTGCCAGTCTTAGTTTCTGTTGCAATGATAGTTTGGTTAGATAGGAGAGTTTGGGCTTTTGTTCAAAAAAGACAAGGCCCAAATGTTGTAGGACCATTCGGATTACTTCAATCTTTAGCAGATGCTTTAAAATATATATTTAAAGAAATTATTATTCCAGCAAGTTCGAATAAAGTAATTTTTGTTTTAGCACCAATTGTTACCATGACATTAGCCTTAATTGCATGGGCAGTAATTCCATTTAGTGAAACTCAGGTATTAGCAGATATAAATGTTGGAATACTATATATTTTTGCAGTTTCCTCATTAGGTGTTTATGGAATAATTATGGGTGGCTGGGCATCTAATTCAAAGTATCCTTTCTTAGGATCAATTAGATCTGCTGCGCAAATGGTATCTTATGAGGTATCAATTGGAATAATCATAATTAATGTATTGCTTTGTGTTGGATCACTAAACTTAAACGATATCGTTATGGCCCAAGAGGATATTTGGTTTATAGCTCCTCTTTTTCCAATGTTTATAATTTTTTTTATTTCTGCACTAGCCGAAACCAATAGACCTCCATTTGATCTACCAGAAGCTGAAGCTGAACTTGTTGCAGGTTATCAAACAGAATATTCTGGAATGATGTATGCAATGTTTTGGCTAGGAGAGTATGCGAATATACTATTAATGTGTGCTTTGGGTTCAATATTATTTTTAGGTGGTTGGTTATCTCCAGTTGATATATATCCATTAAACATAATTCCTGGGGCGTTATGGTTAATATTTAAAATTTTACTTTTATTCATATTATTTGCTTTAGTAAAAGCAATTGTTCCAAGATATAGATATGACCAACTAATGAGATTGGGTTGGAAAATATTTTTACCTCTATCTCTTGCTTATGTTGTATTAACTGCAAGTTATCTTTATTACTTTAATTTATTACCCACAACTTAAATGAAAATAATTAGATTTTTTAAAACTGTATTAATGATTGATTTTATCAGTGGTCTGTTGATTGCTATAAAAGAAATATTTAAGTCAAAGAAAACAATAAATTATCCTTTTGAAAAAGGCAAAATTAGCCCAAGGTATAGAGGTGAACATGCTTTAAGAAGATACCCAAATGGTGAAGAAAGGTGTATAGCTTGTAAATTGTGTGAAGCTGTATGTCCGGCACAAGCAATTACAATAGAGTCCTCACAAAGAGAAGATGGGAGCAGAAAAACTACTCGGTATGATATTGATATGATGAAATGTATATATTGTGGTCTTTGTGAAGAGTCATGTCCTGTTGATGCAATTGTTCAAGGTCCAAATTTTGAATTTTCTACTGAAACCAGAGAAGAGCTTTATTATACAAAAGAAAAACTTCTTGATAATGGAGATAGATGGGAAAATATTTTAGCCGCAAATATCAAATCAGATAATCCCTATAGATAATTTTATGATATCACATGCAATATTTTTTTATATATTTTCAATCATAGCTGTTGTGTCTGCTATTATGGTTACAGTGTCTAAGAATACTGTACACTCAGTTTTTTTTCTTATTCTAGATTTTATTAGTATTTCATGTCTTTTCATAATGATAGGAGCTGAATTTTTAGGAATGATCATGTTGATTGTTTATGTTGGCGCTGTTGCCGTATTATTTTTATTTGTGGTTATGATGTTAAATGTTGCTCAACAAAAAAATCAATGGTTTCTTTCCGAGGAAAGCTCAGGACATATACCAATTGGTCTTATTATAAGTACAATAATTTTTTTTGAATTAATTATAGTAATTGGAGGTTGGAAATATAAGCCAGATTTATTAGATATTAATAATATTTCTTTATCTAACGACGTGAGTAACACGCATTTGTTAGGATCTGTACTCTACACAGATTATATTCATATTTTTCAATTAAGTGGAATGGTCTTACTGGTGGCAATGGTTGGAGCGATTGTATTAACTTTTAGACAAAGATCTGGAGTAAAAAAACAAAGCTATATTCAACAAATATCAAGAGAGAGATCAGAAGGGGTGGAAGTTGTTGAAGTTAAATCTGGTGAAGGAGTTAAGATTAATGATTGATATAGGATTAGGACATTATTTAACTCTTGGTGCAGTGATTTTTACCATAGGTGTAATTGGTATTTTTCTTAATAGAAAGAATATTATTGTTATCTTAATGAGTATTGAGCTAATTTTATTAGCCGTAAATATAAATTTAGTTTCATTTTCTATTTATTTGAATGATATAAGTGGTCAAGTATTTACTTTATTTATACTTACTGTAGCTGCTGCTGAAGCTGCAATTGGATTAGCAATTATTGTGGTTTATTACAGAAATTCTGGAACAATTAGAGTAGAAGAAATTGATAAATTAAAAGGATAGTTAATGGAATTAGCAATTATTTTTCTTCCACTTATTGCCTCTGTAGTTGCTGGTTTTTTTGGGAGATTTATAGGTGATAGAAACTCAGAAATATTTACAAGTTTATTGGTTACTGTATCAGCAATACTTTCAATTTATATTTTTTATCAAGTTTTATTTTTTAGCTACCAAGAAAACATAATTATTGCAACTTGGATAAATTCAGGAACTTTAAACGTAAATTGGTCTATGAATATAGATTCTTTATCAGCAGTAATGTTGGTAGTTGTAACGTCTATTTCAGCTTTAGTTCATATTTACTCTATTGGTTATATGTCTCACGATCCACATAAACCGAGGTTTATGTCTTATTTGTCATTATTTACTTTTGCTATGCTTATGCTTGTAACCTCAGATAATTTCATTCAATTATTTTTTGGATGGGAAGGTGTTGGGCTTTGTTCTTATTTTTTAATTGGATTTTGGTTTAAAAAAGAATCTGCAAATGCAGCTGCCATTAAAGCTTTTTTAGTAAATAGAGTTGGAGATTTTGGATTTGCTTTAGGAATATTTCTAATTTTCTATTTATTTGGTACTGTAAATTATTCTGAAGTTTTTGAACAAATTCCAACTATCACTGAAAAAAAATTAAGTTTTTTAGGCTTTGACGTCAAAGCAATAGATCTAATTTGTTTACTTTTATTTATAGGTGCAATGGGAAAATCAGCACAAATACTTTTGCATACTTGGCTACCAGATGCAATGGAAGGACCAACGCCAGTATCTGCATTAATACATGCGGCGACAATGGTAACAGCTGGTGTATTTTTAGTAGTAAGATGTTCACCAATATATGAATTCTCTGAGCTTGCACTTAATGTAATTACTATTGTAGGAATGACCACTGCATTATTTGCTGCTTCTGTAGCATTAGTTCAAACTGATATTAAAAAAATAATTGCCTATTCAACTTGCAGTCAACTTGGTTATATGTTTTTTGCGACTGGAGTTGGTGCTTACAATATTGCAATGTTCCATTTATTTACTCATGCTTTTTTTAAAGCATTATTATTTTTAGGATCAGGATCTGTTATTCATGCTTTTAAAGATGAGCAAGATATTAATGAAATGGGAGGAGTTTGGAAAAATTTACCATATACATACACAATGATGATAATTGGAACTTTGGCACTTACTGGGTTTCCTTTTTTATCAGGGTTTTATTCAAAGGATGCCATTATAGAGTTTGCATATTTGAAAGGAAATACAGTTGGGTATTATGCCGCTGGAATTGGAATATTTACTGCCTTTTTGACCTCTATTTACTCTTGGAGATTAATTTTTAAAACTTTTCATGGAAAATTTAATAACAAGAAAATTAAAATTTCAGATACACACGAGTCTCCTTTGGTGATGTTGTTACCTTTAGTTCTTCTATCTTTAGGAGCAATTTTTGCAGGAATGTTATTTAAAGATTTGTTTGTTGAGCATGGAGAAGCAAGTTTTTGGAAAAATGCTATATTTTTTTTAGAGCCTTTAAGTTCAGAACATCCACCAACATGGTTTTTATTAATGACACCATTGTTAGTCACATTATCTATACCTATTTCATATTATATTTTTGTTAAAAATAAAGAAATTTTAATCAACATAGTCGAAATCAATAAACCATTATATGTGTTTTTAAAAAACAAATGGTATTTTGATGAATTGTACGAAATATTATTTGTTAAATCTTCCAAAAAAGTTGGATCTTTTTTATGGAAATTTTTTGATGTACGTTTAATTGATGGTTTTGGCCCTGATGGGATATCTAATTTTGTTAAACAACTTTCTCAAAAAGCTAATAAATTTCAAAGTGGTTTTATTTATCAATATGCTTTTATAATGTTATTGGGTTTTTCTGCTTTATTAACTTTTCTAATTATTTATAATTAATGAATTTTCCAATACTTTCCTCTTTGATTTTGTTACCAACAATTGGATCTATATTTTTATTTTTTTCAAGAAATAAAGAGGGTAATAATCAAACAATTAAATATGTTGCTCTCTTTACATCAGTAGTAAATTTTTTAATTTCAATTTATCTTTGGTATCAATTTGATCCACTAACATCTGACTTTCAATTTGTTGAAGATAGAAAATGGATTGAAGGATTTGTAAATTATAAGGTTGGAGTGGATGGAATATCTATCTTATTTATTATTTTAACAACTTTTATAACTCCTCTTTGTATAATTTCGGTAAATAATTCTGTTAAAAATAGATTAAGAGATTTCCTAATAGCCATTTTAATTATGGAAAGTTTTATGATTGGAGTTTTTTGTGCTTTAGATTTAGTTGTATTTTATTTATTTTTTGAAGCAGGATTAATTCCTATGTTTTTAATCATTGGTATCTGGGGTGGTCCAAGAAGAGTTTATTCAGCTTTTAAATTTTTTTTATATACATTGCTAGGTTCAGTTTTAATGTTAGTAGCAATAATTTCTATTTATTGGATAAATGGAACAACCGATGTTGTAAAATTACTTGAAGTCGGAGTTGATACGAAATATCAAAATTTACTTTGGTTAGCTTTTTTTAGTTCTTTTGCCGTAAAAACACCAATGTGGCCAGTACATACTTGGCTTCCTGACGCCCACGTAGAAGCCCCAACTGCAGGATCTGTTTTATTAGCAGCAATTCTTTTAAAGATGGCTGGATATGGATTTATAAGATTTTCATTAGGTTTATTTCCAGAGGCGTCTGAAACTTTTACGCCTTTAATTTACACATTAAGTGTTATTGCTATAATTTTCACATCATTTATTGCATTAATGCAAGAGGATATGAAAAAACTAATTGCTTATTCATCAGTAGCGCATATGGGTTTTGTAACATTAGGTATTTTTACAATCCAACAGCAAGGTATCGAAGGAAGTATCATTCAAATGATAAGTCATGGTTTAATTTCAGCTGCCCTATTTTTATGTGTTGGGGTTGTTTATGATAGAATGCACTCAAGATTGATTAATACCTATGGAGGAATAATAACCATTGTACCAAAGTATGCAGTGCTATTTATGATATTCACATTGGCGGCACTAGGATTACCTGGAACAAGTGGCTTTATAGGTGAATTTTTAATTTTAATGGGAGCGTTTAAAGATAATTTTTTAGTAGCTGTAATTGCAAGTTTTGGTGTTATTCTAGGAGCAGCATACATGCTCTGGTTATATAAAAGAGTAGTATTTGGTAAATTAGTTAATCAGGAATTAAAAAAAATGTCAGATTTAAATAAATCTGAAATTTTAATTTTATCTTCTTTAGCTATTCCAACTTTATTTTTTGGATTTTATCCTGAACCATTAATGAACACTATAGAAGTTTCAGTTCAAAATTTAATTTATACTTATAATTTAAAGATTAACTAAATGGAAAACTTAAACTTAATATTACCAGAAATATTTATTTCATTATCAATTATGTTTTTATTAATTATTGGGGTTTATAAAAAAGATAGTTCTAAACTTGTTTATAATTTTTCATTAATAATTTTGTTTATCACAGGGGGAATTATTTTTAATGAAACTTTAAATGTTGAAAATGTTTTACTTTTTAATGGGAGTGTAATTATTGATTATTTGTCATCATTTATGAAACTAATCACTATTATAGCGGCTTTGATGGCACTAATAATTTCATCAAATTATTTAAAGACATTTAAAATCCTTAAGATTGAATATCCTATTTTAATTATATGTGCTGTTCTAGGAATGATGGTTATGATTAGTTCAAATGATTTGATTGTCTTTTATATTGGATTAGAACTTCAATCTCTATCATTGTATGTTCTATCTTCATCTGGATTATTATTATATGGCTGTTCATTAATTTATGGTTTTTCTGGGTCTACTAACTTTGAGGTTATTGCAAATAATCTAAATACGAATGAATATGCATTAACTTTTGGTATCGTTTTTATTTTAGTAGGACTAGCATTCAAAATTTCAGCTGTACCATTTCATATGTGGGCACCAGATGTTTATGAGGGTTCACCAACATCAGTAACATTATTTTTTACTATGGTTCCTAAAATAGCAGCATTAACAGTCTTTATAAGATTTCTTTATGTACCTTTTGTAAATTTAATTGATCAATGGCAAATGATTTTAATTTTCTTATCTATAGCATCAATGGTGTTTGGAGCAATTGCTGCTATCGGTCAAAGAAATTTGAAGAGACTAATAGCATATAGTTCTATAGGTCATATTGGTTATACTTTGGCAGGATTAACAACTGGAACAAATGAAGGAATACAAAGCTCTATAATTTATATTACAATTTATGTTGTAATGAATTTAGGATTATTTTCTTGTTTATTAATGTTGAAGAGAAATAACAAATATTATGAGACACTTGATGATTTATCAGGTCTTTCAAAAAAACATCCTTTGTTATCATTATCTTTACTAGTAGCATTATTTTCATTAGCAGGCATACCACCTTTGGCTGGTTTTTTTGCAAAGTTTTATATTTTTAAAGCTGTAATAGAACAATCTATGTATTTTTTGGCAATCGTTGGTCTTTTATCAACTGTAATAGCTGCTTTTTATTATCTTAGAATAATTAAAATTATATATTTTGATGAAGAAAGAGAAAAATATGATGAAGACCATAGTTTTTGGCTTAAATTTTCACTTTCAGTTTCAACGATATTAATTTTGATTTACTTCATCTTTCCTGGTCAGATTATAGATGTGGTGTCAAAAATTAATATTATTTAATGAAAATTAAACAGTTCAATTTTAAAAATGTCATAAGCACAAACCTTACAGCTATAAGAATAATAAAAGGCACAAAAAATAAATTTGGACTAGTTATTTCTGAGAAACAAACGCAAGGTAAAGGTCAATATGGTAATAAATGGGTATCTTTGAAAGGAAATATTTTTTTATCTTTTTTTTACAAATTGGATAAAATAAATTTATCTACAAATTTATTGACTAAAAAAAATTGTTTTTTAGTGAAAAAAGTTATTTCAAAATATTATAGGAAAAAAATCTCATTTAAATCACCCAATGATTTATTGATTGGTAAAAAAAAGATATGTGGAATTTTACAAGAGATAATAGAAAAATCTAATGAGAGATTTTTAATTGTTGGCATAGGTTTTAACTTAGTAAAAAGTCCAAAAATTAGAAATTATCCAACAACAAATTTGTTTGAAATTACTAATCAGAAGATAAAAAAGAAATTATTTGAAAAACAGCTAAAAATAACTTTTGAGAAATTTTTATCAAAGTACTATAAGACTTAAAAAATGATTATACTAGGTGATATTGGAAATACTGATAGTAAAATTTGTATAGTTAATGATGATTTAAGAATTATAAAAAAAATCTTAATTCCATCAAAAATAAAAACTAATAAGCTTTATAAGTATTTCAAAAAAATTAATTTTAACAAAATTGAAAAAATATTATTTTGTAGTGTTGTTCCATCCTCTTTTAA
>Ga0255759_10005340_pt1 | contig 10985 bp, 10 predicted proteins | sample 101ome_20_FD_179959 | JGI IMG/M metagenome (GOLD analysis project Ga0255759, IMG submission 179959) | Coastal salt marsh microbial communities from the Groves Creek Marsh, Skidaway Island, Georgia - 101404AT metaG (version 2) | ecosystem: Environmental > Aquatic > Marine > Intertidal zone >...
ATCTTTTATTAACTCCTTAATTTGTTTTTCTAATTTAACATTATATGAAAAGGAGTTTTTATTCCCCGTAAAATTATAAATTGTAAAGCTTGCTAGAAAAATAAAAGTAAAGAAAAAAATAAAATTCTTTTTATTTTTTGAAAAATCCAAAAGATAAAAAATAGAAAAAAAAATTATTGTAGTAACTAAAACTAAAAAAAAAATCATTAATTTTTTCTCCTAAAAAATAAATACAATAAAAATAGAAAAAATACTAATGGTAGTATCCAAAGTGCTAAAGTATCAAATCTTAGTGGGGGAGAAAATAAAACAAAATCACCGTAACGAGAATGAACGAAATCAATTATTTCTTTTTTACTTTCTCCCTCTAAAAGTTTTTTTCTTACAAGTAATCTTAAATCTTTTGCTATGTCTGCATTAGAATTTTCAATATCTTCATTTTGACAAACAAGACACCTTAGGTTTTTTCCAATTTCTCTTGCAACTTTCTCAAGTTGCTCGTTTTCAAGAATTTCATTTGGCTCAACAGATTTAACTTTTTCAGCACTATAAAAGAATAAAAGAGTTATGAATAGAAATTTCATTTATTTGAGGATATTATTAATTTTTTTTAGTTCATTGTTGGTAATTGGTCCTATCTGCTTATAGATAATTTTACCTTGATTATTGACAATAAAAGTTTCAGGAAGTCCATAAACACCCCAATTTATACTGGCGGATCCGTCATCATCTAAACCAATTGCTGTATATGGATTTCCTGATTCTTTTAGCCATTCATAAATCTTAATATCATTATCTTTTTTTGCTACTCCATAAATTTTAAACTTTTCAGATAATTTCATTAGATTAGGATGTTCAACTTTACATGGTGGACACCAAGAAGCAAAAAAATTAATAATTTTTGGTTCTCTATGTTCTAATAAATTTGATTTGTCAAAAAAACTAAAAAACTCTGTTTTTCTTAATTTGAAATTCGGGATTTGTTTTTCAATTAGATTAGAAGGAATAATTGTTGGGTCCTTCTGGAGTCCTTTATAAAAAAAAAATGTAAAGATTAATAAAGAAAAAATTAGAAAAAAATATTTCATTATTTTTTCCTTACACTTTTAATAAGAGATATTAATCCGCCAAAACTTAGAAATAAAATTCCAATCCAAATCCAAATTGTAAATGGATTGAACCAAATTCTTGTTGTCCAGGATTTATCTTTATCCACTAAATTTTTATCTCCGATTGCAATATAAAGATCACCAATTATAGTTGAATAGATTGCGGCCTCAGTTGTAACTTGATCTGAGGAGTTATAAAATCTTTTTTCAGGATAGAGAGATTTAAGAAATCTACCATTTTTAAAAATTTGAAACTCACCCATTTCACTTATGTAATTTGGACCTTCAATATTTTTAACTCCCATAAATTTTACTTCAAATTTGGAAATTAGGATAACTTGATTAGGATCTTGAAATTGAATTTTTTCTTTTTTAAGAACTGATGTTCCGGTTGCACCAATTATTAATAAACCTATGCCTATGTGTGCTACTAGTTGAGAAATATTTTTCATTGGAACTTTTTTAAATTTTATCTTCGGTTTTAAAGAAATAAAATTTGTAAGTTCAAATAGAGAGCTTGTTATAATTAAACCTGAAAAAATAAAAAAGATAATTGATAATACTGGACCTCGATAATTTAGATACCAGATAAGTAAAGCGGAAAATAAAAAAATAAATAACAGAACTTTTAGTCTAGAAACTAAATTTATTAAATCATCATTACCCCATTTAAGAAATGGGCCAAAAATCATTCCAATTACAAGTGGTAAAGTTATTGGAGCTAGTATGGAATTAAAGAAAGGCGCTCCGACAGAGATTTTAGTGTTAAAGATAATGCTAGAAAATAAGGGATAAATAGTTCCTAATAAAATTGTGAAGCTTAATGTTAGCATGAAAATATTATTTAATGAAATTGCACCTTCTTTTGAAATTAGGTGAATCTGATTTCTTTTAGGGAAAAAATTTTCACTTTTTACATAAAAAAATAATCCAGTTCCAACAACTAAGAGTAGCAAAAGTAAAATAAATAAACCTCTTGAAGGATCATTTGCAAATGCATGAACCGAAATTAAAACTCCAGATCTTACCAAAAAAGTTCCTAAGAGGCTTAAAGTAAAAGTTATTATTGACAACAGTAATGTCCATCTTAAAAGTAATTTTCTTTTTTCAGAAATAATTATTGTATGAAGAAGAGCTGAAGCTGTCAGCCACGGAAGAAGAGAAGCATTTTCGACAGGATCCCAAAACCAAAACCCTCCCCAACCTAATTCATAATATGCCCACCAACTACCTAAACCAATTCCTAAGGTCAGAAATGTCCATGAAGCAAAAACCCATGGTTTTAAAACTTTTACAAAGTCATTACTATTAATTTTAAATAAAAGTACAGCTAAAGAAATTGAGTAAACTATTGAAAAACCAACGTAACCTAAATAAAGAAGTGGAGGGTGAATAATTAAACCAGGATCTTGAAGTAATGGATTTAAATCTGAACCTTCAATCTCTGGAGGAAAACTTCTTTGAAAAGGATTTGAAGTTAAAATTATAAATAAGCTAATCAAAAAAATTAGACTATTTTGAATGTAAAGGGTCTTAGTTTTAATTTCTTTGTTATTAATTTCTTGAATGGAAAATAAAAAACCAAAAAAAGTCATAACCAACAGCCATAAAAGAATCGAGCCTTCATGATTTCCCCAAACCCCAGTGATCTTATAGATTAATGGAAGTTGCGTATTGGAATTATTTGTTACAACTTTCAATGAGAAATCAGAAATTGTAAAAGAATATGTCAGACAAAAAAAAGATAGAAATGTAAAAATAAATATTAGGGTGCTTAATCTTTCTTGGGAAAAAAAAATAATTTTTTTATTAAAGATAGAGAATATTGGCTGGGAAAAGCCAAAGCTGGAAAACATTAGAGTTAAAATTAAAAAATAAATTCCTAATTCGGCAATCATTTTAATTTTTCACTTTTTTTAGTTTAATATCATTCAGTTCTGGTGGCATATAATTTTCATCATGTTTAGCTAAAACGTTAATAGCGTCGAATGAATTATTTTTAAAGATTCCCTCTACAACTACCCCTTGTTCTTCTTTAAAAAGGTCGGGTAAAATACCCTTGTAGTTGACTTCAATTTCATTTTGAAAATCCGTGACCACAAAAGTAATTTTTTGAATTTTTGATTTATTTTCTACAATCATTTCTTTGATTACACTCTCTTTTTTTACCATCCCACCAAGGCGAATTTTTTTTGAATTAATATTTTTTTTCTCTAAAAGCTCGGTTGGTGAATAAAAAAAAACTAAATTCCCCCTTAAGTTGTAAAAAACAATAATACAACCTATCAAAAATATAATCATGAGTGAGCTTAGTGTTAAGAGCCTTTTAGTCTTTGCTTTCATTTTTTAATTTTTGTTTAAGTTTTTCTTCAAGTTTTCTAAGTTTTTGCGACGTTTGTAAAAAAATAAGTATTAGTAAAAAAAAAACAATTAAATATGAAAAGAGAACATAATAAAAATGTTTTTCAGAATTTAAAAAATTTAAAAAATATTCCATAGTCAATTCTTATTCAGTTCTATAATTTCAATTTTTCTAACCATAATTTCACTTTTTATTCTTAAAATAAGTAATGTAGTAAAAAATAAAGAAAAAGAAATGAGCATTAAAAAAAGTGGAATAAGCATGCTTTGATCTATAGATGGAGAGCTGAACTTAGATATGCTTGCAGGTTGGTGAAGTGTGTTCCACCAATCAACAGACCATTTTATAATTGGTAAGTTTACAATTCCCATTAGTGTTAAAATAGCGGCATTTCTGTCCCCTTTTCTTCTATCATCATATGCATTAGAAATAAAAATATGCCCAATATAAATAAAAAATAAAACCAACTCAGACGTAAGTCTTGCATCCCAAACCCACCAGGTTCCCCAGGTTGGTTTTCCCCATATAGACCCGGTAATCAAAGTAGCTAATGTAAAACAAGCCCCTATGGGTGCACAAGCTCGGGCAACAATATCAGCCAGTGTGTGTCTAAACACAATTGAAATAAAACTACAGATCGCCATTAAAGAATAAGTAGAAAGTGACAACCATGCGCAAGGTACATGAATATACATTATTCTTACTGTTTCTCCTTGAAGATAATCTGGTGGACTCGCAAAGAAAGAATAATACATAGAAATTAAAAGAAAAATAATACTTGATAAGAAACAAGGATAGTAGATCTTGTCAGAGAGTTTTTGAAAGTAATTTGGATTGGCAAATTTTGTAAACATTTACATACTTATTGATTTGTTTCTTTAATTAAAAGTTTTCCTATAATTATTGATAATGGTAATGTAATTAAAAAAAATCCAAATAAAATCAAAAAATTTACATTATTAGAATTTTCAGTATTACTAATGTTCATTGATGATGCAAAAATTATAATTGGAATAAAAAAAGGAGTTACGATTATAAATTGAATAAATTTATTTCTTTTTATTTGCAAAGAAAATAATGCCGAAATTAGAGATAAAAGAACTAGTGTTGGAGAAGAAATGAGAAAAATAAAAAAAATATTGAGGATTATTGAAAAATTAATTCCAAAAAAAAGAGATGTAAGAGGAATCAAGAAAAAATTTGAAAGCACAATTGATAACAGCATCGATAGGCTTTTGGCTATAAATATTTGTTCAGCAGAAAAGCCAAGGAATTGTAATTCTTTAAGACTTCCATTCTTAAAATCCTCATCAATGAAGTTATCTGCTGTTAAAATTAGTGAAAATAAAATAATCATAAATAAGATTGGAAAGTAAATTGAAGATAAAATTTTGAGATTAGGTCCAACTGAAAATGCAAATAATAAAAAAGCAAGTAAAAAAAAGCTTGAATAAGCTAAGACTTGTTTAACGCTTACTAATAAAATTTTGAACTCTCTTCTAACTAAAATACCCAAATCATTCATAATTTTCCCCATTTATTGAAAAATTCATTAGTAATTTTGATATTATTAATCTTGTGTAGCGTCATTTTTTTTGTGATTTTTAATTTTGGATCAATATGACTTGAAAATAAAATAGCACCTCCAGCCTTTGTGTGTTTTTCACAGATAACTTTGAAGACTTTTACTGATTTTTGATCTAAGCCGTTAAGAGGTTCATCCATTATCCATAGTTTAGTATTAGAAAAAAGTAACTTAGTAAGAGTAACTTTTTTTTTTTGTCCATGAGAAAGATTATTCACTAACTGATCTTTTATATCAAAAAGATCAAAAATATTAAATTTTTTGAAAATGTCTTTATCATCTATTGATATAGAATTAAGGAGTAACCAGATTTTAATGTTTTCCTCTATTGAAAAATTATCTCTTAAGCAATTCTCATGAGGTATATAAGTAAACAGCTTTTTTTTTTTGCTTTCAATTTCTTTTAATGGTTTTCCTTCAATAAAAATTTCTCCGGATTGTGGTTTTATTAGACCTGTTATTGTATCTAATAAGCTTGATTTCCCAACTCCGTTATCACCAAGTAATAAAATCATATTTTTTTTTTTCAGTGTTAGACTGAAGTTACTTAAAATTTGCTTTTTATTTCTATTTAAATATATTGATTTTACTTCTAACATTTTATCCTTTGGATAATATATCAACAATTTGGAATAAGTATGAATAAAGATACAAATAATTTTTCAGATACAATTTTAATTAATAACAAAAAATACATATATTTTAACCTTATTAAGGCAGCAAAAAAACTTGGGTTAGATCTACAAAAATTACCCTTTACATACAGAATTTTATTAGAAAATATTTTAAGGCAAGAAACTAATGACTTAAAAAATTTAAAAAATTTATTAAAGCTCAAATATGGCAAAGAAATTTTTTTTTATCCCTCAAGAGTTTTAATGCAAGATTATACTGGAGTTCCGGCAATTGCTGATCTAGCTGCAATGAGGGATAGGATGTCAGAAAAAAATAAAGATCCAGAGTTGATTAATCCTATTGTTCCAGTAAGCTTGGTTATTGACCATTCAATATCTGTTGATAGTTCTTCTCAAAAAAAGTCATTAGAAATTAACGTTAAAAATGAATTTTTAAAAAATAAAGAAAGATATCAAATTTTGAAATGGGCACAAAATTCTCTTAAAAATTTTACTTTATTTCCCCCTGGTTCAGGAATTTGTCATCAAATCAATATTGAGTATATATCTGATATTGTAGCAGAAAAAAATAATTTATTATATTTCGATTCAGTTGTAGGAACAGATAGCCATACAACAATGGTAAATGCTCTTTCAATTTTAGGTTGGGGAGTCGGGGGTATAGAGGCCGAGGCAGTAATGCTTGGACAACCTATTTCACTAAAATTACCAGAAGTAATAGGAGTTAAGTTAAGTGGAAAATTAAATGATGGGTTAACAGCAACAGATTTGGTTTTAACTATCACTGAAAAACTTAGAAAAATGAATGTAGTTGGCAAATTTGTTGAGTTTTTTGGAGACGGTATTGAGAATCTTTCACTTTCTGAGAGATCGACTATTTCAAATATGGCACCTGAGTACGGAGCTACATGTGGTTTTTTTCCGGTAGATAATGAAACTTTAAAATATCTTAAGATAACAGGTAGAAATAAAAATAAAATAAAAGTTATTGAAGATTTTTGCAAGAAACAAAAATTATGGCATGAGAAAAGTAGTAGCAAAATTTTGTACAACAAAGTACTAAAAATTAACCTAAATCAAATTAAAGCATCTTTGGCAGGACCAAAAAGACCCCAAGATAGAATTGAACTATCAAAAGTTAAAGAAAACTTTACAAAATCTTTATCAACTTCAGAAAAGAATATTATCGAAAAACAAAAAAGTAAAACACTAACACATGGAAAAGTTTGTATTGCAGCCATAACTAGTTGTACAAATACTTCAAATCCCGCTGTATTAATTATGGCTGGCCTTGTTGCAAAAAAAGCCAGAAAGTATGGACTATCAGTCCCGAATTGGGTTAAAACATCTTTTGCACCAGGTAGTAAAGTTGTAGAAACATACATGAAAGAAGCTGGATTACAAGATCACTTAGACGAACTTGGATTCAATATTATAGGTTATGGGTGTACTACTTGTATAGGAAACTCAGGCCCTTTAGCAGAAAAGATAAGCGATATTATCACAAAAAATGATCTAAATGTTTGTAGTGTTATTTCGGGTAATAGAAATTTTGAAGGTAGAATTCACCCTTTGATTAAATCAAATTATTTGGCATCACCACCTTTAGTGGTAATGTACGCCCTAGCTGGTAGAGTTGATATTAATTTTTCCAAAGAAAAAATTTCAATTGTAAAAGGAAAAAAGATTTTCTTTAAAGATCTTTGGCCTAGTGTCGAAGAAGTAAAAAAAACAATGAATAAATGTCTAAAATCTTCTTTTTTTAAATCTAATTATGCAAATATTTTTGATGGTGATTTGAGTTGGAAGAAAATAAAAGCAGACAAATCTCCAATTTTTAGATGGTCCATGAATTCAACCTACATAAAAAAACCTCCATTTTTAGAAAAAAGAGATGTTGAAAATAATATTAACAACGCCAGACCATTATTAGTTTTGGGAGACTCTATAACTACTGATCATATTTCTCCAGCGGGGGTTATAAAAAAAAATAGCGCAACAGCAAAATATCTCTCTGAACATCAGGTAAGTGACAATGATTTTAATTCTTATGGAGCAAGAAGAGGTAATCATGAAGTTATGGTTAGAGGTACTTTTGCAAATATAAGAATAAGAAATATGATGGTCGAAAAAGTTGGAGGTTATACAAAACATTATCCCTCAAATTTTGAGGGAGAAATATTTGAGATTTCAGAAAAATATAAAAAAAAAGGTGTGCCGTTAGTAGTAATTGCTGGGAAAGAATATGGAACGGGATCGTCAAGGGATTGGGCAGCAAAAGGGACAAGGTTACTGGGAATACGTGTTGTTATAGCAGAGAGTTTTGAAAGAATTCACCGTTCAAACCTGGTTGGAATGGGGGTTTTACCACTTCAAATGGAGAATACCAGTTTATTCGATTTAAAATTAAAAGGATCAGAAACATTTGATATAGGAAATATAGATGAAATTACATCTAGACCAGGAATGAAAACTGAGATTAAAATAAATTATGAAAACCGATCGAAAAAGATTAATGTTTTATCTAGAATTGATACAGAAAAAGAAATAAAGTATTTCAAAAGCGATGGAATTTTACCTTGTGTTCTTAAAGAAATTGAAGCAAATATAGAGTAATAAAATTCTAGAAAATAATTGAGGTTTTGATGAGTAAAGAGAATATCTCTGCTATTTTGGGACCAACCAATACTGGGAAAACATACTCGGCTCTAAAAAAACTTTATAATTATGAAAGTGGTGTAATAGGTTTTCCATTGAGACTTCTTGCTAGGGAAAATTACGACTTTGCTAAGAAAGAATTTGGCGAAAAAAATGTTGCATTAATAACAGGAGAAGAAAAAATTATTCCTGAGCATGCTAAATATTTCTTTTGCACAGTAGAATCAATTCCTGAGAACATAAATTTTGAATTTGTCGCAATTGACGAAATTCAAATGGCAGCAGATTTTGAAAGAGGTTTTTGTTTTACAGAAAAAATAATTAATAAAAAAGGCTTATTAGAGACTTTATTTATAGGTTCATCAAGTATGGAAACAATTCTGAGGAAAATATATCCTAAGATAAAGGTCTTAACAAAACCAAGACTTTCAAAACTTTCATATTGCGGTTATAAAAATATTTCTCGTTTACCCCAGAGATCAGCAGTTATTGCTTTTTCATTAATTGATGTTTATGAAATTGCAAATAAAATTAAACAATCGTTTGGGGGAGTTTCTGTGGTAATGGGTGCTTTATCTCCAGAGGTTAGAAATGCACAAGTAAAGTTATTTGAAGATGGCAAGGTTGATCATATAGTTGCAACAGATGCAATTGGCCTTGGGTTAAATTTAAATATAAAAAATATTTTTTTTTCAGATTTAATTAAATTTGATGGGTTAAGAAAGAGACCCCTAACGTATGACGAAATTTCTCAGATTGCTGGAAGAGCTGGAAGATATTTAAATGATGGATTTTTTGGTGTTACAGGAAATTTAAAATCTTTACATACTGAACTTATTTCTTTTATTGAGAATTATAAGTTTAATGAAATAAAAAAAATATATTGGAGAAACTCAAATTTAAATTTTTCAACTCCAAAAAATTTACTAAATTCTTTAGTTAAAAAAACTGAGAAAAAATTTCTGATAACAAAAAGAAATGCCAGTGATCAAAGGTGTTTGAAAATTTTATCAAATGATAAATCTGTTTTAAATGAAATAAAAATTTCCAAAACTTTAAAAATGCTTTGGGAAATTTGTAGCATTCCAGATTATTCAAAAGATCTTGATGAATTTCATTCAAGATTCTTAAAAAAATTTTTTTTTTTTTTGATAAAAGAAAAAAGTATTCCAGAATCATGGATAGAAATGCAATTGAACCAAATAAAGAAAAAAACTAGTAAAATTTCTGAACTGAATTATAAAATTTCTCAAATTAGAAAATGGTCATTTTTATCTTTCAAGAGTAATTGGATCAATTGTAATATTAAATTTCAAAAAAAGATTAAAAAAATAGAAAATGATCTTTCTATTAATTTGCATAATCAACTAATTTCAGAGTTTATAGGGGAATTTAAAAACTTTGAGATTACTAGCGAGACTGGAAAAAGCATTGAAAATGTAATTAAAAATAACGGCGAGGACAAAATTCTTTTCGGTAAAGAGGAAATTGGAAAAATAGTTGGTTTTTCTATTAAAATTTATTCTAACTTTGGAAGTAATAAAAATAATTTTGTGAATAAAATTTTAACTAGTTCTTTAAAAAATATTATTGAAAAATATATCAAGCAGTTTACTGAGGCTAATTTTATGCAAATAAAATTTTGTGCTGATGGAAAAATTTTTTGGAAAGAAAGTTTAATTGCACAATTTTTAAAAGGTCATAAATTGTCAAAGCCGCAGATTAAATTATTTTATGATGATTATTTCGTAATACATAAAATGTTAATAGAGAAAAAAATAAAAGAATTTTTTGAATTCATGGTAGAAAAAAATTTTAGTTTTTTGGGAAAACTGGAAAAACTTAAAAAATCATCAAAATTTTTTCGAGCTCTTGATTTTTCAATTTCAGAGAACTTGGGACATTGTAGGAAAAAAAAATTAAGCATTTTTTATAACCAGTTAGAGAAAAATGAAATTAAATTTTTTCAAAAAGCTGGATTAAAAAAAGGTTTTGTATTTTTTTTTTTTAATTCAAAGGGTTCAAGTAAATTTAGACAAATGTTAATAAATGTATATTTTGCAGTTAAAAGAGAAAAATTTTATGAAAAAAATTTTTATTTTTTAAATACTTTTTCCTCATCTGAAGAACATAAAATTTTTGAGAAAATCGGTTATTATTTAATAAAGTTAGGAACAAAAAAAGTCCTAATACACTTTGAATACATTGAAAAGTTAGAAAAAAAGAAAAGAATCCTAAAAAATTCTTTTAAAAAAAATCTCAATTCATTGGAAAAGCTATATTTTAAATTTCCATTGAGGTTTGTTTTTTATGATTAATTTTATTATTTAAGTTGAATATAAAAAAAAACTGAATTATATACCTACTTATGACATATGTAGTTAAAGATCCATGTATAAAATGTAAATACATGGACTGTGTCGAGGTCTGCCCGGTTGATTGTTTCTATGAGGGAGAAAATATGCTTGTTATACATCCTGATGAATGCATAGACTGCGGCGTGTGTGAGCCAGAATGTCCGGTTGATGCAATAAGTGATGATTCAGATGAATCTTCAAAAAAATGGGTAGATGTTAATAGAAAATACGCAGAGATTTGGCCAAATATAAATAAAATGGGCGAGCCGCCAAGTGATA
>Ga0255759_10005352_pt1 | contig 10978 bp, 8 predicted proteins | sample 101ome_20_FD_179959 | JGI IMG/M metagenome (GOLD analysis project Ga0255759, IMG submission 179959) | Coastal salt marsh microbial communities from the Groves Creek Marsh, Skidaway Island, Georgia - 101404AT metaG (version 2) | ecosystem: Environmental > Aquatic > Marine > Intertidal zone > Salt...
CATTCAGGGGTGGCTTTAATATGACTAGGCCTGATGACATGCTCGCACATATTATCAATGCGATGCTTGAAAGAAACCCTAATTTACCACCTGAAGCTGTTGAAGATGTAATAATGGGTTGTGGGAACCCTGAGGGTGCACAAGGGCATAATGTTGGTAGAAATGCTGCTGTACTTTCAAATCTTCCTATGACTGTAGGAGGTACAACCGTTAATAGATATTGTTCTTCGGGGCTTCAAACTGTTTCAATGGCTGCATCACAAGTAATGGCTGGTTGTTATGATACCGTTATAGCTGGGGGAGCTGAAACAATTTCCATGCTGCATGGAAAGATGAATATGGATAATTTTGTTAATGAAAAATTAGCTCAAGAACATCCTGGAATCTATTATCCAATGGGGCAAACTGCAGAAGTTGTATCTAAAAGATATGGCATTACTAGAGAGATGCAAGACGAATATGCATACGAAAGCCAAATGAGGACAGCTCAAGCACAACAAGCAGGTATTTATGATGACGAAATTGTTTCAATGGACACTAAAATGCTTCTTATGAATAAAGAAACTGGTGATTCAAAAGTAATTGATGCAACAGTTGATAGAGATGATTGTAATAGACCAGAAACAACACTAGAGGGTTTAGCAAGTCTCAAACCTGTATTTGATCCAGAGAATGGTTCTGTAACTGCTGGTAACTCATCTCAGCTTTCAGATGGAGCATCGGTCACTTTAGTAATGGCTGAAGAAAAAGCTTTAGAGTTAGGCTTAAAACCACTTGCATATTTTAGAGGTTTTACAACAATGGGTTGCGAACCTGATGAGATGGGCATAGGACCTGTATTTTCAGTGCCAAAACTTCTAAAGTCCCATAACTTATCTGTTGATGATATAGATATATGGGAATTAAATGAGGCGTTTGCTGTGCAAGTGGTTTATTGTAGAGATAAATTAGGAATTCCAATGGATAAACTTAATCTTGATGGTGGATCTATCTCAATAGGGCATCCATTTGGTATGACAGGTTCAAGACAAGTTGGTCATATAGTGAGACAGCTTAAAACTCATGATAAGCAGTTTGGAGTTGTAACCATGTGTGTTGGTGGAGGCATGGGTGCCAGCGGATTATTTGAAAGATATCCTGCTTGATCACAGAACAAGAGATACTAGAGTCTCTTAAAATATTAATTAAAAAATCTTCTGAGTTTAGCAACGTATTGTTAGGCTCAGGAGACGATGCTGCCATAATTAAAACCAAGGAAGAATTAGTTCACTCATTAGATATTTCTGTTGAGGGAGTCCATTTCTTAGAGGAGTTAATACCAGCAGAATACATCGCATATAGATCAATAGCTATAGCATTAAGTGATATTGCGGCAATGGGCGCTTACCCATCTTTTTTTAGCATCGGTCTAACATCTAATAATGAAGATATTAATTGGTATACAAGTTTTAATAGAGGTGTCGAGAGAATTATTGATGAATATCAAATTCCACTTGTAGGTGGAGATATTACTAAAGAAAGAACAAATATTTCTGTTAGCGTATTCGGACACTTATTTAATAAAAATTTAAAAAGATCCTCTGCGCAAGTTAATGATGATATCTACATTACAGGGCAGTTAGGTCTGGCTAAGAAAGGTCTTATTGAAATAAAGGAAAATGGAGTATGCAGCTCCCCATTCATTGATGCTTATTTGACACCTAAAGCACAATTTAAAAAATCTAAAGAAATCTCCCCAATTGCAAATGCATGTATTGATATATCTGACGGTCTTTTAAATGATTTAGGGCATATATGTAAACAGTCAGGGGTGGGTGCAAATATCTTTATAGATGATATACCTATTACCACAGATATTATGGATCTTGCATATGGCGATGATTATGAATTATGTTTTACCATTAGCAAAGATAAGTCTTTTAAATATGCTGAGGGAGAATATTTTAAAATTGGCACTATAATAGATTCTAATGAAATTAACATCTTTGATAAAGGTAAGCCCATTGAAATGAAGACAAGGGGCTGGGATCCATTTAAAAAATTATAAATAATGTCCGAAGAATCTAATTTTCCAAATTACAAAAATCCATTTGATTATGTATCAACTTTATTTGGTGTTGGATTAATAAGATTTGCTCCTGGTACTTGGGGAACTTTGTTTAGTGTTTTTTTGTGGCTGGTATTTTTTGAAAAATTAAGCTCGAATATAATAGCGGTTTTGTTGGCAGTTATATTAGCCATTGTATGTTGTCATTTTTCTTCAAAAGACTTAAATAATAAAGATCAAAAAGCAATCGTAATAGACGAGCTTGCAGGTATGTGGGTTGCCTTGCTTATATGCTCACCTCTAATTGAAAGCAATTACAATAAAGATGATGTTTATGGATATGTAAATGTATTTATTGTCTTTTTAGCCTTTAGGTTTTTTGATATCTTAAAACCGTTTCCAATATCTTATTTTGATAAAAATTTAAAAAATGGATTTGGGATAGTTTTTGATGATTTAATTGCTGGTATCTTCGCTGGCATCTTCACAATACTTCTTTACAATCTTTTCTAATGAATCTGGATCAAGGCCAGCCATCTCTATCATTTCTTCTCTTGACCCATGCTCGATAAATTTATCAGGAATACCAATTAAGTAACCAGGGGTATTAATTGAATTTAGAGCGCAATATTCTTGAACAGCGCTTCCTGCACCACCCATAACTGCTCCATCCTCTATTGTTATGTAAACCTCAGCATTAGGTATTAAAGATTTTAATATTTCTTCATCTAGAGGCTTCACAAACCTCATATCAATTAAAGTGAGATTATATTTTTTGGCAATTGGAATAACATTGTGTAATAGGGATCCAAAATTTAATAAGATCTTTTTACTATCACCGTTATGAATACATCTTGCTTTACCAAATTCAACTTCTTTTATACCTTCTTCAATTTTTTTATTTGGCCCAGAGCCTCTTGGGTACCTAACAGCGGCTGGCCCTTTATGATAAAAAGCCGTCGTTAACAATTTTTTAGTTTCATCTTCATCTGCTGGAGTTAAGATAGAAATGTTGGGAACACATCGCATAAAAGCTATATCATAGTTACCAGAATGAGTAGGACCATCTTCACCAACTAAACCAGCTCTATCTAAAGCAAATGTTACATCTAAGTTTTGGACAGCAACATCATGTATTAATTGATCATAAGCCCTTTGTAAAAAAGTTGAGTAGATAGCAACAATTGGTTTTTTATTTTCGCAAGCAAGCCCTGCGGCAAATGTAACAGCATGCTGCTCAGCAATGGCTACATCAAAATATCTATCAGGATATTTTTTTGAAAACTCAACAAGACCGGAGCCTTCTCTCATTGCAGGAGTGATACCGATTAAATCCTCTTCTTTTGACGCCATTTCAACAATCCAATCTCCAAAGACATCTTGATATTTTTTATTTGTTTTGGATTGTGGTTTGTTAGAAATTTTAGAAATTGCATGATACCCAATCCTGTCAGATTCTGCTGGAGTAAGGCCAGCACCTTTTTTGGTAATAACATGAAGAAATTGCGGCCCATCAAAGTCTTTTAAATTACCAATTACCTCAGTTAGTTCATTAACATCATGTCCATCAATAGGGCCTATGTAGTTTAGTCCTAGCTCTTCAAAGATTGTTCCCGGTGCAACCATGCCTTTCATTTGAGTTTCTACTTTTCTAACCAAATGATATGTTTGAGGAAGTTTTTCTAAAAAACTTTTTCCACTTTTTTTAATACCTTTATATAACTTAGAAGCCCAAATTCTCGCAAAATAATTTGATAAACCGCCAACATTCTCAGATATTGACATATCATTATCATTTAAAATAATAAGAAGATTAGGCTTTAGATGGCCTGTATGACTAAGAGCCTCAAAAGCCATGCCAGCTGTCATAGCTCCATCACCAATAACTGAATAGTTTTTTTATTTGGGTTTCCAACAGCCATACCAAGCGCAGCACTTATTGATGTACTTGAGTGACCAACTCCAAATGCATCATATTCGCTTTCAGATCTCCTAGGAAAAGGAGCAAGACCATCTTTTTTTCTGATAGTTTCAATTTCTTTTTTTCTTCCAGTAATAATTTTATGAGGATAAGCTTGATGTCCAACATCCCATACAATGTTATCTTTTGGAGTATCAAATATATAATGAAGTGCGACTGTAAGCTCTACTACACCCAAGCCTGCTCCTAAATGACCCCCAGATTTTCCAACTGTATACAGAAGAAATTCTCTAAGTTCGTCTGCCAAGGCAATTAATTGATTTTTATTTAATTTTTTTATGTCTTCAGGAATATTAATTGAATCCAATAAAGGAGTATTAGGTAGATTTTTTGGTATTTCTGAAAAAACTTTCATCAACTTTTCCTAGATATTATAAATTTGCCAAGCTCAATAAGTTGCGAGGTATTTTGATATTTATTTAAATCTTTATGCGCTTCATCTATTAGCGAGCCAGCATATTCATATGCTTTATTATGCGTCATTAATGTTGCAAAAGAAGATTTATTATTTTTTAAATCAGAATTTTTATCTTTTCCAATTTCTAAATCACCGACATCTAATAGATCATCTATTATTTGAAATGCCAGCCCATAATTTGTCGAAATTTTTTCAAAATCTTCAAGACATTTTTGATTATCTAAATTTAGTAGAGGAATAATTATTGAGCTTTCTATAAGCTTCCCAGTTTTAAGGCGATGTATTTTTATTAGTTCATCTATATTTAATAATGCCCCTTCATTTTTTACATCAAGATACTGGCCATAAACCATGCCAGATTTGCCACATGCAGATGCTAAATTATTGATTGCTTTTACCTTATGAGCATTGGAGAGATCAGCATCTGAACTAATAACTTCATATGCTAACGCCTGCAATGCATCACCTGAAAGGATTGCATTCGCCTCTCCAAATTTTATATGTGATGTAGGCTGTCCTCTTCTTATTTGATCATTATCCATTGCAGGTAAATCATCATGAATTAAAGAATAGGTATGCATTAGCTCAATCGCAGTACTTAAATTAACCAATGAATTAGTTGATATGTTTTGATTAATATCACCTGAGGCAAATATTAATTTAGATCTTAATAGCTTGCTTTTTGCTAAAGCAGAATAGCTCATCATATTTTCAATATCATTGGCATCACCAATGACATTTTTAATATTTTCTAGTACAAGACTCTCAAGATCTTTGCCCTGCAATTGTGACATGATTTATGATTGTTCAGACTCTATAGCTTCGCCTGAATCCATTAATTTACTAACTTTAAGCTCAGCATCTCTAAGCTGATTTTGGCAATCTTTTACTAACTTAACTCCAGTTTCAAATGATTTGATGGAATCTTCTAAGCTAAGGTTTTCATCTTCAAGCTTTTCTACAATCTTTTCTAATTGTGCCAGTGCAGATTCAAATTCAATTTTATTTTCTTTGTTTGCCATACTTGTATTGTAAAGTATTAGTTATAACTTTTTATAAGTTTTTTAAAATCATTTCTAAGAGCGTAGGGCAATGCAAGTACAGCAGGCGTTAGTATCAAGGTAATAAAAGTACTAAAACCCAAACCAAATACTATGGATACAGCTAGGTTTGACCACCAGTCTACAATAGGGCTTCCAAAAAATATATCTCTATTCAATATATCAATACTCATCCCAAGCGCTAATGGCAACAATCCGTATATTGTTGTTGAAGATGTTAGAATAATTGGCCTAAGTCTTTGTTTGCATGCATTGATGATATGAATTGATTTCTCAATATGGGGCGATTCATTTTTTAATGCATTAAAAGTATCAATTAGCACAATATTATTATTTACAACAATGCCAGCCAAAGTAACAATTGATATACCAGTCATAGTTGAGCTAAATGCTTTGCCAGTTATCAGAAGACCTAAAAGGACCCCAATGAAAGAAATCACAACCGATAATAAAATTATAATTGCTTGATAGAAACTATTAAACTGCGTTACCAACAGAATTAGCATTATAAATACCGCGGCTATGCCAGCATTTTGAAGAAAAGCATTCACCTCATCAGTTTCTTCTTGCATTCCTTCAAATGCATATGAAACACCATTTTCAAGGTCAGCCTCTTTTAGCAGTTCTTTAATTTCAGCAACTTTACTATCAACTGCAGATTCATCCACAGTTGCAGCATTTATTCTGAAATAATATTTTCCATTTTGCCTTGAGACTTTTTCTCTATTTTCTTTAGGAATAACATTTATAAATGAGCTAACTGGAACAGAGCCATTTCTGGTAGTCACATTAAGATCACTTATTCCAGTCAATGTTCTATCTGATTTAGGAAATCTAACCCTAATCTCAACTTCTTCCTTAGCATCATCCGGTCGGAATTCTCCAGCCTTGAATCCTGAAGTTAACATCTGAACTAGCGCTCCAACATCCCCAATACTTACTCCAAGTTGAGCAGCTTTTTGTTTATCTACTTCAACACTCCACTCAACCGCAGAATATGCATTGCTTGAAAAAATATTAGTAAGCCCGCTAACTTTCGATCTTATTTTGTTTTCAATTTCAATTGCTGCATTCTTTGCAGACTCTTCTGTTAAGCCATAAATAGATATCTGTATAGGCGAGCTAAATGATGGGCCGCCAAGATCTGGCTGGGCTTCGACAATTATTCCTGGTATATCACCCGTTTTTTCAGTTACCATTTGCATTACTTCTAAGCCTGAAATATCTCTTTGAGCAGCTGGAACAATTTCAACAAATCCACTTCCTACTTTATCAGATCCACTTCTCCACCATTCAGTGCCAGCTCGTAAATAAACACTTTGAAGCTCTTCTATTTTTATTAACTCTGCTTCAACATCTTGAATAATCTCTTTTTTTTCAGTTGAAGATAAATTTCCTCTACCTCTAATAGATATCTCTGCTTTAACTGGATCTACAATTGCAAAATAGACCGTACCTTTACTGTAGTATGAGTAACTTACTAATATAAAAGATAGAATTGCTCCTATACAGATAATCGTTTCAATTGGGTTTTTAACAAATTTCTCAATTTTGTTGCCGTACCAATCAATTATTTTAGTAAAAGTTTTATTATCTTTTCCTAGTCCGCCTTTGCGCTGACCAAAGTTAGCACCCATGACTGGAGTTAATATTAAGGAATAAAATAATGATGAGCACAGAACTATAATTACTGTAATTGGTAAATATTTCATAAATTGACCAGTAAATCCTGGCCATACAAGGAGAGGAGTAAATGCAGCTATAGTTGTTGCTGTGGATGAAAGAATAGGATAAAACATTCTTTTTGATGCCCCTCTGTATGCCTCTTTTCTCGTCAAGCCTTCTGAGATCTTCTTATCAGCATACTCAGTGACAACAATAGAGCCATCAATCAACATACCCATTCCAAGAAGCAACCCCATCATTACAAGGAAATTTGCTTCCATTCCAAAAGCATGAAGAACAAGATAAGTCATTAAGAAGCAAAAGGGTATTGATAGACCCACAAGCATGGAAACTCTTATTCCCATAGTTGCTATCACTAAGATCATAATAAGTATTACAGCTGCAATAATATTACCATTAAGCTCTTTTACCATCTGAACTGCATAAATTGAATCATCATCAGTTATGACAAGCTCAAGATTTGGAGGCAGTTTATTTTGATATTGATTCACGATGTCTCTGATACCTCTCGAGGCATCAATAGCATTTGCACTGGTGCGAAGTGTAATTTCTAAAGATACAGCATCTTGACCATTTACTCTTACATATGAATCATAATCTTTAAATGTTCTTCTGATTTCAGCGATATCTTGAAGCGTTACAACTGCATTGGGGGTTACTTTAATAGGGATTGAATATACATCTTGAGCTGTCTCTATAACACTAGGAACTTCTATGTTAAAACTGCCTTTTTCTGCATCCTGTTTACCACCAGGAATTATCAAATTATTATTAGAAACTGAATAATAAATATCAGAAAGTGTAACTCCAAGAGATTCCATTTTGGATTTATCAATAACTCCCTCTAAAACTTCATCTGGAGCACCAGAAAGATTTGCAGCCAATATTTCTTCTAAAGATTCTATATGCTCTTTTAATTCTCGAGCATGAAATACTTTTTGTCTCAGCGAACCATTCCCTACAATACTTAAATTCATAACAGGGAAATTTGATTCGTTATATTCTTCTATAATTGGATCTTCTGCTGATGGAGGGAGCTCATTTTTAATTTCTTCAACCCCTTGTTTAATATCTACAAGAGCTTTATCTATGTCATAACCAACTTCAAATTCTAAAAAAACTCTGGAAAAACTTAGAGTACTATCAGATCTTATACTTTTAAGACCAGGAACAGAATTTAATCTATTTTCGAGCGGTCTCGCAATCAACCTTGATGTGTCATCTGGAGACGCTCCCTCTAAAAAGACAGCAACGGTCACAAAAGGCAAAGTTACATTTGGACTTGCTGCTATAGGGATATTAACTCTAGAGTATGAACCAACAATAATTATTAATACAGCAAAAAGAAGGGTGGTTTTAGTTTTTTTTAATGCAAAATCTATAATGTTTTTCATAGGGCATTAATAAGAACTGCTTGACCTTCTTCTACAAAACCTTGTCCCTCAACTATAAGATTTACACTGCTTGGAAGGCCGGCTACCCATAAACCATCATTTGAATCTTCAAATATAATGACTTCAGAAAATTGAACTATATTGTCATTATTAACATATCTAACACCAAGCTTACCTTCATCACTCAAGACTAGAATTGAAGATGGAATTTTATGAGCAATTACCTTATCAATATATATTGTCATATTGCTCGTTATTCCATCTCTTATAAGGCCATTTTCATTAGGTATTTCTGATTCAACTAAAAATGTTCGCGTTGCATTATTTGCACTTTTGGATACAAAACTTAATTTACCCTCTATTGTTTGGCCAGTAATAAGATCTAATTTAACCTTCTGATTTTCCCTTACTTTATTTATTTGAAACTCAGGAACTTCAGCAATGAATATTATTGGATCAAGTTGAATAATAGTTGCACAAATTTGACCTTTTTGAAGATAATTTCCTGGTTTTACAATATTTTCAATATAACCATCAAATGGTGCCTTTACTTCGGTTCTATTTAACTCAACAACTCCTAAACTACATAGTATAAAATCTTTTTTTATGTTCGTGCCTTGCCTTGCACCAATTGAGACAACTTCACCTGACGTTTTTGCTTTAACTTCAACTCTTGCTTCAGATCTTGTTGTTGATTTAAGTCTAATTTTTGGTTGATATTCTTGTGATTCACTTTGCTGAACAGCAACTTTGAATAGAGATGGCTCTTTTTCAGGAATTATTTCTTCTTCAACAAAAATTGCTGATAGCATCCAAAAGATTACAACAATTAATATGTAAGAAGCTATTCTTATATTTTTATTCATGGGCCGCATATTCTACATTTGTAATGTTTACATCGCAAACATTTATAATATAGACTAAATTTGATGATTTTGGTTCAAATTTTATGTTTTTCTCTTAGTTCTTCAAAAAGATTTTTATTAAATTTTTCTCTTTTTTCATTTGATGAGGCTATTTTAGAAATTTTAAAATTTTTACCTTTAAGTAGTTCTTTTTTGAAACGATAGAATTGATTTTTAAATTCGTTAAATATATTTGTATCCGAAGAGTTTATCTTACTCCAACCAACCTCTCTTCCAACATGATAAATCATAGGATGAGACCATTTAAAGTTTTGCCTTGGAGAGAAAGATTTTCTGCATTCATTATATGCATCCCTAATTGATGGCAAACCATTAATATCTTTATGATCCATGCAATTTTTTAGCATTTCGTTGATAGTTGGCATATATGGGCTTTTTAGAATTAGCTCGTCTGCTACCAAATCAATTACATCTGCCGAATAATCTTTAAGTGATTTGGCCCACAGGATTTTTGCATTATCAATTTTTTCTTGAGTGTCATAAACCCTTAGAAATTGATAATGATAAGCTAGCTCAAACTTTAGAAATAAGTTATTAATAGCATCAATAAGCTGCTGTTTATTAAAATTCGAGCTTATCTGACCAGGAGCTTTCTGATTTTTTTTCTTTATTGATTTCTGAATGCTCTCTTTTTTTATAAATTGATTTATCTTTTTCATTTTTAATATTATTGATAATACTCTTTCTTTTTACATGTTCAATAAATTTTGAATTCCATGTGTTATTTGCAATTCCACTATCACGCCAATAAATTATAAATTCTTTAAGATGAAGCATGGCCTCGTCTTTCGTAATATTTGATAAATGTAGAACATCAAATACGTCCTCTGCTGGAACCCAATCTTCATTAATAACATAAGGAAGGCCTTTATTCTCAGTATTTTCTTTTGCCCATTCTCTTCTTATAAAATCTATAAAGATTTTATTCCAATTATCTTTGTTTTGTTTTTTCTCAATCCAGAAGATCTTAAATTCCTTTAATTTGTTATTTATAAATTCAGCAGGAATATTTCCAAATGCCAAGACTTCATAAGCTTCTAGATCTGGTTTCCATTTATTATCTATAGCTTTCAAATGCCTCTGATTTTTTGAAGGTACTCTTAGTTGATGAATATTTGAAGTTTTATCATTTATTTGAATGAGTTTTAGTTTTATTAGTTTATTCAAACTATCTTCAAGAGTAGTTAAGTTATTAATGAATGAAAGATCTTGATCAAGAATTTTTATCAAGTCCTGAGTATTATTTTTTAATAAATCTGGATTTTTTTGAAGATATTCAAGGATTATTGCCGGTTCAAGGCCTATGGTTTCAGCAATTTCTTTTACGAAGTAGATGTTTTCATTGTCTTTCAAGCCTTTAATTTCCTTCTTGCTTGAACAGCCTCACTTAGTGTTTGAAGGCATATCTCAGTATCTTCAAATGCCATACATGCATCTGTAATACTTTGACCATATTTTAAATCAT
>Ga0255759_10005357_pt1 | contig 10973 bp, 10 predicted proteins | sample 101ome_20_FD_179959 | JGI IMG/M metagenome (GOLD analysis project Ga0255759, IMG submission 179959) | Coastal salt marsh microbial communities from the Groves Creek Marsh, Skidaway Island, Georgia - 101404AT metaG (version 2) | ecosystem: Environmental > Aquatic > Marine > Intertidal zone >...
GTATAATAAAAAAATAGTAAAAAAACAAATTATTTATTAATATTATTAATAACAAGTTATATATTAGGTATAATATTAATAAAATATATTAGATAATAGTAATAGATAAAAATGAAAAAAATATATCTAATAGGTAATTCAGAAGAATATAATGAGTATTTAGAAAATATTGAAGATATTAATAAATTGCCAATAAAAAATTTACCAGTTGTATATTTTCCATTTAATTATGATAGTAAAAATGATACATTAGATAATATAAATTTTTTTATAAAGGTTGTTGATAATAAGAAAAATATAATAGAAAAAATAAGTCCAGATACGGAATATTCTTGTGATAATAATAATGATAATAAAGTAAAATGTAGTAATTTAACAAATTTATTTAATTTAATAAGAAATATGGAAGCAGATTGGCAACCGTATAATAATAATAATATGAAAGTTATAATGTATATATTATTAATAGTATGGGGAATTATATTATTGTTGTTATTAAAATTTATACAACAATTATTAGGTGCGTTTTATTCTAAATTTATATTAATAGTAATAGGAATTTTATTATTAATAGCGATATTATATAGTTTAATTATAACAGGAAAATATTTTTAAGATTTTTTTTTTATGTTATTACATAAAGAGGAGTGATAACTTTTATGAGTAAGTCAATAAATGATAATTTTTTAATGAAAATTCAAAAAACAACTGATTTAAAACCAGATAATATAAGTAAAAATAAATTTACAGATATATTATTGTCTTATTTAGTTTTACCAGATAAAACAGTTAAAAATTTAAATCCAAGAAGATATGCATATTATAAAAGATATACAAAAATATTAGAAAAAGACCCGAATGTGTTAAAAAAATTTATGTATTCATTAAAAAATATAGAAGATAATGCGATAGAAGAAGATAAACAATTTAATAAATTAGTATCATTATATGATAAATTAACAAGAGATGATAATATAGATATTAAAAAGGAAAATGCGGTAGAATTAAGTAAAAAAATAAAAAACTTATTACAAAAAAAGTTTTCTGAAAAATTTGATAGTGGTAGCAATGAAGAATTATTAGAAGATATATCAAATATATATAATATAGATAAAAGTGGTGGAAAGTTAATAAAAGGAGGTGGAAAAGATAATTTATATAATTATTCAGAAAAATTATATAATGTTGAGAAGGATAATAATTTAAAAGAAAAAGAAAAATTAAATAAATATAATAATATTTTAAATGAGATAGATGATATTGTAAATCCAACAAAAAGTTTAAATGTAAATAAAGAAGATAAAATATTATTTGTTGTAATAACCTTTATAATACGTTTAATATCATTAACAATTGTTGAATGGTCTTTAAATACAAGTTATATATCAACATTACAAAATATGTTTATATTATATACAGCAATATATATAATATTATTATTGTTAATAGTAGTAATAGTAAATATAACATACAATTATAATACATCAAGTGTATTAAATGATAAAACGGGATTTAGTATGTTAGCGAATGTATTATATTATTTTTATATAATACCAGGTGAAACGATTAAAAGAAATGGACGTATTTTAGTACATATATTATTTATATTATTATTTGCATCAATACCGATTATATTAAAATCATCAAAAGAAAGTGATAATAATTTAGATTATGATTATAAAAAAATAAAAGATGCTAAAAATTTATTAAATAAATATAGTTTTGTATCGTGGATATTTACATCAATAATAGCATTAAATTATTAAAAAAGTTTATATTTAATTTATTTAGAGTATATTAAAAAATATGGCTACAAAAGAGCCAATGCGCGATTTATTAATAAATGAATTATTAAGAAATTCAATTTATTTAAATAAAAAGGAAAAATTATCCGATATAGAAAAATATTATGATGAAACTAAATTCAAAGATTTAATAAATGAATTAAAAGAATTAAAATATGATTAAAAAGAAAAAACTAAAAATAAAAAGAAAGAACAAATTGAAAATAAAATTAATAAATTAACAGCAGAAAAAAATAAAGTAGATGAATATAATAAAAATAAGGAAGAATTAACAAAATTTATTAGTGATTTAAAGGGAAATAAAAATGAAAAAATATATAACAATTATTTATACCCTTATTTTCAAAATTCTATAAGTTCCAAAAGAATTAAAATAGAAAAAGAAAAAAATAATTTAGAAGAGTTAGTAAATACATATGTATCTATCATAACATCAAGCAATACACTAGATAATAAAGATAATTTAAATAAATATTTAAAATATATGAAAGAAAAAATAGATGGAAAAACAAATATAATGTTGTTGCAAAAAAGTGCTAGTATAGAAAAAAATAAAAGTGATGATGATACAGAAAGTGATGATGATAGTAAAGAAAGTGATACTGGAACAGAAAGTTATAGTTTTTCAGATAATAAAAGAGAATTTGAAAGTGATGAAAGAGAATTTAGCAATAATTTTATGAGTGGAGGTAATAAAAAAGAAACAGAAACAGATAATATAGTAGAAAATAATGAAACAAATAAACAAATAGTAGTAACAAAAGTTTCAAAATTTAGAACTGAATTAATAGAATTAAATAAATCATTTAATAAATATTGGGATGATCAATATGATGGATTAAATAATTTAATAAAAAATTTGGATAAAAATGTAGAAAAATATAATAAAATAGATATTAAAATAGATGATGGAAAAATAAGTAGAGATTTATATTCAAGTTTAAGTAAAATATATAACAAAAATATTGAAATTATAGATAATGCATTATTAGATAGTAATAATTTAATTGATAAAACATTTAATGGTACAAATGGACTACTAAAAACAACAGAAAGTTTACTTGATATTATAAGTGAACTAAAAACATTATTAATAAATAATTATAATATAATTTATGATGATAAAAGTGATAAAATAAGCAATATTAAATATTTAGATAATATATTAGAGATAATAAGCAATAAATTTAAAACAAAATTTCGTGATGTTTATAATAAAATAGTAGATTTTAATGAATATATTAAAAAATATAAGACTGAATATGATAATAAATATAATACTTTAATAAATAAAATAAATAATAGTAGTAATGATCATTATCGAGGTTTTAATGATTCATTTGAAGATTATAATAGAGAAAGAAATAATACAGATAATTTATTAGAAATTAAAAATTTATTAAGAGAATTTAATAATTTACAAAAAGAATTTAATAATAATGATTTAATAAAAGATTTAAAAATATTACATAATTCAATTATATTTGATGATTATAAATTTAAAGTATCTAAACCAATAAATCAAAAATTAGATGATATTGAAAATAAATTAGAACCGTCAGAAGTTAAAAATGTAAGTTTTACAAATAATAGTGGTGAAGAAGTTAATTATAATTCATTTGATAATATATTTAATAGAATATGGAATCAATATATAAAAGATATTAAAAGAAATACAAAATTAAGAAAAGAAGTTGATAGTGATTTTTATAATTCAATAAAAAGAAATGATTTAAATCCAGAAGTAGTTTTAGATATAAGTTCAACAGACAAAATAATATTTATAATATTATTATTTGTTATAAGACAATTATCATTATATATATGCGATTATTTATTAAATAATAATAATTTAACACAATTTAAATATTTATTATTTATGTATACAGCATTATATATTATAATATTATTTGGATTTTTAATATTTATTAATATGGATGATTATAAATTACGAATATTATTTAATTATTTAAATTTACATATAAATGGCACTAATATATTTTCTCATATAACGTTATTTATATTATTTATATTAATTATATACTATTTTATATATAGTGTAGATAGTAACATAAAAAATAGAAATACAGATGAATTAACAGAAGAAGAAAAAATAGATTATAAATATAAATTAGATATAATAACTTTAATAATATATGTATTTAGTTCAATTATAATTTATTTAACATAATATTTTAACATTAAATTAAATTGATTTTTACATATCATAATAGTAGAATTATTATCAATATAATCAATAATATTATTATTAATAATTATTAATTCAAAATTATTACTAAGTTGTTGAATATAAATAATTTTAGTGTTAAAATATTTATTATTATTTAATTTAATAGAAATAATATCGTTAATATTAAATAAGTTATTATTAATATTAAAATAATCATAATTAATAGATAGTTTAACACAATCTTTACCGTGATAATCATAATTGCTAAAATTATTTATTTTAATATTATCATTTCCTAAATCTAAAACATTATTAGTATAATTATAAAAAGTTATATTAAAAAATTTTTCATTTAAAATAATATCAACATTATCATTTGTTTTCCACATATTCCAATTATTTTTATTATTTGTAGTACAAACAAAATTATAAAAAATATCATCTACATTATTTTTAATATTCATTTTAATAATAGGGGTTAAATCGGAAACGTAACTTGGTAATAATAAACCATAACAAGAATATTTATATTCATTAAAATTAAATAATTTAGTATCAAAATTAATATTATTACGAAAAGGATTTAAAGACCAATCTCTATTAATAGAAGTAATTAACAATGTTTTATAAAAAATATTTTCATCTTTTTTTGAAGAATTATAATTAATAATAGTATTACCTGAAACATCACTACTGATTTTATTATTAATAGTATAATCATCTTCAATATTATAGTCAGGTATTTGTTCATCTCTTAAAAATTCAAGTTCCTTAATTTTCAAATCTAATAAATTATCTTCTAATTTAGTTTCTTCAGTAATTGATTTATGAATATTATTTTCTTTTTCTTCTGGAATTGTTTCTAAATTATTTTTAACATTATCTGTTTTTTTATTAACATAATAATTTTTAATATTTGTTAAACATATATTATTTAATTTTTTTAAATCATTATTATCATTATTATATTTATCTTTTATAATTAAAATAATTTTATTTAATAAAGTTTTTAACTCATTCTCATCAACATTTTTTATTTGTAATTTTTGTTCTAATAAATTTTTACTCCCAATTAATAATTTGATACAATTATCTTTTGTAACAAATGTTTCCATTATATATATTTAATAAATATTAATATTTAAATAAAAAAAATGTGTTTATTTTTTAGCAGCTTCAGCAGCCGCTTGTGCCGCTAAGGCATTTTGTTTATTGATGCTAAGAGGGAAATGGTGAGCAATTAGTCTTTGTAAAATAAAATATGTAACTTTTTCTTTTTCTTTAACATTTAAAATTGCTCTAAGTTTATCATCAGGGAAAAATTCTCTACGATTTTCTGGATTATTAAGATTTTTTTCTTTTACATAGGCATTGATATATCTAGTAATATCAGTTCTAGATTTTTCAGTGCCTTCAGGAACACCTACAAATTTACATAGTTCAGATGAAATTTTGCATGGTTTAGCAAAACCGGATGGTGATTTTTTAGCATTTTCTCTTTTTTTTTGAACTTTAGCAATTACTTTTTTTTGTTTTTCATATTCTTTTACTAAAAGTTTAAGTGTTTGTTGCATTGATTTTAATTCACCTTGAACAGATACAATTTTTTCACCTAATTCAGAAATTAGAGTATCACCTAGAGATTTTTCAACGACAACAGGTTCAACTTTTTTAACTTCTTCAACAACTTTAGATTGTGTTTTTTTAGGTGCCGCTACTTTTTTATCAGTGGCAGCAGATTTGTTTTCTTGGACGGGTTTCTTCTTAGTAGCGGCGGTAGTTGATGTTTTTTTCATTTATGATATCTAATATTACAAAATCTTTATATAATTTTTTAAAAATAATATATATATTCGTATAAAAATATTATATAATAATAAGAAATATGACAACACCTATTATTAAAAATGTTTCAACAAAATTATTAAAAAAAGCATCTATCGCTAAAAATAAATTATTAGAAGAAAATGATATATATTTGGATGAAAAACACAAAGAATTATGCGAGGCATATTACAAATATTTAGAATTAAATAAAGAATTTCAATACAAAAATAAAAAAGTTAAATATGAAAGTATAAAATTATGTAATCATATATTATCAGATACACATAATCATGATATTGTAGAATTTAAAAATATAACATTTGAAATAGATTTATTATATAATGATTATAATAAAAAATTTATAAATAAAATATATGTTAATGTTAACCCAGATTTTTATCAAGAATGGTTATCGGAACAAAATTTATTTATTAAATCGTTAACACCTGAACAAATATATACACTACGATGTCATACACACGACGGTGATGTTATAATAAATAATTTTATATTAAATAATTATACATTAAGTGATAATATAGATAAAATTGATAATGGTTTTCGCAAAGAGGATAGTATAATAATTAGCAAAAAAACAATGAAGACAAATCGTGATTTTATTTTATTTTACTATCAAATAAAACAATATTTATATGAATTAGATAATAAATATAAATATTTATCCAGATTAGAATTAGAAGATTATATAATTAATAATTATAATAAATTTAATTGGACAAAAATACTAAAATATTATATGACTGATATAAATAATATATTTAAAATATGTCCAAAAATTAAAAATAATTTAGTACTTTATCGTGGTTCAACCGATAGTCATTTTTTAGATAATTCTAAAAATGGTTTATTTAATTCTAAAACTTTAACAAGTGTATCATTAAGTAGTTATGTTGCTATTACATATTCATCAAAAAATTGCTGTGTAATGCGAATAAGATTAAAAAAAGGTTCTAAAATTATATATATTCAACCCTTAAGTATATATGATGGCGATTTAGAAGCATTATTACAATTTAATACATTATTTAATATAGATTATCCAAGACATAAAATAAAATATTATAAAACCAATAATATATGTCCAGATAAAACAAATTATAAAGAAATAATTGTATCTGATTTAACTGTTATTTAAAAATTTTATACAACAGTTCTAAAAATTTATGTTTATCATTATCATTTAATTTATTATAATACTGTTCTGTTAATTTTATATAATTAATATTAAGAATTAATGAACCATTATTTATACCTAAATTTTTTATTTCATATTTATTATAAGTAAATGGCGGTATATATATATCTCGCTCAGTATTATCAATATACATTATTTTAGTATTATATCCATTAATAATATCTAATAAATTTAAATCAATAGTGGTAATAAAATCGATTTTATCATCTGTAATAATATGTTTAAAATTTTTAAACTTTTTTAAATTAATTTTAATAGTAATTTGATGTTCTATATCTTCATCATCTATATATATTTTATTTGTTATAGGAAAGGCATCTTTACATTTTATTTTTATATAAATTGGTTCATTAATATGTTTTAATATTAATCTTAATTTTTTTTCTAAATTATTATAAATTTCAATATAACTAACATTTACAGAAATATTATGAGTAATTGGCAAATTAGTATATTTAAATATATTTTTATTATTTTTATTAATATATTCACTATTAACAAATATTTTTGCTAAATTTTTCAAAAAAGAATTTTCATTATTATAATCTTGTTTTATATCATCCCACATACTTTTCCAATATTCATTATTTTCTGTATTATTATTAATTAAAAAACTATATGCTTCAGACGCTTCTCTAAATTTTTCAGCATGCTTATCTTTATCTTTTGAAAAATGATGTTTATCAGGATGATTTTCTAATGCTATTTTTTTATATGCCTTTTTAATTTCACTTATTGTAGCATTATTATCAATCCCTAAAATTATATATGGATTTTTATTGTACATATATATAATATTTAACAAATATTTTTATATATTATTAAATTTAAAATATAATATGACTTCAGACTCATATTATAATTTATTAGAAAATAATTTTAAAAATATTATAATTAATAACGAAAAATTGTATAAAATATATAATTTTATATCACATTCTAAAAATAATATTTTATTGTATTCTGTTTATGGATTTCCTATTGAATTATATTTAAATGAAATATTAAAAAATAAATTTAATATAAGTAAATTAGGTTTATCTGAATGTATATGGGAAAAGAATGTATATTATAATCAAAATCAATATTATTTTGAAATCGATTTAATGAATCCTTTAATACCAAAAGATTATTCTTTTTTAACAAAATTCATATTATATATTTTAAAAAGTAAAAATCTTACTAATAGTAAACATTTAATTGTTATTAAACATATTGATATACTAAGAGAACATTTTTCTGTTTTAAAAATATTATTAGAAAGTTTTTCTGATAATGCATATTTTATTTGTACCAGTTATAATATATCTAGTATCGAAAAAGCTATTATTAGTCGTTTTACAAATTTTAGAATACCATTATTTAGCAATAATGATATTCAATATATTTTTAAAAACTATTTAAATAAATCATTAAATAATTATCTTATTAATGATAAATCACGTAACTTAATTTTTTGCATATTTATTGCTGATATTGAAGTAAAAGAACCACATTTAATAAATAAAGAATTTTGTACTTTAAATTTTCCACCACTTTATAGTTTTATAAAAGATTTTAATAAAAAAAGTTATAATCTTGAAAAAATTAGAAATTTTTCATATAGTTGTTTTCAATACAATATTAAATTAAAAGATTTAGCTTTAGATATTATTAAAGTATTACCTAATAAAAATAAAATAGATATTATTAATATTGCTACAGAATTAGAATATAAATTAATTCAAACTAATAAAGGTAGAGAACCCATATATATTGAAACCTTATTATCTTATGTTTTATTATAATTTTTTCGTTTACATATGTATGAAATATACTTATCGTTATCCTGTGTATAGTTTGTATCTTTAATAAAATAAAATCTTTGAAATATTATATTCATATTAATATGTGTATCACAAAAATATTTTTCACGTATTAATGATAAATATATGTTATCAATATGTTTATAATTTGTTAAAAAATGGTTATAAATTTGTGCACCACCTATAATAAATATAGATTCTATTAAACTATTATAATTACAATATATTATTGCTTCGTTAATATCACTAAATACTCTAATATTTTTATTATATTTTTCAATTTCTTTCGTTTTACTTATTACTATATTAATTCTATTTGGTAAAAAACTAACAGGCAATGATTTATATGTATTTGAACCCATTATAATAGCATTATTTAATTCTGAATGATTTGTTGTACTTGTTATATTTTTAAATTTTTTTAAATCAGATGAAATTTTCCAAGGAATATTATTGTTAACTCCTATTCCACCATCAAATGTACATGCTAATATTAATGATATATTTTTTTTCATTGATAATATATATAAACTATTATTTTATATAATTATAAATACATTGTATTTATTTTTTCATTTGTTATTACATTTTTTTTACAATATTTATCATAATAACTAATCGTAATTTCATAAGGTAATTCTATTTTAATATCATCAGTAGGTATATATCTCATCATATTTACCCACGATATAACATTATTAATAGCTCTCTTTAAATTTCTTACTCCTGATTCATTTATACTACAATTATTAATAATATGTTCTAATATATTATCATTAAATATTATATCACCATCTTTCATATTATATTTTGGTAATAACTCATTTATAAGATACTTTTTAGCAATTACTAATTTTTCTTTTGGATTATATCCGTTTACATTAATTGTAATCATTCTATCTTTTAAAATTGGATTTACAAATTCTTCATTATTATATGTAAATATAATAATCGCTTTTGATAAATCTAAATCAATCTCTTGGAAATATTTATCAGTAAATTTCTCATTTTGAATAGGGTCAGTTATATGAATTAATGTATTTATTATTTCATCACCCCTTGATGTTGCTGATACTTTATCTAATTCATCGAATAAAAACACTGGATTCATAACTTGAGCTTTTATTAAACAATCTAATATTTTACCATACTTAGAACCTTCATATGTATAATTAAATCCGCTTAAATATGAAGAATCATCAACTCCTCCTAAAGAAATAAATGCTAAAGGAAAATTCATTGCTTTACATATACATTCTTTTACTAATTTTGTTTTACCTACACCAGGTGGTCCCTTTATTCCTATTACATAACCAGTTTTTTCTGGATTACTTATCCATTGTGCTAAAATTCTAATTATTTGCTCTTTTGTTTCATTGTGTCCAAAAATATTATTATCAATTATATTTTTAATATTTTCTAAATACATAGCAGCATTATTTATATCATTTAATTTTAATTCATTATATTTATTTATTGGTATTTTAGATAATGTATTTATCCAATTACATAATTTGAAATACTCACTTGAAGATTTATGCATATTATTTAATTGTTCTAATTGAGTTAATAAGATACTTTTTATCATTGGTGGAAAATTATAATTTAAAAATTTAAATCGCGATGGTATTACAGTATTAGTATTTACTACAAGATTTTTTTCTAAATTATAAATGTTATCTTTCTCATCATCTGATAAATTATTAAAATATTTTCTTTCTTCATTATTATATTTACATACAATATCTGAATACTTTTTTTTCTTTTTTGCGCGACTGCATTTCCCTGAACTATTTTCACAATTTATATCATCATCTTCATCATCGTCATATTCAGTATCATTATATTGTTGATTTTTTAATATTAATACAATATTATGTTTTATTTTTTTATTTTCAACCTCATCTTCCTCCTCCTCTTCTTCTTCATCATTTATAAAATCATCCATACTATCATAATCTTTTTTATTGTCTTTTTCCATCTCATATTCATATTCGCGGTCAATTTTTTCATTATAATCAATTTCTGTATCACTTAATTTATACTCACTGTCGCTATCACTGTCGCTATCACTATTAGAATCATCCTTCGTTTTTTTTAAATTTTTATAATTTTTTTATATGCACTTC
>Ga0255759_10005365_pt1 | contig 10962 bp, 8 predicted proteins | sample 101ome_20_FD_179959 | JGI IMG/M metagenome (GOLD analysis project Ga0255759, IMG submission 179959) | Coastal salt marsh microbial communities from the Groves Creek Marsh, Skidaway Island, Georgia - 101404AT metaG (version 2) | ecosystem: Environmental > Aquatic > Marine > Intertidal zone > Salt...
TTTAACAATAAATTGAGTTCCAAACCATCTCCATTTGCCATCATCATTTAATGAACAATTAATTCGACCTCTTCTTGGAAGAAAAGCTTCTCTAAAATTAATATTTAAAATAGTGTCATTAAATATAATGTTTGATTTTTCCCACTGATTTCCTTCATTTGAATAACAATTTATATTTTTAATATTTTTTTGATCTTTAAAAAATTCAACAGAAAATGATGGTGGATTATTCGATTTATTTAATTTTTTTTCTACTGGTAATAATTCTTTATACTCCAGAGGATAGGTTTTTATAATTGATGTAAATCTTTTCAGTTCTCCGTAATTTTCATTAATTGGAAATCTTGGCAGCTGAAATTTTTCTTTATTAACATCAATAACCCCTGAGTGCTGACCAAAAGCATATGTAAATTTTTTTGAAATATAATTTCTCATAAATTCTGAATATTCGCCGAATGGATAAGAAAACAAACTTGGAACATATCCAATTTTTTCATTAAAAATTCTATTTGCAGTTTCAATATCTTCTTCAAAATCTTCATTAGTTTTATCTATTAGATATTCATGTGAGTGGGAGTGATGCCCAATAACAGCAAATTTTTCTTTTTCAACTTCTCTAATTTGTTCCCATGTCATATATCCTCTATTTCCAACAGGCTCTGTTGAAACAAATAAAATGAATGGAATTCTATTTTCCTTTAAAAATGGCCATGCAACTTCGTAGAAAGATTGAAATGCATCATCAACAGTTATCAGAATTTTTTTTTGTTTTTTTGGTATATTAAAATTTTTTTCAAAATCCTCAGGATGAATAAAACTATAATTTAGATCTTTAATTAATTGAATTTGTTTTAAAAAAACTTCCATCTGAATATTTGTTGAAGGATATTTATTTTCATCAAATCGATGATACATAATTGATAAAACACCCTCATCATTTGAATATTGTTTGATATTATTATCTTCTGCTTTAGAATTTGTTATTAATAAAAATAGAATTATGAATAATTTAATAATTGATGCAGCAAATAAAAAAATATGTTTATCACTCATTAAGGATAAAAATATTTATAGTATTAGTTATGAAAATAGTAAAACTAATTATGAAAAATTAACAATATTAATAAATGAATTTATTAATCAACATGATTTAAAAATTGATGAAATTTCAAAATTATATGTTAACCGAGGACCAGGAAGTTTTGCAGGTATTAGAAACTCTCTATCTGTAGTTAAAGCTATATTTGTTGCAAAAAAGATTAATTATTATTGTTTTAGTTTTGATGATTTTGGTGATTTTAATGATTGTAAATATGAAAATGTGCCAAGTTTGTGTGAAAAATTTAATGTTAAAAAAAATTTGATTAATCCAATTTATATAAGTTAAAATTAAATATGTCTGAAACCATAGAGTCTAAATGTTTATCTAAAGGAGTAAAATTAACAGATCAGAGAAGGATTATTGCAAAAGTAATGTCTGAGTCAACTGACCATCCAGATGTCGATGAGCTTTATAACCGTGTTTCAAAAATTGATTCAAAGATAAGCATTGCAACTGTTTATAGAACAGTAAAATTATTTGAGGAGTCTGGCATTTTAACCAAACATGAGTTCAAAGGTGGTAAAGCAAGATATGAAGAGTTAAATGAGGGGCATCACGATCATTTAATAGATGTTAAATCAGGAGAGATAATAGAATTTGTTGATGAAGAGATAGAAAAACTTCAAAAAAAAGTTGCAGAAAAATATGGATATACTTTAGTGGATCATAAGCTTGAATTATATGGCGTGAAAAAAAAGTCTAAAAAATAATAATGACACAGAAAATTTTTATAAAGACTTTTGGATGTCAGATGAATGAGTATGACTCTAATCGAATATATGACACTGTAAAAAAAATTGATTTTATTAAAACTGAAAAATATGACGAAGCTGATTGTTATTTATTAAACACTTGCCACATAAGAGATAAAGCAAAAGAAAAAGTTTATCACGAAATTGGAAGAGTTAAAAAAATATTTAGATCAAAAACTAAGCCATTAGTAATTGTTGTGGGTTGTGTTGCTCAAGCAGAACATGAAGAAATGTTAAAAAGAGAACCCTATATTGATTTAGTTCTTGGACCTCAGGCCTATCATAAAATTAACGACACAATTCTTAATTACCAATCAAAAAAAAGTAAGCATGAAGAAACTGAATTTGATGCAATAACAAAGTTTGAGTATTTGAGTAAAATTAAAAATCAAGCTTCAAAAATCTCTTCATTTTTAACAATTCAAGAAGGTTGCGATAAGTTTTGTCACTTCTGCGTAGTGCCTTATACTAGAGGGCCTGAATATTCGAGGCCTTTTAATCAGATTGTGGATGAAGCTAAACAACTAGCCGATAATGGTTCAAAAGAAATCATATTATTGGGACAGAATGTTAATGCATATAATTTTGAAAATTATCGATTATCAAATTTAATTTTAGAACTTGAAAAACTCTCAGGTATTGAGCGTATTCGTTACACAACTTCTCATCCAAAAGATATGACAACAGATTTAATTGATACTTATAAAAACTCAAAAAAATTGATGCCACTGGTTCATTTACCAGTTCAAAGTGGTTCAGATAAAATTTTAGATTTAATGAATAGAAAGCATACAATAAAAACTTATCTTGAAATCTTTAATAAATTAAAAAAGATTAATTCAAATATTGAATTTTCAAGTGATTTTATAATTGCTTACCCAGGTGAGGAAGAAAATGACTTTGAAGATACGATCAAACTTATTGATGAAGTTAAATTTATTAATTCTTTTTCATTTATTTTTAGTCCAAGACCAGGAACAGTTGCTGCAGATCTACCTTTAATAGATAAAAAAAGATCTATGGAAAGATTGGAGATTGTTCAGCAAAAACTATTTAGTAATCAAATAAATATGAACAAAAAATTAGAAGGTAAACAAATAAATGTACTTGTTGAAAATAGAACAGACGACAAATCTAAACTTTTTGCCAGATCTGAATACATGACTTCTGTACTATTTAGTGGTAGTGATGATTTAATTGGAAAAATTGTGAAAGTTAAAATTAAAAAAAGTAATCAAAACACTTTATTTGGTGATCTAGTTAATCAATCGAATCAGAAAGTAGCCTAAAATTTGAATATCAGCACAAAGAAAAATTTTGATAAAAATTTAAAGTTTGTTTATTCCGATAACAATACCCTAAGTGTTATTTTTCATGATAATGATCTGTTGATGGGGGTTGTTGGTGAATTTAATAAAAATCTTAAAGAATTAGAAAAAATCACTCAGTCAAATTTATATTCAAGAGGAAACTCTATTTTAATCAAATCAACTTCTGAAAAAAATGAGATTGTTAAAAATGCAATACAATTTTTAGCAAATCAATTTATCAATAATGGAAGCATAGAAAATAAAGATATATTATCATCAATTGATAAATTTATGATTAATGAAAAAGTTAAAAATCAAAATGTTACAGATATCATTAAAACTCCAAAAAAATCAATAATACCAAGATCAGAAAAACAAAAAGGATATGTTAGGGCATTAAGACAGAGTGATATAGTAATTTCTGCTGGACCAGCAGGAACAGGAAAAACTTTTCTTGCTGTAGCGGTAGGCTTAACAATGTTGCTTGAAAAAAAAATTGAAAGAATAATTTTATCAAGGCCTGCAGTTGAAGCTGGTGAGAGATTGGGTTTTTTACCTGGTGATATGAAAGAGAAAGTTGATCCTTACTTAAGACCTTTATACGACTCTTTATACGATTTATTTGATTTTGAAAAAATTCAGAGAATGATTGAAATTGGAGACATTGAAATTGCACCATTGGCATTTATGCGAGGTAGAACTTTAAAAAATTCATTTGCTATTTTAGATGAAGCTCAAAATGCAACAGACACTCAAATAAAAATGTTTTTAACGAGAATTGGAGAAAATTCTAAGATAGTTGTAAATGGGGATCCTACTCAAATAGATTTACCAAATAAAAATATGTCTGGTCTTGATAGATCTAAAAAACTACTTGCTCATTTAAATGAGATTTCAGTAATAGATTTTGATCATTCAGATGTAGTAAGGCATCCATTAGTCTCAAAGATTGTTAAGGCTTATAGCAATCATAATGATTAAGATTGAGGTCGTATCAGAAGAAAAAAAGTGGTCAAAAAAGATTAAGAAAATAGATTTTTTTTTTCAAAGTATTTGTAAATTTTTCCCAAAAAAATATCGCTTTTTAAATAAAAAATTTTCTTTAACATTATTATTATCTAATAATAAAAATATAAAAATTTTAAATAGAAAATTTAGAAATAAAAATAAACCAACAGATATATTGTCGTTTCCATTTGATAATAAAATAAAAAATATAAAAAAATTATATTTGGGTGATATTGTGATTAGTTATGATTTTATGGACAAACCTAAAAGTCAAAATTTAAGTCTATTTAAGGAAAAAGTTGTCAAAACATTTATTCATGGATTTTTACATTTATTAGGTTTTGACCACATTAAACTTAAGGATTATAGAAAAATGCTTAAAGAAGAGCAAAATATTTATCAGTCAGTAATTAAAAAAATTAATTAATTTGGAAAATAAAAAATATTTAGAATTTATTCTTTTAATAGCACTTGGTGCATTCACATCTCTAAGCTTACCACCCTACAATTATTTACTTATCAACTTTTTAACTATTAGTTTATTTTTCATCTACATCTTTCAAAAAAAAAAATTGAATGTAAAAAAACATACTTTTTTGTATGGATGGCTTTTTGGATTTGGTTATTTTTTAACAAATTTATATTGGATCTCAATATCATTAACTTTTGATGAGAATTTTAGTTTTTTAATTCCCTTTGCTTTGATTTTAATTCCATTATTTCTTGGAATCTTTTATGGCCTTGCAACTTATATTTTTTTTAAAATAGATCTAAAAAACTCAATAAGTAGCTTATTTTTATTCTCACTTTTGTTTGGCTTAATTGAATTTATCAGGGGAAATATATTTACAGGTTTTCCTTGGAATTTAATTGTATTCAGCTTTTCAGAAAACCTAGAGATATTGCAAGTATTATCTTTTATAGGAACATATGGTCTCAATATGCTTTGCATTTCTTTTTTTGCAAGTCCTGCAATATTTATTTTAAGAAAAAATAAAAAAGAAATTTTAGTTTGTGTAATTTTTTTATTATCACCTATTTTCTTTTTTAAACTTGGATCTAATAACATTAGTTCTTTTGAATTATCTAAAAGTGTTAAAAACGAATATGTGATTAGAACAATTGGAACAAAAATAAATCTTGATAGGTTCTACGGTAACTCAGACACAGCGGAAGTAATCAATGAGTTAATTAAAATAAGCCAGCCTGACAAAAATACTAAGACAGTTTTTTTATGGCCTGAGGGGATTATACCTAATGTAAATCAAAAACAATTAAAAGAATTTGAATTTTTATTTAGTGAAAAATTCAATGAAAATCATCTATTGGCAATTGGAATTAATAGTTATGAACAAACTGACATAAAGAATTATTATTACAATACACTTTCTTTTTATGATCATAAGTTAAACCTTGTTAATGAATATAAAAAAGTGAAATTAGTTCCATTTGGTGAGTTTTTACCTTTTGAAAAAATCTTAAAAAAACTGGGTCTTAAATCTTTAACTAACAACTACCAATCTTTTAGTAGCGGTGATCATAGAGAGATACTATTAGTCGATGAAAATAATTTTGATTTAAAAATTTTACCATTGATTTGTTATGAGATAATTTATTCAGGTAATATTTTTACAAATTCTGATTTTGATTATATTGTAAATATTTCTGAGGATGGTTGGTTTGGTAACTCTATTGGGCCCCATCAACATTTTGCACACAGTATATTTAGGGCAATTGAAAGTGGAAAATACTTATTAAGATCAGCAAATAATGGAATTTCAGCAATAATAAATCCTACCGGTAAAATTGAAAAAAAAATTGAATTTGATCAAATTGGATACATAGATTTTAAAGATAAAAAAATCTTTAAAGAAACTGTTTTTTCAAAATATGGGAATAAAATGTTCTTAATTATAATTTTGTTATATATTTTTTTAATATTTTCATTTAATAGAATTTCATAATGAGTAATTTAAAAAACTATCTATTTACAAGTGAGTCTGTTTCTGAAGGTCATCCCGATAAAGTTTCAGATAGAATTTCAGATATGGTTGTTGATAGCTATTTATCAAATGATCCTTTTTCAAGAGTTGCTTGTGAAACCTTAACAACTACCAATAAGGTAGTTTTAGCAGGTGAAGTTAGAGGTCCTGAAATTAAAAAAGATGAGTTAATTCAAAAAGTTAGAGATTGCATCAAAGATATTGGTTATGATCAAGATGGTTTTACATGGAGAGAGGCAACTAAAATAGAAAGTCACTTACACTCACAATCAGCAGATATTGCAATGGGTGTAGACTCATCAGGCAATAAAGATGAGGGCGCAGGTGATCAAGGAATTATGTTTGGATATGCTTGCAACGAGACTGACGAATTAATGCCTGCTCCAATTTATTATTCACATAAAATTTTGAGATTAATGGCAGCTGATAGAAAATCTGGAAAATTACAAAATATTGAACCAGACTCTAAAAGCCAAGTTACATTTGAATACGAAAATGGAAAACCAATTAAAGTCAAATCAGTCGTTATATCTTCTCAACATTCAGCTGATGTTGATCAAGCAAAAGTAAGAGAGTTATTAAGACCATATCTATTAAATTCTATACCTAAAAATTTTTTAGAAGGATTTAATGAAGAGGAGTTTTATGTAAACCCAACAGGCAATTTTGTTATAGGTGGCCCGGATGGAGATTGTGGTTTAACAGGAAGAAAAATTATTGTTGACACTTATGGTGGTGCAGCACCACATGGTGGTGGAGCATTTTCAGGAAAAGATCCAACTAAAGTTGATAGGTCTGCTGCGTATGCATCAAGATATATAGCTAAAAATATAGTTGCCTCGAAAATTGCAGATAAATGTTTGATACAACTAGCTTATGCAATTGGTGTTTCAAAACCTCTTTCGATTTATGTAGATTTGTTTGACGGTGATTTAGAAAAAAATAAATTTGTAGAAGAAAAAATTAAAGAAAATTTTGATTTGAGTCCTAGAGGAATAAGAGAGATGCTAAATCTAAACAAACCAATTTATGAAAAAACAGCAGCTTATGGTCATTTTGGGAGATCCCCTGAAAGTGATGGTGCATTTTCTTGGGAAAAAACTGATAAAATAAACGTTTTTTCAAAATAGTTTTTATTGAATTAAAAAAAAACTTTTATATATTGCTCCTACATTATTGAATTTACAAAATGGGCTTTAGCCCATTTTTTTTTGGAGCAAACAAAAAAATGTTAAATAAAAGAGCGGATAAACTAGAATTATTAAGAATTGCTGAAGCAGTAGCATTAGAAAAATCAATTGATAAAGAGTTGATAATTAGTTCTATGGAAACTGGAATTGCTAAAGCAGCAAAATCAAAATTTGGTCAAGACAATGAAATCAAAGTTTTAATTAATAGAGAAAATGGTGATATCGAACTTTTTAGGAAACTAATAATTTCAGAAAATCCTGAAAACGCTAATACAGAAATCAAACTTGAGGATGCTATATCTTTGAATGAAATTAATAAGGAAAAAAAAGTTGGAGACGAGGTTTTACAACCGTTGCCATCTTTTGATTTTGGAAGAATAGCTGCACAAACTGCAAAGCAAGTAATCAGTACAAATGTGAGAGAGGCTGAGAGAGAAAGACAATTTAATGACTTTATAGATAAAAAAGACTCAATTTTGAGTGGAATTGTAAAGAGATTAGAATTTGGCAATGTGATTGTTGATCTTGGAAGAACGGAAGCAATTATACAAAAAAATGAAATGATACCTAGAGAAAACATCAAAGCAGGAGATAGGGTTAAAGCATATTGTTATGATGTTAGAAGAGAACCAAGAGGCCAACAAATCTTTTTGTCTAGAGCTCATCCCAAATTTATGGAAAAATTATTTGTTCAGGAGGTTCCAGAAATTTATGATGGTTTAATTGAAATTAAATCTTCATCAAGAGATCCAGGTAGTAGAGCAAAAATTTGTGTTAAAGCAGTTGACACATCATTAGATCCAGTAGGAGCTTGTGTTGGTATGAGAGGATCGAGAGTTCAAGCTGTAGTCAATGAACTTCAAGGAGAAAAAATTGACATTGTTAATTGGTCTGAAGACCCTGCAATTTTAGTTTCAAATGCGTTATCACCTGCTGAAGTGCAAAGAGTTAATGTTGATGCTGAAAGAAAAAAACTAGATGTAATCCTTACCGAGGAAAATTTAAGTAAAGCAATTGGTAGAAGAGGTCAAAATGTTAGGTTAGCAACTAAGTTATTAAATTATGAGATAAACATAATGACTGACGCTGAAGACTCAGAAAGAAGACAACTTGAGTTCAAAGAAAAGACAGATAATTTTGTTAAAAACTTAGAATTAGATGAAACATTAGGTCAACTATTAGTTGCCGAGGGTTTTTCAACAATAGACGATATTAAAGATAGCAGTGCAGAAGATTTAATAAAGATAGAGGGTATTGAAGAGGATACAGCAAAAGCATTAATTGAAAGAGCCAAAGAGTTTCATGAAAAAGATCAGGAAGATATTTCTCAAAGAATAAAAGATTTAGGTCTTGAAGAAGCATTAATTAATTTGAAAGGTTTGACACCTGGAATGTTGGTTACGTTGGGTGAGCAAAAAATTTTAACTCTAGAAGATTTTGCAGATCTTGCATCTGACGAATTAACAGGTGGATATGATGTAGTAAAAGGTGAGAGAGTAAAAATTCAAGGTTATTTAGAAGATTTTGCTCTATCAAAAGAAGAAGCAGATGAATTGATCATGTCTGCAAGAAATATTGTTTATAAAGATTGAGTGATGAGTTATGGAAAGCAAAAAAACAAAATTAACAATTTCAGGCACAGCCAAAAAATCGATCAAAAATATTGAGGTTGCTAAAACTCAAGGAAAAAATTCAGTTGTAATCGAAAAACCAAAAAATAGTTTCGTAAAAAGAGGTAGTTCATTTAGATCAGCAGGCTCTAGCACTGGTACAAAACCAGCTTCATCTTTTTCTCGTGGAGCACCCTTTAAGCCATCTTTAGGGTTAAAAACACCACCAATTACAAATGATTTTGAAAGAAGAAAGCTTGCAGAACAAAGAGCTACAAAAAGACTAAAGGGCGACAGTGATAATAAAAAACTCAAGCTAGGTACAAAAAAAAGATAAACTAAACTTACTGTTTCAAGAGCACTTAGTGATGAGATTGAGGCAAGAGAGAGAAGTTTGGCATCTGTTAAAAGAGCCAGAGAAAAAGAGCAAAAAAATTTAAACAAAGATGATAACAAAGAAAATCCTAAACCTATTAAAAGAGATGTAAATATTCCAGAGGCTATAACAGTTAGGGAGCTCGCTAATAGAATGGCTGAGCAATCAAGCAATGTAATTAAATATCTTTTTGGAATGGGTGTTACAGTTACAATAAATCAAACATTAGCTGCTGATACAGCAGAGTTTTTAGTTAAAGAGTTTGGGCACAACCCAATCCGTGAAGAAAAAGCTGAAGAAATAATTCAAAAAATAAAAGCAACCAGAGTTGAAAATTTAAAAAATAGGCCGCCAATAGTAACTGTAATGGGCCATGTTGATCACGGAAAAACCTCTGTGCTTGATGTGCTTAGAAGCGCAAATGTAGTCTCAGGCGAATTTGGAGGTATTACTCAACATATTGGAGCTTATCAAATAGAAAGTCAGTCTAACAAATTAACTTTTATTGATACCCCTGGTCACGCTGCTTTCACAGAGATGAGAGCTAGGGGATCTAAATTAACTGATGTTGTAGTATTAGTAGTTGCAGCAGATGATGGTGTAAAACCTCAAACTGTTGAGTCTATTAAACATGCTAAAGCAGCAAATGTTCCTATAGTAGTAGCAATAAACAAATGTGATCTCCCTGAAGCTGATCCTCAAAAAATCAAAAATCAATTATTAGAATATGAATTAATAGCAGAAGATTTATCGGGTGACACATTAATGGTTGAAATTTCTGCTAAAACTAAATTGAATTTAGATAAATTAGTTGAAGCAATAATATTACAAGCTGAAATTTTAGATTTAAAAACTGACTTTGAGTCAAAGGCAACAGGAGTTGTTTTAGAGTCTAAAATTGATGTTGGTAGAGGACCTGTTGCAACAATAATTGTTACAACAGGAACGCTTAAAAAAGGTGATTATTTTGTTAGTGGATTGAAGTGGGGAAAAGTTAGAGCGATCATTAGTGATAAAGGAAAAAATATAAATGAAGCTTCTCCATCAACACCAGTAGAAATTTTAGGTATAAATGGTGCTGCAAAAGCAGGCGATGATTTTATTGTTTTGGATAATGAAAAAGAAGCAAAAACTTTAAGTGAAAATAGAGCAGAAGAAGCAAAAGACGGAAAAAATCCATTATCATTTGCCACACAAGACTCTGCTTTTTCAGACAAATCTGCAGAAGAATTAAATTTGATTATTAAGTCAGATGTTCATGGGTCCTCAGAGGCTATTAAAAATGCAATCAGTCAAATTAAACACGATGAAGTAAAACCAAAAATTATTTTATCTGATATTGGTATGGTTACAGAAACCGATGTGACCTTAGCTAAAGCTTCAAACGCAGTATTAATAGCGTTTAATGTTAAACCAAGCAAGGAAGCAAAAAAATTAGCTGAAAATGAAAATATTAAAATTTCTTCTTATAATATTATTTATGAAGTTTTGGATTTTATAAAACAAAAAATGTCAGGTTTATTAACACCAGACGTTCAAGAAACAGTTGCTGGTACTGCGCAAATTTTAGAAATTTTTAAAGTTTCAGGGGCTGGAAAAGTTGCCGGTTGC
>Ga0255759_10005367_pt1 | contig 10961 bp, 8 predicted proteins | sample 101ome_20_FD_179959 | JGI IMG/M metagenome (GOLD analysis project Ga0255759, IMG submission 179959) | Coastal salt marsh microbial communities from the Groves Creek Marsh, Skidaway Island, Georgia - 101404AT metaG (version 2) | ecosystem: Environmental > Aquatic > Marine > Intertidal zone > Salt...
GATTGTGAAGGTCTCCCATGATATCCTGGTAAGCCCCCATCAGGAAGAAGCCCAGGTAATAGTCATGCAGCAACTTTCCATTGGCATCAGCAGGCACCTCGTGAAGTGGCAGCGTGTTTCGGGTATCTTCGAAATCGATGAATTGATCCACCTTACCATCCGAGTCACAGGTAATATCCACCAATGTCCCCTCGCGCGAAGGGGTTTCTTCCAAATGATGGATCGGCATGATGGGAAAAAGCTGGTCCAGGGCCCAATGGTCCAGCAGGGACTGAAAGACGCTGAAGTTGCACAGATACTGATCGCCAAGCTGGTCCTTAAGCTGACGAATGTCTTCTGGCACATAGGCTTTACCACGATAACTCTCCAGAACGCCTCTTCCGATTTCCCAGAACAGCGTCTCGATTTTAGCCTTATCCTCCAGTTCCAGCATACCAAGAGTGAACATGTTGTGAGCCTCATCCTTGCGCTCCACGGCATCGTGATAGGCTTCGAGTTTATTGAGATGATCCAGGTTATTGCGAATTTCCACCAATTCTTCGACCAGTTCATGTTCCTCGTCGCCATACACCAAATGGGCGGCAGGGGTCCCTTTCTGAATCGAACCCACCACCTCAACGATCAACACACTGTGATGGGCGACAATGGCTCGCCCACTCTCACTGGTAAGTTCGGGATGGGGAACCCCTTCTCCATCACACACATGGCTCATGGAGTGGACGATATCGTTGGCATATTCCTGAAGGGTGTAATTGGTGGAACTCTCAAAGGCCGTCCGACTACCGTCATAATCGACACCAAGACCACCCCCTACATCCACAGTCTCAATGTGAAAACCCATCTTGTATAGTTTGGCGTAAAGCCGAGCCGCCTCCTGGGTGGCTTTTTTGAAGGTCAAGATATCCGGCACCTGCGAACCAATGTGAAAGTGAAGCAACTTGAAGCAATGCTCCAGATTCTCCCTTCTCAACAGGTGGGTGGCGGCCACCAGCTCACTGGTGCTCAAACCGAATTTAGCATTTTCACCGGCACTCTGGGCCCACTTTCCGGCTCCCTTGCTGAGCAGGCGAGCGCGGATACCGATCATTGGCTCCACCCCTACCTTACGGGAAACTTCGATGATTTGGCGCAACTCCTCCATCTTTTCGACCACCAGAATCACTCGCTTGTTAAGCTTGATTCCCATGAGGGCCATGTGGATGAATCCGTTGTCCTTGTAGCCATTGCATATGAGCAGGCTGTCCTTGTCATCCTGGAGAGACATAGCGGCAAAAAGCTCTGGTTTGCTGCCAACTTCCAATCCCATGCCGTAGGGTTTACCGGCATCGAGAATTTCTTCCACCACCTCACGAAGCTGGTTGACCTTGATTGGAAAAACACCTCGATATCGGTTTTTGTAATCCGATTCCTTCATCGCCAGCTCAAAGGATCGGTTGATGGACTCTACGCGATGCCTCAAGATATCCTGAAACCTGACAAGGATGGGAAATTTCAAGCCCCTTGATTTGGCCTCTTCCACAATATCCATCATGTCAACGGGGGCCCCACCACTTTGCAGCGGATAGGCTGTGGCATGGCCTGAATCATTGATCCCAAAATACTGAGCCCCCCATCGAGTGATGTGGTAAAGATCGGCTGCCTGATCGATCGACCATGGCATGGGTGAATCCTTTGTTTCGCTCATGACATCCAATAAACAACTGCGACGCACTATATCGGCGAAGGAGGGGAATTCAATCCAACGATACACCTTTTTAATATCTCGTTTCTTGAATCTCCAGGCCGATTTCGCTTCGATAACCACCATGCAATCAGCGCTCCTTTCCAAACTTGTTCAACATTGCAACCGCACCTTGAAAATCGGATCGGTGGAGGATTGGCCTGGAGCCGTCAACGGGCTTCAGCTGGAGAACAATGGAAAGGTGACCCGCGTGGCAGCTGCGGTGGATGCCACATTCAGCACGGCACAGAAGGCAGTCGACCAGGGTGCCGACCTGTTAATCGTTCACCACGGACTTTTTTGGAATAAAACCCATCCCTGGACAGGGCGTCGATACGCCTTTATCAAGTTCATGCTGGATCACAATCTTGCCGTCTACAGCGCCCATCTTCCATTGGATATTCATCCCGAACTGGGCAACAACAGTCAACTTTGCCAGGCCTTGGGAGTTCAGCGCACCAAACCCTTTTTCAAGGACAAGGGGCGAGAATTGGGTCTTCGATTTGTCAAAACCTTGACTCGTGATTCCTTGGTCGAGAAGTGCACCAGCATTCTGGGCAAGGCGCCTACACTGCTGCCCGGGGGCCCGGAGCGCTGCCGTCACATTGGCGTGGTTACCGGCGGGGCAGGAGCCGAGTGTACTATTGCTGCCAGAGAAGGCGTCGACACCTTCATTACCGGAGAAGGGCCTCACTGGACCCATGGTCTGGCTGAAGAATTGGGAATCAATATTCTCTACGGTGGTCATTACGCGACAGAAACTTTTGGCGTGAAGGCACTGGCCTCGCATCTCTCATCCCAATTTGAACTGCCCTGGAGCTTTGTGGATCATCCCAGTGGACTTTGAAGAAAGGGAAGAGGCATGACCGAATCAGGACCCCTGATCCGACAAAAAAAGCCGGAGCCAAATGGCCCCGGCTTATGAGGAAAGGTTTTCCTTAGCCTTACCCTTCGCCTACCTGAAAACGGAGAAAGCGACGGATACTCAATTCATCGCCGATTTCCTTGCCGACGGCCGCAAGATGCTCCTTGACGGTCAGCTCGCCATTTTTGACAAAGCCTTGATCCACCAGACAGATGCCCTGGTAAAACTTCTCCATCTTGCCTTCGACGATTTTTTCCACAGCCTGAGCTGGCTTGTCCTTGAACTGTTCGGCAGCGATCTCCTTCTCCTTGGCGACCAAAGCAGGATCCACCTGCTCACGGCTGACCGCTGAAGGATTGGCAGCGGCAATCTGTAAGGTGATATCCTTCACCAGAGACTTGAAAGACTCATGGTGAACGGTGTCATCCTTGGTCGCTCCTACTTCGGCCAAAACGCCTACTTTGGCACCTGTGTGGATGTAGGCAGCCACAAGACCGCTGCCCTCCACTTCGAGGGTTTCTTTGCGGCCTATTTGGATATTTTCACCTACTTTGGTGATCTGCGCAGTCCGCATGGCCTCAAAATCCGCATCGGGCTCTTCCACAAGAGTTTTGGCCACTTGGTTGCAAAACTCGCCGAAGGTATCATTCTTGGCGACAAAGTCAGTTTCACAGTTCACTTCAACCAGAAGCCCCAGCTTGCCATCGGGGCGGATGTAATGAGCAATCACTCCTTCGTTGGCCGTTCGCCCTGCTTTCTTCGCGGCTGTCGCGATCCCTTTCTTACGAAGGAAATCGACAGCGGCGTCCAAATCGCCACCATTTTCAGTCAGCGCCTTTTTACAATCCATAAGGCCCGCGTTGGTCATTCGGCGCAATTGACCTACAAGGGCTGCGGTGATTTCTGCCATATCAATTTATTCTAACGTTGGTAAAATTCAGTTTGGAACCATCCAATTCTTCTCCGGAAAGGGCTTAGCCTTCTGAAGAAGTTTCTTCGGTTTTTTCAGCAGGCTGAGCCGCTTCAGGTGCAGGAGCCGCTTCAGGTGCAGGAGCCGCTTCAGGTGCAGGAGCCGCCTCGACAGGGGCTGCCTCTACGGGAGGGGGTGCAACAGGAGTCGCCTCGGCTTCACCGGGATTGTCGCTGGCATCCGCTTCGCTAGAAGTCTCGATGGGCTTGGGACGACTGTTCTGAAGTCGTTCAGCAATTGCTGAAAGAATCACCCGAATCGACCGAATCGAATCATCATTACCAGGAATGGGATGAGTGACCCAGGTAGGGTCACAATTGGTGTCAACAATCGCAACAATCGGAATCTTAAGCTTCCTGGCCTCTGCGACTGCGTTGTGTTCTCTCTTTAGATCAATGATGAAAATGGCATCAGGTGACTTATCCAGGTGGCGAATGCCGTCTAGATTGCGAAACATGCGGGAAGCCTCCCGTCGAAGCATGGACTGCTCTTTCTTTCCGTAATCACTCAGAGAGCCATCCTTTTCCATTTTTTCAATCTCATTGAGACGCTTCAGGGATTTTTTGATGGTCTTGAGGTTGGTCATCATACCACCCAGCCAGCGCTCAGTGACAAAGGGCTGGCCACAGGCCTGTGCCGTCTCCTTGGTCGCAGCTTGAGCCTGCTTCTTGGTGCCTACAAAGAGAACATTCCCTCCCTTGGAGACGATCTTGGAAAGAAAGGTGATGGCCTCATCCAACAGTGTGGTGGTCTGATTGAGGTCGATTACATGAATGCCGTTGCGAGCCTCAAAGATGTAAGGTTTCATCTGAGGATTCCAACGACGGGTCTGGTGTCCGAAGTGAACACCTGCTTCGAGCAGTTCTTTAACGCCTATTTGACTCATAATATTAGGTTCCCTTGGTTGTCAGCACTGAAGACCTCCTTCATTGGAAGGCCTGCCGTCCCGCGGGATACGGGATATATTTGGTGTTGTTTTGGCCACTCCAGCCACACTCGTGGAGGATTTGTTTTCAGGCCGATGAAGACGGACTTCCGCCTCTCTCTTCGCTTTGCAAAGTGAAGCAAAGAGCGGAAAAAAATAGCAAATCAACCTTGGAGGGCAATGATTATTTGCCGCTTTTTGAGCCGAATGGCCCATCAGGGCTCTCCGGGATCAGTTGCACGACCCCTTTGGCATTCCTACCCTCAAGCATATGCGCAAAGGCATCCGACAGCTCATCCAATGAATAGACACCAGAGACAAGTTCATCCAGCAGCAATCGCTTTTGACGATAATGTTCAAAAAGAATCGGGAAATCTCGCTCGGGAAAGCATTTTCCGTAGAGCGGATTCAAGTAGGTTTTATCCCACTCAAAAAGACGCATATCCATACTCACAACCTCTTCAATACCACTTACTTGAACAGCCTTTCCCCCATGCCGAACCAGGCGCAGGGGTGCTTCACCCAAAGCTGGATTAGCGGTAGCCTCAAAGGCAACATCAGCACCACGTTGGTCGGTCAGAGCTCGCACCTCTTGTGTCACCGATTGAAGTGAAACATCCCCTTTGTCGCCCATGATAGTATGCGTGGCACCAAATAAAGTAGCCATTTCCAGGCGTTTGGGGAGCACGTCGACGGCAATGATCGGACAGGCTCCGGCAATGCGCGCACCCTGAATCACGTTCAACCCCACACCACCGCAACCCAACACCACCACCGATTGCCCGAGTTGAACTTTGGCGGCATTCACCACCGAACCAAACCCGGTCATCACTCCGCATCCGAGAATACATGCCGAAGCCCATGGGATATCCTCAGGGAGTTTGATCACTGCTTCCTTGCGAACCACCGTCCATTCAGAAAGGGTTCCCAGATGAAACGAGCGCTCGACGGGACGGTCGCCCAATGTAGTGGCCAAACTATGTGCGTGCCCGCCCTTGGATTCGACCCCTGCAACGGGCGAGTGCTTTTCGCACAGCGCATGGTTTCCGTGCTGACACTGAAAGCAAGAGCCACAGGAAATCGCCCAGTTGAGTAAAACACGATCTCCTTGGACGACATGAGTTACGCCGGCACCGACGCTTTCAACCATACCTGCGCCCTCATGCCCCAGGACCAAGGGACGCCCCCACCCCATAGAATCATGATCTGTGTGACAAAGCCCTGAAGCCGCCAGCCGAACCCGTACTTCTTCCGGACCGGGGGGATGCACTTGGATATCCTCCAGAACAAATCCACCGTGGCCATCAGCCAAAGCTGCGCGACTGGTCATGGTTGCGGATTTCATGGAAATGGTGATCCATCAATAAACTCGGTGGGAAGCTACGGTCACCGAGTCCTGATATTTCTCAAGGTAATGCGCAAGGTCTCGCCGGTATTCCGAGTCGATGTTCAGCTGTGTGAGTTGCTTGTGGACGATGGCCAGGCCTTCTCCGTAGGACTCCGCTTTCCGAGCGTCGTCGTAACGCTTGGCTGGATCAGGATCCAGAAAGCGCCGGAGAATTTGCATGAACCTTTCATTGCGGGTGACATAGGCTGGAAGCATTCCAGGCAATTCCTGAGGAAGGCATGATTTGACTTCCTTGAGCTGTTGTTCCGTCACCCCGCCTCCTGGGCATAGAACGCGTCCAGTCAGCAGAAAGAGCCCGACAAGGCCCACACTGTAGAGGTCGGATTGTATCGAGGCAGGCGCACGATCGTGGATCTCGGGAGCCATGAACATGGGCGTTCCGACGAGAATGCTCGACTTCTCATGAATCAAGTTTGCACGACCAAAATCAATGATTTTCACATAACCCAGTGGATCAATCATGGTATTACTAGGTTTGATGTCGCAGTGAAGATAGTTGGACGCATGCAGGGTCTCCAACCCCGCAAGCATTTGCCTCATGATGTGGATTGCCACCCCTGGCTGGATGCACCACCGATGCTGAAAGCGATTGAAAATGATCTTGGTGAGTGACTCCCATTCGGCCAGAGAGCATTTCATGCGTACGGCCTCCATGACTTGGGGATCCAATAACTGAAGCAGCGTCATGCCCTGAATCAGTTCCATTTGAACAAATCCAATACCATTGGTTTCCTCATAGATGTCGCAATCCACCAAATTGGGAGACCGCACGGCCTGCAATTTAGAGACCTGAGCCGCAATGCGGCCCATATCCGTCCAGTATTTTTTCACACTCGGATAAATACCTGGGTCAAACACCTTGACCGCGTGCTCGGTGACACAGCCCCTGGAACCATGCCGCCGGGCATGAAACACAACCCCTTGCTGGCCGCTGCCGATGCGATCCTGAAACCGATAGGCCACGGGGTAATAAATGGATTGGGAAGCGACGATGGAATGAAATTGATCCATCAGCTGGCGGTGCCCCATACCAGTAGCAGGCCCTGCAGATGAGGGATCCTCCGTGATTACGGTGTTCTCCTCCATCAGTGTCGGCACCTCTTCCTCGAGGGCGGGCTGCTGCTCACCCTTGGGCAGACTCTGATCGAAAGGCTTTTGGGTGTCCCTGACTTCCATCCAAAAAAAGGTGGCCATGCTTTGGCCTAAAAGGCAAGTCTCAAGCAGCTGAATGCGGATCTCCTCTAATACACAAGAAAGGTTCTCGACCAAGAGTTAGCCATTGACCTGCACCTTGCGAGTTGTCCATGCTCCTGGGTTATCGGCTGTTGCGGAAAACCAGCCTGATTCTCCGTACCCTATGGAGTCCGTTCCAAAACCGCATGACATCCACCAAAAGTCAGCTCCTATCATTCCAAAATCGATTGATGACACTCATTCAAGAGTGTCGATGTGAAGGCACGCCTCCATCCGGATCTTCGCTCTTCATTCCAGAGGACACCTTCAATGAACTTGCCCTGTCTCTGGCCTGTCTTCAGTATCAATCCAACCCTTATCTGAGAGGATATCTGGATCGGTTCCATAGCCCTCCAACCCTTTGGTCACATTGGAAGGAAATTCCGGGCATTCCAACCCATGTTTTCAAGGCATATGATTGGACTTGCCTAGAAGAAAATGAACGACTGCGTGTTTTCCATTCCAGTGGTACAACCGGAGAAAAAAGTAGCCGCCATTGGCATAGCCACGACTCTCTAAAACTATATGAGGCCAGCTTGCTGCAGTGGGCACGGCAGCATCGTCCGTGGGCTGGCGATAGGTTACCTTTTGTCCACGGTGTTTTCCTCACTCCGCCGCCTCACGAAGTACCACATTCTTCCTTGGTGCACATGTTTGATACTCTGGCACAGACTTGCACTGCATCGACCACCCACCAATTTGTGGGGGAGGTCGGCAAGGATGGCATGTGGCAACTGCCACTGCAAGAGGTCGCCGAATCACTTCAGAGACAAACCCAGGCCATCTGTCTCTTTGGAACCGCTTTTCTCTATGTCATGCTCATCGACTACCTCCAGGAAAAATCGATGACACTCTCGCTTCCCAAAGGGTCTCTTGTGTTTGAAACTGGAGGCTACAAGGGGCAAACCCGTGCACTGAGCAAAGCAGACTTCGATCGTGCCGTGACCAAGACTCTGGGCGTTGAACCTCAAAATATTCTGGGTGAATATGGTATGAGTGAACTTAGCTCTCAAGCCTACCCTATCCAACAGCAACAAGGGACCGCACATGCTGAGCCATGGCGCTTCCACTTCCCACCGTGGGCCCGACACCGGATTCTTTGTCCCGAGAAAGGTCATGCGGTCAACATCGGAGAGACGGGCATGATTCAGATCATTGACCTGGCCAACGTTTGGTCCAGCATGAGCGTGCTCACCGAAGATCTGGCCATCGAGCATGGCAGAAGCTTCCAGTGGGTCGGGCGGGCCACCGGGGCCGAACTGAGAGGCTGCTCGCTCAGCACCGATCATTTTACCTGAGACCAAGCCCATGAAGTTGCCCAACTACTTTCTGGCCGATATGGCCCCCGACCAACCTGTGGATGCGAACGTGCTTCGGGAAGCTTGTCTGACACTCAAGCGCAATCGCAGGCACTACTTGCAGGAGCGAACCACTCCAACCTTGATTCGAACCATTGCCAATGTCGCGGAAAATTGGACCTTACCCACCTACCCCATACGCCAATGGACGCTGGAGCGAGGTCCGAAAGAAACAGGGTTCCCCATTGAAACGCTCACCCGCGGTGTCGATCAATTCATGTCTCAAGTCAATGAGAGTCAACTTCAGGCGCTTATTGAGCAGGATCTCGGTCACTTGAAACGGTTGGATCAACCGTGCCTCAACCCCTCCGATCCATCAGGCCAAAGGATGAGCATGGCATTTGGCCCTGAACTCATGGTGCACATAGGTGCTGGCATGCTGCCCAATGCCATATGGACCCACATGATACTGGGAGTGCTCACCAAATCAGCTCAACTCATCAAATGTCCATCCGGTGCGTCTTTCCTGGCGCGTATGTTTGCGCATTCCCTCTACGATGCAGATCCCAAACTTGGCACGTGTTTGGAGGTGGCCGAGTGGGAGGGAGGAAATCATGAGCTGGAAAGTGTGGTTTTTGAGGAAGCCGATACCATCACAGCAACAGGTTCGGATGCGACTCTCAAGGAAATTCATCAACGAGTCCCTCATGATAAAACATTGTTGAGTTATGGCCATAAGGTCAGTGGAGCATGGATCACCAAAGGGGCTCTGGAGGGTCTGGCAACGCGCAAGCTTCTGCACAAGGTTGTTGATGACATCGTCGCTTGGAACCAAATGGGATGTCTTTCTCCCCATGTCATCTATGTAGAAGATAATCCGGATCTTCCGCCCATTCAATTTGCTGAGCGGCTTGCGGACGCACTCCGCGACCGTGAAGTCGAAGAACCACGAGGGCCTCTCAACCCCACCTCTTCTGCGCGCATCGCCTCTCGAAGATCCTTTTATGCCATTCGCTCAGCACACACTCCGGGAACCGCCTTCTGGGAAAGCTCCGATGGCACCGAATGGACCGTCGTTTACGAAGAAGATCCCATTTTCCAAACCTCCTGCCTGAATCGTTTCATCTACGTCAAAAAGGTCGAGTCACTCAAACAAGTCATCGATGGTATGGAGAACATGCACGGCAAGGTTTCAACAATGGCATTGGCCGCCATGCCCATCGAGGCCGAAGCCATCATCGAAGTTCTGGGGCAGTGGGGTGTTTCTCGTGTTTGTTCCCTCGGAACCATGCAAACCCCACCTCTTGGCTGGCGCCATGATGGGCGACCTGCTCTGGCTGACCTGGTTCGATGGATCGATTGGGAAATCTAAACAAACAACCCTTTTCAACATCCTTTCATGGAATTACGAAAAACATTTCAATTTGAAGCGGCTCACCACCTCCCCCACTTACCGGAAGATCATAAATGCCGAAGGCTTCATGGACACAGCTTTCAAGTCGATGTTGTCGTTGATGGCCCATGTGATCCTCAACTTGGCTGGGTGATGGACTACGCCGAAATTTCGCAAGCGTTCAAGCCGCTGTGGGAACAACTGGACCATCATTATTTGAATGAGATTGAAGGATTGGAAAATCCTACAAGTGAGCGTGTGGCACTTTGGATATGGGACCGCTTGCGCCCCACCCTGCCACTGCTCAAGGAAGTGGCCGTTGCGGAAACGTGCACGGCAAGGTGCGTCTACCGCGGGGAGTGAGGCAGGGTCCTGCTTGTCGGCTTGCCTTGCCTGAGGATCTTTGCAAATCTCCCAGATGTCATGGAAACCCCCACCCGCTCGAGTCGCCAGCTGAAATCCCTCACTGCCATGAAGGCCTTTTTGACTTCGTTGTTCTGCCTTGGTTTTCTTGGGCTGGGCAAACCCCTCGCCGGAGTCGACTCGCCCAACGTCGTGGTCATCTTCATGGATGACATGGCTTATGCAGATATTGGTCCCTTCGGTGCCAAGAAATATCCCACCCCACATTTGGATCGGATGGCCACGGAGGGGAGAATCATGACCGACTTTTATGTAACGCAGGCCGTTTGCTCAGCCAGCCGTGCTGGATTGCTCACCGGGTGCTACAACGTAAGGCTGGGGATCCTGGGGGCACTGGGACCGGGAGCCAAACACGGTCTCCATGAAGACGAAGTCACTCTGGCCGAAATCTGCAAACAAAAGGGGTACGCAACCGCTATTTTCGGCAAATGGCACCTCGGCCATCACGAGCCGTTTCTTCCACTGCAGCATGGTTTTGACCAGTATTTTGGGCTGCCCTATTCCAATGATATGTGGCCCTATCACCCGGGAGTCCGCCATCTCCCCATGGAAGAGCGTCTCAAGCGATGGCCACACCTCCCACTCATCGAGCAAAATGATGTGATCATTTCAGCGATGACGCCCAACGATCAGGAAGCACTGACCACTCAATACACCGAAAAAGCCGTCCGTTTTATCGAAGAGCATCAGGATGAACCGTTTTTTCTCTATGTCCCGCATTCAATG
>Ga0255759_10005371_pt1 | contig 10959 bp, 9 predicted proteins | sample 101ome_20_FD_179959 | JGI IMG/M metagenome (GOLD analysis project Ga0255759, IMG submission 179959) | Coastal salt marsh microbial communities from the Groves Creek Marsh, Skidaway Island, Georgia - 101404AT metaG (version 2) | ecosystem: Environmental > Aquatic > Marine > Intertidal zone > Salt...
CACCGAACGCCTCCAATGGCACACCCTCACCTGCCAAATCTTCCTGCGCGGGCATTTCAGGTGCTTTGTTTTGAATCCAATTTTGATGACCAGGGAGAGGCTGCGGACTTTGCGGGCTGGTAGCCGAACTCGAAAGCACAGCAACAAAAATGAGCAAAGCTCCGGCCTTCAACATCGAGCTTACAGGGAATTTAAGATCCTTCTTTTGGGGCATGCGTTCTGCGGTTTTCGCAGCGTCAATTTAGCTCTGAAGCCTCAGGTTCAAAACAAAATTTATGCGAATACCTGGTGCGTTTTCCACATTCAATCGAACGGCCAATCCGACGCATTCAGCATCGGTGCGACCGCGTCCTTATCCGATAAAAATGGACCGCCCTCTGGCATCACAAAACCATCGGGCTGCCAGTTCACACCGATACTGGCATCATTCCAACGAATCGCCCCTTCAGCCTGCGGTGCATACAACGCTGTACAACGGTATTCCACGACCGCATCGTCGGTCAACGCCATGAAGCCATGCGCAAACCCCGCGGGAATCCAAAGTTGACAGCCATTTGCATCAGAAAGCTCGCAAGCATACCATTGACCGCGTGTAGCGGATGAAGCGCGAACATCGACCGCCACATCCCAAATTCTCCCGGACGCTGCCCGTACCAACTTTCCTTGAGCATGCGGCTCCCGCTGGAAATGCAATCCGCGCAAGGTTCCAGCTTTTGAAATGGAAAGGTTTTCTTGCACGAAATGAAGAGGGTCTCCGTCCGCATCTGTCAACATCCCTTCCCGCCAAGTTTCCCAAAAGACGCCGCGGTCGTCCTTGAATTGCCGCGGCTTGAGTTTGACCAACCCTTCAATTGCCAATCGTTCAATTTCCATATCAATTTGGATTTACGATGAACGCATAGAAAAATGTTAACGTGGATATAAGCGAGGTAATGGGCGTCAAACTTTCGGTGGTCTCTCGTGCCAACATGGGCAGCGGCTCCACGTATATGATATCGTAAGCCTGAACCACCGTATTGGCCGCATCCAACCCTTCGATGGTGGACAAATCCATTTTGTATACCTCGTTGCCCTTCTCCGTTTGGCGGATCAATTTCACTTTGGAGGCGTTGGCACGGCTGCCCATCCCACCGGACATCGCCAATACCTCGAGCAAGGTCGTGTTCATATTTTGCAAGGTGACCACCGAAGCACGGCCCGCTTCACCCGGAAAAATGTAAACCCGGTTGTTTTGAACCCGCAAAATCACAAACGGGTCATTGTAAAAGCTGGAATACGCCTCTTCTAAGAGTAATTCTGCTTCTTCAATGGTGAGCCCTTCCAAGCGGATGTCCCCCAATTCAGGCAATTCAACCAATCCGTCCGGCTTCACCAGGTAAGCACGACCGTTTTGTTGATTCATGTTCATCATTTGCTGGTTGTTCGCACCATTGCCAGCGCCCGTGCCTCCAGCGGTCATTTGGTTCAATCGCTGCCCCTTATTCGAGAACAATTGAAAAGAAAGCATGTCGTTCGGGGCGATCTTGTATCCTGAGGATTCCAACTCCACCAGCGGGGAAAAATCAAAATCATCACCCGTCTTGAACATGATATCACGGTTGATGGTGCACCCCGTAAAAAGGATGGCAACCCACCCTAGGAAAAGGGCGAACGGGACGTGGGAGAATCGTAGGGTCATGCAATCGTTGGTTTTTCAGGCGCAAAATACCAATGAAATCTTGACACTCCACAAGGCGGATTGAGCGGTATCTTTGCCTCATGCCGCAAGATGACCAACACCGGCTCCGAGCCATGGAGCCCGGCGATGCCGATTTTTTGTATGCGCTTGAAAACAATCCGCACGAATGGTGGGTTGGCGCTCAAGTTGCCCCCATCAGCAAGGCCACGTTGCAACTTTACATCGCTGGCGACCACGATTTGTTCCGTGACCAACAAATCCGCTTCATTCTCGAAGACGAGCGCGGAAAGGCCGTTGCAGCGGTCGATTTATACCAGCTCGATGCGCGTAATCAACGTGCTGGAGTAGGAATAGCTGTAGCTCAGGGCGAAAGGCAGAAAGGACACGCCACAGCCGGTTTGCGACTGCTTTTGCCGTACGCTTTCGAACACCTCGGTCTTCGTCAGTTGTGGGCAGAGATCCCATCCATTCATCCCGAAAGCCTCAAACTATTCGAGCGCAACGGATTCGTCGTTTGTGGAGACTTCAAAGATTGGATTCGCACGCCAACGGGATGGTGCGATGCCGTCTGTGTGCAAGCCATCAGGAAGGAATGAAGATGAAAACCAAATCCCGCATCGGATTCATCGGGGTGGCGCTCATTGTGTGCGGCGCAGTTTGTGGCGGCATCTGGGCATGGCAGAAATACCGCATGTGGAATGAAACAATTGGCGAGGCGTCCGATTGGTGCATTGAAATTCCACCCGTGGACGATTCGAGAGCTTGGTTCGCCCAAGCCTACCCCGAAATATCGGCCGTCATCGATTGGAGGGGTTGGAGCTTATATCCAGGTCGTTATTGTGAAGTGGAACCGCAAAAGGCTCACGCCATAGCCCGAAGAATTGCGACGGGCGAGCGTGAAGAGGTGTCGATTCCAGTTCCTTCGAAACGGACTGTCGCAGAGATTGCTGGGGTGATTGCCTCTCGCATTTGGGCCGACAGTTCATCCATTCATGAAGCGTTGGATTCGGATAGCATGCTTTGGCAGATTACTCCGAATACCTACCGCGTTTATTGGGAAATTGACGCTGAAAGCCTCGCAAATCGCATGCGATCGGAAAGCGCCGCTTGGTGGAATACCGATCGACTCAAAAAGGCCTGGGCACTGGGGCTTCGACAGCACGAAGTGGTTACCCTCGCTTCCATCGTGCAGGAAGAAACGGCGGATGTCAAGGAGGCGCCGCGCGTTGCAGGTTTGTATTTGAACCGCCTGAATAAAAAGATGCTTTTGCAAGCAGATCCAACATTGAAATTCGCATTGGGCGATTGGACATTGCGCCGCGTACTTGATGAGGATAAAAAAGTCGCGTCGCCTTACAATACCTACCGGAACCCCGGACTGCCTCCTGGGCCCATTCGCATTGCAGACCCGCGCTACATCGATGCCGTACTCAATGCCGAAAAACACAATTTTCTGTACATGTGTGCGAAGCCTGACGGTTCAGGCAATCACGCATTCGCGCGCTCTTACCAAGAGCATTTGAAAAATGCCCGAGCCTGGCAAAACATGTTGAATCGAGAACGGATTTACCGCTAGTGGCCATGAATCGACCGTTGCTCTTCCTTTTTTGCCTCATTTCGACAGCTGACGCTCTTGCTCAACGAGAAGCCTTCAGTGCTCGTCTCACAGGGCCAATTGAATTGGACGGTAACCTCAACGATGCCGGCTGGCTCGGGATTCCGGCAAATGAGGAGTTCACGCAATACGCTCCCAACCCAGGGTCCAGTCCCAGTCAGCGCACTGAGGTCAAATTCGCCTACGATGACAACGCCTTGTACATCGGTGCCCGCATGTGGGACGAAGCGCCCGATTCGATTCTCCACCAATTGAGCGAAAGAGATCGCACAGAAAACACGGACGAATTCGGCATCTGGTTCAGTCCGTTCAATGACGGCTTGAATGCCGTTCGATTCACCACAACTCCCGACGGCGTGCAGATTGATGAACAAATTTCACCTAACGGAGACGATGCCTCGTGGAATGCTGTTTGGGATGTGGTGTGCCGCATTGATTCGCTCGGATGGGTAGCAGAATTTCGAATTCCTTGGATGGCCTTCCGTTTTCCGGAAAAGGCCGAGCAAAGTTGGGGAATGAATATGTACCGAAGCATCCGCCGTCATCGCGAAGAAAGCGTCTGGAACCCAATGGATCCGACCCAACGCCTCCTCAATCAAGGCGGAATCTTAAAGGGCATAACCGGAATCGATCCGCCGTTGCGGCTGAGCCTTTTCCCGTATTTAAGTACGTACCGGAATTGGGCAGGTGAAGATTTCGCAAATTCCTACAACGGGGGCATGGATTTGAAAGTAGGAATTGGAAACGCCTTCACCTTGGACATGACCCTCGTTCCAGATTTTGGCCAGGTCGTCACGGATAATCTCGTGTTGAATTTATCTCCCTTTGAAATTCGCTTCAACGAAAACCGCCAATTCTTTCAGGAAGGAACGGAATTGTTCAATAAAAGCCGTGTCTTTTACTCGCGGAGAATTGGTGAAGAAGGTCGCTTGCTGAACGCATCCAAAATATCCGGTCGCCTTCCGAATGGACTTGGACTCGGGTTGTTGCAAGCGGTCGCTACTGCGGAAGAAGATTCGTCACTCGTCAGCTATACTGTGGCTGTGGCTGACCAAAATCTTCCGAACAACGGATACGTCACAACCACCACGAGTTTGGTGACGCGTGAAGGCGCGAATTATGATGCTTGGGTGCAAGCGACCAATTTCGAAGTCCGCAATCCAGAAAACACTTGGGCGGTGAGCGGGGGCGCGACCATCAACCGCAAATTCAATGCACCTGAAGACCGCGATGAAGAAGGTCATTCATGGAGCGCCACCTTGAGTAAAATGGCGGGTAATTTTACCTTCAGCGCCGGTCATTTTTTAGAGTCGGCTGAATACGACATCAACGACCTCGGTTATTTGCAAGCACCGAATGAGGTGGTCAGTTTTTTGAACCTGAACTACAGAATCTTCGAGCCCAGAGGGCGCTGGAATCGCATCAATTGGTCCTTTGACGCGTTTTACAACGAAATCGAAGAACCGCGGATATTCAACAATTGGTTCTTATCGAGTTCATGTCGGGCAACGACAAGGGGATTCAATACGTGGAATTTGGAACTCAAATCACAACCCATCGACGGCAACAATTACTTCGCCTCGCGAATCGAAGGCCGCATATGGAAGGAACCCGGATGGTATAGTGCAAACGCCTGGTTTAGCAGCGATTACAGAAAGCGATTCGCCGTGGATTTGGGTTATTTCTATGGTGGCGGAGGCACCTACCGCGATTGGATCGAACAAACTTATCGAATCGCTCCGCGATTTCGGGTGAACGACCGAATGATGGTCAGCTACGTTTGGAAAATCATCGACCGGGCGAATGAACGCGGCTGGGCATTTTTAGACTCGTTACCGGATGGTCAATTAACCAGCGTTTTTGGAAATCGCCAAAACACCGAATTGACTCAAGTTTTGAACTGGTCCTACATTTTTACCAATCGCATGAGCCTCACGACTCGCATTCGACATTCGTGGAGCCAGGTTGATTATCACGCGTTTCATGAACTTCCTGAATCGGGCAGCTTGAGTCCAGAACTATACGTGACAGAAGAACCGGTGGGCGCATATGATTTGAATTACAATGCATGGAGTGTGGACATGGTGTATCGGTGGAATTTCGCGCCGGGTTCCGAGGTGAGCATTGTATGGAAGAATCAACTTTTCAATCAAGTCGAGGCCGGAGATGTTCCGGGGTACACCCTGCCTGAGTCCTATGGACAGAACTTCAGCGAAATGCTTGATTCAGGATTCAATAATAGCCTGTCTATCAGACTTGTATCGTTTATTGATTACAGTCGTTTCAAACAAGGATTGCGAGGATTCGAGAAGTGATTCAATCGGGGTTAAAAACCACCCATCCTTTCCATACGACTTCATTTCCCGCCGCATCCATTGCGCGGATTTCAAGCCGCTGAGGTGTCCGATCCGTTGGGTGTCGCGCGTCGCTCAACTCGTACCAAATGCGTTCGCGTTTCGGGTCCCAGCGGAAAAGAATCCAATCACCATTTAAGCTACCTGCCCAAGATTCAATTCCGGACAAATTATCCGCTAAATCGAAACGTAGCTCGTGGAAATTCGACACCACCAGCGTATCACCGTAACCGGTCTTTACATGGCGCTTGTGCGGCCGAATGGCCGGCGAAACCGAATCAACCAAAAGCGTAAACACCCCCAGCGTCTTCGTCTCAAACTCAAATTGCGATTGGGAATTCGATTTACCAGTGTACACTTCTTCCACTTCATCATTCCGCCCCATTCGACCAGCCACCAGTCCTTGCGCGTATTGCAAAGCACTGTCGACGGGAAGCATAACCTGTATCTTTTTAACGGCCGGGAGCTCACGCGAACCCACGCTCCATTCTCCGCTTCCTGCGTCACCATTCAATGGCTTCAATTCAAATGCATAATCCTCATAAAACGAGCCTGCTGGCACACCGACCGTGGCTCCAGCTTCATCCAGTTTTAAGGGTAAATCATAGGGGAAAAGCATTGTCGTTTCGCGGATTTCATCATCCCTCACTACCTCATCGGTCTCCAGTTGCCAGACCTCACTGGCGAAATTTCCGTGAACATCCCAGACCTTGATTTCCACGACACTCGGCACGGAATCATTGACCACCACCACGTCCGACACAGCGCTCGATTCATAAATGGGCAGGCGGTTCCCTGGTAGCCGATGAAGCCGGTGTACCTGCTCACCCGTTCGCTCCCATGCACTAAACAACGCATGAGCATTCATGTCTCGATTGTAGGAAAAATCCAATGTGTCCAATTGCCAGCCAAACCACCGCTTTTGATCCACCCACAATTCGGATCGGTACACCCCACAACGGTTAGGTGCCCCGTCGAGCAGATCCTCGGCCTCGACAGCCAATCGCACTCCACCCGTCACGCGAATTCGACTCTTCGTTTTTGCACCAAAGCGAACCGGCACGGAAGAGCCATTCACCACTCCACCGTCCACTGGAAGCACCCATAAACCTTGAATGGTTGGTGCTTTGGTATCCGAAACATCGAAGCCCCAAAAGAATGGGTTGATGGGACGTTGTGTGCGGGTTTCACGAATTTCAAAATGCAGGTGCGGGCCTGCGCTTCCGCCAGAATTTCCAGACCAAGCAATGGTATCGCCTTGAGTAAAAGCAAACGCGCGCTTCGGAGCTTCGTCGATGGCGAACGTGCGGCGATCGTATTGGCGGTCGAGTGCCCATTGTTCGATGACTGGAGCAAAGCGCTGCAAATGGGCATACACCGTCGTAAGGCCCTCTGGACTGCTCAAATAGAGTGCACGCCCGTATCCAAACGGAGAAATCTTCACGCGCGCCACCACGCCGTCCGTCGCTGCAATCACTGGGAAACCTTCTTGGCCTTGAGTCTTGAAATCCAGTCCTGTGTGGAAATGATCAGCCCGCAACTCTCCGAAATTCCCAGCGAGAACCAGGGGAATGTTCAATGGCGCAACCAAGCCGCTGTACTTGCCAAAATCTTGGAAATCAGGCCCGCGCAAATCTTGTCCTTTCATCTTTCCGAACACAGCACATCCCAATAAAATCAGGGCTAGCGGAATAATTTTAACTTGAGATGCAGCGTTCATCAACATACAGTTTGCAAAACTAACACAGGAACCCAACGGGTTTTTCTATGATTTCGCACTTTCAAATTGTAAGTTTGTAAGGAACCCTGATACATGCACTCGCCGTCGACATCCACTCCCCTAACCCAGCAAGGCCAAGCCGGTCTTGAGCTACTCGCGGGAGATGTGGCGCGATTGATTGAGGCCTATGAGAACCAAGCAGATCGGCTAACCCAAGCGCTTTCGGAAAACGAACAGCTGCGGCACCGAAATGCTGAATTGGCAACCGAGCTTAAGCAGCTTACACAAGCAGAGGCGAAGCGCATGCAGATGGATTCAACCCCTATACAATTATCCCATTCTCATCAATCAGATTCCCCAAGCTTTGGCCGCGAAGAGGTTCAAATGCTTTTGAGTGAAATAGATACGTGCATTGCCTTGTTAGAAGCCTGATGGAAACCATACGACTCAGCATAGCAGGACGGGAATATCCGTTGAGCGCACCAGCGCATGAAGTCGAAAGCCTTCGGCAAGCAGCGGACGCCATCAATGCACAATTCGATGCCTTTCGGCAGCAATTTCAGGTAGAAGACCCGGTAGATTTATTGGCCATGACGGCCTTGCAGTTAACCGCTTCCGGGCACGACAGAAAGGTCGACACTTCGCCAACATTGACTGACGAATCACTCAAGCAGATCGAACACCTTCGGCAGCGCATTCACAAAGTATTGGAGATCTGATGCACATCAGACATTCATGGACTTTACATCAATTTTATTCGGTTCCCTCGCAGGCCTCGTAGTGGGCGGTGGATTAGGCTACGTGCTTTTCAACCGCTTCCTATCAAGCCAAAAGGAACAAATTCTCGCCAAAGCAGAAGAGCAAGGTGAAAACATCAAGGAAAAGAAAATCCTTCAGGCCAAGGAACGCTTCATCCAGATGAAGGAGAAGCACAATGCCGAAATCAAAGAGCGCAGCTCGAGCATTCAATCGAAGGAGGACAAACTTCGAAACGAATTCAACAACTTGAAGAAAGAACAAGACCGGTTGAAGTCGAAGGAACACCAGGTGAACAAGGAGCAAGAAAAAATCGGCCAGCGGCTTGAGGCTCTTGAAAACCGGGGGAAAGAACTCGAGAAAGAGCGCCACAAGGCCGTAGAGCTTCTTGAAAAAATCAGCAACATGTCTGCCGCGGAAGCGCAAGAAGCGCTCAAAGAGCAGGTGATTAATGACGCCAAAGCGCTGGCTTCATCTCAAGTTCAAGACATTCTCGATGACGCGAAACTCAAAGCAAATCACGAAGCCAAAAAGATTGTCATCCAGACCATCCAGCGCGTGGCCACCGAACACAGCGTCGAAAATTCCGTTTCGGTCTTCAACATCTCCAATGACGATGTGAAAGGCCGCATCATCGGTCGAGAAGGACGAAACATTCGAGCCTTGGAAGCGTCAACAGGTGTGGAATTCATCGTTGACGACACTCCGGAAGCCATCATCCTGAGTTGTTTCGATCCGGTTCGCCGCGAAATTGCCCGATTGTCCTTGCACCAACTCGTTACTGATGGCCGCATCCACCCTGCACGGATTGAAGAGGTCGTGGCGAAAGTGACGAAAAAATTAGAAGAAGAAATCCTCGAGATTGGCAAGCGAACCTGCATCGATCTCGGCATTCACAACATGAAAGGTGAGCTCACCCGCATGGTCGGTCGCATGAAGTACCGCTCTTCTTACGGCCAGAACCTGCTTCAACACAGCCGTGAAGTCGCTAATCTTTGCGCGACGATGGCAGCAGAATTGGGACTCGACACAAAAGCCGCCAAGCGCGCCGGCCTGCTCCATGACATTGGTAAGGTTAGCGATGAAGAAAGCGAGTTGCCTCACGCACTGCTTGGCATGAAAATCGCAGAGCGATGCGGCGAAAAACCGGATGTGCTGAATGCGATTGGTGCACACCACGACGAAATTGAAATGACGACACTGCTGTCCCCAATCGTTCAAGTTTGCGACGCCATTTCAGGGGCGCGACCAGGCGCACGTAGGGAGATGGTGGAAGCCTACATACAGCGATTGCGCGATCTTGAAAACCTCGCATTGGAGTTTCCTGGAGTGACGAAGTCGTTCGCCATCCAAGCTGGACGAGAACTCCGCGTCATGGTCGAAAGTGATCAAGTCTCCGATGACCAAGCGGATCAACTCTCCGTTGATCTTTCTCAACGCATCATGAACGAGATGACCTATCCAGGGCAAGTCAAGGTCACCGTCATTCGCGAAAAACGATCCGTGAGTATTGCGCGATAACGTCTCTTGATGATGAAGCGCCGGCCTCCAGCTTTTGCAACGTCCATCCGATGGCAATCGGTCAACGTGGTAAGCCAGGTGCTTCTTCAATTGCTTTTCATCATGCTGCTCGCGCGGCTGATCGACAAGGCAGATTTTGGCATCATGTCCATCGCCCTCGTGGTGGTCGGATTCATTGAAATTTTCGCGCAGATCGGAATTGGCCCCTCGCTGATTCAGCGGGAGCAATTGGACGACAGGCACATCCGAGCAGCGATGCATTTTTCGCTTGTGCTAGGCGTAGTATTTTTTGGTGGCTTGTATGCTTCGGCGCCGGCCATCGGCGCCTGGTTTGAGAACGAATTACTCACTGAAGTTTTGCGCTGGATTTCCTGGAGCTTCATTTTATCGAGTATAGCCCTCGTACCCCGCAGCTTGCTCATTCGTCAAATGGAATTCAAGCGCCTCTTCATCGCCGCCATGATTGCCATGGTGTTCGGCAATTTGTGCGTGGGATTGGGATTGGCTTATGCCGGCTATGGCATTTGGGCTTATGTCGCAGCATTGTTGTGTCAAAACGCCTTGTTGGGATTGGCGTATTGGTTGATGCGACCGGAAGGGATGCCCGCAGTGCTTGGCGGATGGAGAGGGCGTGACTTGGGCGCCATGCTTCGATACGGCGGACAATCAACGCTTTTCAATTGGTTCAATTACGCCTCTACCAAAGTGGATACGCTCATCGTCGGTGAATTCAATAAATCAGCAGCCCATGCCGTGGACGGTTGGTCTAATACCGGGGTTTACGATCGTTCGGCTCATTTGATGTCACTTCCCGTCACCATCCTAGGAAAGCTTGGCGATAGCGTCCTATTCAGCGGCATGTCAGCTCTCCAATCCGATACCAAAGCACTGAATGAAGTCATCACGCGCGGGTTGGGGCTGATTGCTTGGATCATCTTTCCAGGAAGCTTGGCTTTGGCCTGGTTTTCGACGGAAGTGTCCGTGTTGATTTTGGGGGCATCGTATGCCGAAGCTGGCCCTGTGGTTCGCATCTTGTTTCTGGGAGTAGCCTTTCGGTCGCTCATCAAACTCGCAGACGCCGTGGTTCGGGCCACCGATCGCCTGATCCCTGCAATCCTCATCAAAGTATTGTACCTCCTCGGCATGTCCATCGCGGCTTGGTTCGCTATGCAGAAAGGTCTTGGAATCGCCGGTGTGGCCTGGGCTGTGACCGCGAGCACACTGGCACAGTTCATCTTTTATTTTGGATGGCTCGCGCCCAAAATGAAGTTGTCATTTCACGCCGTTTGGCTTGCCCTCAAGCCTGGCGCATTCG
>Ga0255759_10005374_pt1 | contig 10954 bp, 12 predicted proteins | sample 101ome_20_FD_179959 | JGI IMG/M metagenome (GOLD analysis project Ga0255759, IMG submission 179959) | Coastal salt marsh microbial communities from the Groves Creek Marsh, Skidaway Island, Georgia - 101404AT metaG (version 2) | ecosystem: Environmental > Aquatic > Marine > Intertidal zone >...
GTAATAATTCCCATTTTTTCAATACAGAAGTTATATTTTCTACTAGTATTAAAAAAATTTTACTTGAGTGGTGACGAGAGGCATAGTTCAAATACTTTTCACTGCTTTTTGTACTTTTCACTGCTTTTTGTACTTTTCACTGCTTTTTGTCTATATACACACTAGTCAACCACCCTCCCTCTTATAGTGTATAGTGTATAGTGTAAGTTCAAATACTTCTCACTGCTTTTCCTCTATCTATAACTACCTCTCTTTATAGTGTTATAGTGTGTATCTAACATATAGTGTGTAGTTGAGCTATCACTAACAGCGGAGTCTATACACATTATAACACTGCGCTGCGGGGTCTATAGTATAGTGTGAATTCTTCTTTGGTACTTTTCATCTGGTCGTTTATGTAATCAGTTCTGCTGTCAAGCCCCTTCCATAAATCACAGTATTCGGCTCCGGCTACATTCAGCATCTGCTGCTGTCGATCGGTTAGCTCGTACTCCCATACGTTTAGGTACACATCACTTGTACGGTTGCCATCCAAATCAACGACTACTCCTGGCTGGTAGATAGCTTGGGGTGTGAAGTTGACTAATCGGCTTTGCTGTTTCAGTAGATCACACAAGTCTTCAGGACAGGTTCGGGTTGGCGCCCACAGCAAGTCGAGAGTTTCTATGTTATCAGTCAGTTTAAATTTAAAAGTCATGGTGTTCTTCTTTAGCTTGATTTTTCTACTACGTACGAGTATACACTCAAATACCAGTCGAGTCAATCCAGTATAGAATTTATGGGTTTTACAACTAAATAACATATACTCGGAGTATTCGTAAATGTCTAAAAAAGAAACACTAACAGAAAGTATGCGTCGACTATCAAACATAGTCAACGAAGCAGAACAAGTAAACGAACTTGATATATTACGTAACCCACGTAAGGCAGGTAAAGATGCAGCAGAACAGCTCGGTGGTGTTTTTGGTAGAATACTTAAACGTCATTTTAGAGCAGCAGATCAAAGACGAGTTGCTAACAGCACAGTACGACAACTTGAAAATATCGAATACTTAGCTAATAGCTTTGCTAGAGAACTTGGAAATGATCCCGATCAATGGGTAGGCAAGATAAATGATTATTTTGCAGACATTCACACTCAAACTAGACAGATAGTAGTTGATAAAAGCGCTGCTTTCGATCACGGTGTCGGACAACAATTGGGCACTGATGAACGTGTGAAGAAAATTATGCGCGAATTTAATTTAGAGTTCGAAGAGTTGGTTGAAAATACGGCTAGGTATGCTAAAGATCGTTACAGCATCGATCCAAAGACTTTGTATTCTAGAACAAAAAAGCGTATATTAGAAACAATAAGAAGAGAAGTACCATCAGCACGGAGCTCATCTGCAAATCATCTTGAAACTGTATATGCCGAATTGATGTTAGACAAAGAGGCGACGTTACTCCCAAAAAGAGTTAAAAGATATTTGGCTGCGTTGATGGTTTTATTGGGCATTTTAGTTTATGCTGAAGCCAATAAAGAAAAGTATGAGGCTGAGCGTGAAAAAAAGCTGCGCAACAATCCTGACATTCACTACCGTTATCCAGACACAGAAGAAGGACCTAATCCATTTGACGGTGGAACAAACACCACGCCAAGACGAGGGACCGGCTCACGTGTTTATTTTGCGGCTCCAGATTCTGATTAAAACTAGGAAACACAATGACAAAAAGAGAAACACTCGCAGAAAGCATGCGTAGACTATCTGATATAGTTGAAGATCATACAGAATCAGATTGTCCAGAATGGTTCAACATACTTAGAGACTATGTACAGGAAAATCCACCTCCGAGTGTTTTCAATCAACCCGACATGCAGAGTAGATGGGACCCACTAGGTTACCTAGGTTTAACTGTTGATTCCGGGTGTGATGATGCTAGAGCAATCACTAGACGTGAATGGCAAGCAGCAAATCAGCAAGTCACTGATTTTATTGATGAAATCCGCGGCAGTGGTAACAAAGATCTTATTCTAGCTGTAATGAAATGGTTTAGGATATCACCATTTCGCAGAGTTTGGAAACGTGCGTACAGTTCATGGCAGAGCGAACAACACAACACTCGCTCTCGTAAAAAAGACAAAGCCGGCCCGGAACACGAATTGCCAAGTAAATTCAAGCTAACATTTTAAGAGACTAACTATCACTGTTTGAACAAGTTCACATACACTACAAAGACGCACGTTGGGAATGGGCACGTTGGATAGAACAGCGTGCCCATCGTCGTAGTGAGTCAGCAGGTTATTGCACCTACTGGATACCTGGTGTTGTGTATACTCAGTTTGTGTTCCTTTGGGCAGGGTCGATGCGCATAGTGTACAGAGGGTCACAGTGTTGGTTAGAATCACGATAATAACTAAATAACATATACTTGGAGATTCCACATGACCAAAAAAGAAACACTAACAGAAAGCATGCGTCGTTTATCCGATATCGTTAACGAAGCAGAACAACTAAATGAAATTGATTTCAATCCACGCGAAATACTCAAGCGGGGTGCGACTGCTGTAGGAAAAAAGGCAGGAGAATGGACGGCCAACAGATTAAAGGCAAAACGTGATAAACAAGTTAGTAGTAGCTCACTACGCCAACATGAAAATCTCCAAGCCCTGACTAAATCTTTTACTAGAGAACTGGGAGAGGATCATAGTCAATGGCCAGGAAAGCTGCAAGCCTATTTCGAAAAAGAAAGGATAAAATTAGAATCCCGAATTTATAATATGGAGCGTAAATCTAATTCAATATACTCTTTTCCCTCTCAAGACGGTGCTGCTAAAATGCACAAAGATGCAGTAATGGCAAAATTTGATAGAGAGGTTGATAAGTTACTCAACGCTTGTATAGAGTATGCTCGAGATCCTTACAGTGTTGAGCCACAGAAACACTTATCCAAAGCAGCTCGTAATATACTAGAAAAAGTAACAGTAGAAAGACCAGCAGCACCGACTTTACCTGCAAATCATCTTAACGCTGTATATGAAGCATTGGCGATAACGACGGACAAGAATTTTGTCCCAACAGGAGCTCTCCAAGTCTTAGGTTTTATTATGATGATCTTTACATCTGTGTTTATGTTACAGATTAACGACAACAGCCGAAGAGAAAGAGAAAAAGAAGAAGGTCGAAGAAGAGCTGAAAGGCTTCAAGCCATTGAGCAAGGTGCTCGAGATTCGGGAAAGGGTCCTGGGCTCCGATGATGATGATCCATATAGATATTAGAAATAAGAAAATACTGGACCTCAAGAAGACTAAAGGAAAAAATACAAATGTCTAAAAGAGAAACACTAACAGAAAATATGCGTCGTTTATCCGACATAGTCAACGAAGCAGAACAGGTAAATGAAATTGATTTCGATCTACGCAATCCACGCGATGCGCTTAAAACAGGCGCGGAAGCTTTTGGCAGAGAGTTAGGCAAAGCCGCTAAAACCGTATTTTCTAAAAAGCCTAAAATACCACCAGTAGCGCAAGAGATTACCGCACGAATTATCGACGAAGTGATTGACTCGGTGCCTGTTGAAACTGCGGTAAAGATAGATAGAATGAACCGTATGGGACTAAGCCGAGACGCACAGGTTAAACTAATGCAGATAGCAAACTCTTATTTAGATGAAGTAGATTATTATGATTACGTAGATAAGAAAGCTGTTTCCCGAGCTCGAAGAGACATGGGAAAATTGTTAAAGATGACATTTGACGCTGATATTAAACCCAAGGAAATATCAAATCTAATGCTGAAAATTCTGCGTGGATGGGAAGTAGACCTCAAGCTCCCGCCAAACTTTACTAAAGAGCTGTACCGTAAAGCTATATACACATACCAGGAGAGAATAGAGGAATTTGATGATAAAATAGCTCTGATTGGGAACGTGATAATACTCTACCACTTTGCCGCTGTGGTTACTGGTATTACCATTTGGCAAATCATGGATCAACACTCTCCACGAAATCAAGAAATAAGAAAAGGTGCTCGAGATCAAGGTTTCCTTTTTTATAGCCCTGATGATGATGCACCGCTAAGTCAAGGTGAACAGGGTTACAGAGATCAAAACCTCCTTTGGGGTGATGATAATGATGACCCTAATAAATATTAACAATTAATAAACAATACTCGGGAAATACCAATGGCTAAAAGAGAAACACTTGCAGAAAGTATGCGTAGACTTCAAAATATTGTGCTCGAAGGAGTAGTTACTGACGAGCTGCAAAAACTTTATATGAGCATAGGGTCACAAGATCCTGAGAAAACAGCAGATAGTGTTGCAGCTCGACTACAAAGCACAATGGGCAAGCATGACTCAGGGCATTCAGATGTAGGCTCAGTTAACATCGATCAAGAGTTTTTGAGAGATGTTGTGTTAGAGCTTGAAAGCATGATTTCTCGTAGAAAAGCCAACAATTCACCACATAGAGAAATGGACGGCGAAGATGTAGAAGAAGCAATTGCTAACGTGCTTTATCGTCGACCCGGTGGTGGTGGATTTGACGCACAGTACGAGCATGAATATGAAGCAGAACAAGATGCTTATGCAAGCCGTATTGTGCCAGCTTTTGGTTTTAAATACGAGCCGGTATGGAGCGGGTATCAGCCAGATCGCGGCACTGATGAAGAACAGTGGCAAAGTTACAAAGAAGACGAGTATACCAAAGATCCTGATTCAAGGTATTGACACGAGAAATATCTCCTTGTATTATAAACTTGATAATTATTAACACAAGGAGATTTTATGACAGATACGGATCACAGGATTACTCTTTTAGAGCGCAGACATGAACAACTAGAAACTAGAATTAGCCGCATGCAGGCAGACCCACAGTCAGACTCTCTTGAAATAACAGAACTCAAAAAACAGAAACTAGCTTGTAAAGACGAAATCACCCAACTGCTTAACGGTAAATAATAGCAGCAGAAAAGGACCAACATGGCTAGATTATCTATACCAGCTGATGGTAAAATTACTTTCATACAAGACGATCAGATCACCACACTGATAGAAGACAAGTTAAGTCTTAGAGAAGGTGAAATGGATGTTCTAACGGTTGGCACCCTTATAGTAAGTGGAGAGATTGTTACTGCTACAGAAGAAGAAGGTCCTGACACTACTACAATTTTGCGTATAGACGAAATTTATTGTTCTAAACTCAATGCATCAACTGACATAACTTTAGGCGCAAGTGGTACATTAACTATAAATGCTGATACAACAGTCAATGGCACTACTGAGTACCTAAACGCTGTTACAGTTGATGCAGCTACTAGTTTAGGGGTAGCAGGTACAACAAATTTATCAGGTGCTGTCAACGTTACCGGCAATGCAAACTTTTCAAATCAAACCACAACATTTACCGGTTCCGGTGATCAGGAAGTTGTCTTTAATATCGATACACGATTTACGCAACCAGCAGAGTTTTTCCAAACTGCAACATTCAATAACAATATAACAGCAAACAATCCTACGCAGATTAATAATACCTTAGATGTGACAGGATTATCAACTTTAACTTCAGTTGACATTAACTCTGGAAATATAGATAACACAGTAATAGGTGCTGGCATACCAGCGGCAATTACAGGCACAACAGTTACGTCCAACGCAGGCTTTGTAGGTAACCTACAGGGTAATGTTACAGGAACAGGTAATTCTAGCTTTGGTTCAATAAGCTCAGGAAATATAAGTGCAACAGGCACTGTTACAGTTACAAATGCTGAAGTAAGTGTAAGCGGGGGTAATCTTACTGTTAATCCAGGAACACCGGAGAATCCCTATTACATAATAGGTAACCTTGTGGGTAACATTCAGGGTGCAGTTGTAGACTCAGATGGTAATACAGTAATTGACGAGGCCGGGGATCTAATAGGTGATATTACAGGTAACGTAACTGGCAACGTAACTGGTAATTTGATAGGCAACGTATCTGGGTCTCTTAATGGTAATGTAACAGCTACAAGTGGTATATCTATTTTTGAAAACATACAAGTAAATGCTTCGGCTGAGATAAGAAACAATCTCACAGTGTGGAACAAAGTTGACCTAAGATATGACGACGACAGCACACAACAATATAGTGCATATCAAATAGATGGGGAAGATTTACTTTCCTATGGTGCAGCATCACCAAGTCCACAAGCACCATATAAAAGTAATTTGGCTGTAGGGCACAGTACTTTGACATCAAATACTACAGGAGTACAAAATACTGCGTTAGGCATGAATGCGCTTACTGCAAATTTAACAGGAAATAACAACGTAGCTGTAGGCCAACAAGCAGGGTCTAACTTAACAAGTGGTAATAATAATATCATTATAGGGCGCAATGCACAAGCTACCTCAGCTACAGTGTCCAATGAAATTACTTTAGGTAACTCTAGTCATAATACTGTTAGGGTACCAGGCGCAGACTTTACTGTGGTATCTGGGGCTATAACTGCTACTAGCTTTAGTGGTTCAGGGAACATAACAACATCAAGCGGTAACATATCAACATCAAGCGGTACAATATCAGCTACAGGTAATATTTCCACAAGCGGTGGCACAATATCAGCTACAGGTAATATATCTACAAGCGGTGGTACAGTAAGCGATAACAAAGGTGACCTTCGTAGAGGTGATGTAGTAGCACACGATCTTTCAGCATCGGCATATACAATACCTTCAACAGCGTCGTCAACTACTTTTAGATTTTTTGGAGCTGCTTCTAACGCAATAAACATAGACGGTAATAATTTGTTAGAAGGTGATGTTTTTATATTGTTTAATCAAAGTGGAAATCCCTATACTATTAATATTAGTAACTTTGGATCATGGTTTAGAAAAGTAGACGACGGCGGCACTAATTACAACGGAAGCACGTTAACTCTTGCGGCGCACGGAGTAGCCACTGTAAATTGTGTCACCAACAATGCCGCATTTATATCAGGTAACGTGTAATGGCAGTACCAGTATTCTTACAACATATTACTACGTCAGCAGCATTGAATAACACTGTTATTACTGTAACACAAACATGGCCTATACCCGGCACTGCTGATTATGATCTATCATTGGGTGACGCAGTTTTCCAAGAAACCGGCAGTTATGAATTGATAATACCTATTAACGCTAGTCCTCGTATTTCTGTTGTAATGTGGGGTGGCGGTGGCGGTGGCTCTGCTTACGCCGGACAAGGAGGCCATGCTGGTGCTGCTAGAGGCGTCGGTTTAATAGGAGGCGAGTATAGAATGACTGTTGCTGGCGCAGGCTACGGCGGTCAAATTGTCAACGTCGGTAATCGAGCAGGCGGTCAAGGCGGATATGGCGGTGGCGGAGGCGGAGGCGGAATCTCCGGAGCGTCGGCACATGGACTCAGCGGATCAATTTACGGTCTCGGTGGCGCAGGCGGTTACGATAACAGAGGTAACCGCAATGGCGCAGCCGGCGGAGGCGGTGGTGCATCAGCAATAGTAGCAGGAACAAGCATAACTGTTCACGCTAATTCAGTTATTGTCGCAGCCGGCGGCGCAGGAGCTGCTGGAGGTTGGTTTGCGACTAGTGCCAACGGCGGCGGCTTAACTGGCGAAAGTAAAGGTCCAGATGCATCTCGTGGCAGAGGCGGTACTCAATCAGCGGGCGGTGCAGGCGGTACTCAAAACATAGGTTACGCCGGATATAGCGGAGCAGGCGGTATCGGCGGCGGCGGCGCTGGCGCTGAAGGATTCTACGCTGGCGGCGGCGGCGGAGGTGGATACTACGGTGGCGGCGGAGGTGCAACTCAGTCTAGTCTTGGCTACCTTCAAAACATTGAAGGATGGCCTCTCAGCGGTAATCTCGGTAGCGGAATTTATCGGCAATATGCACCTGGCGGAGGCGGAAGTAGCTACACAAACTCTAGTTATTTTGCCGGCGCTACTGCGGTGTATAGTGGTAACAATTGGCCGTACAACCAGTGGGGTGTTAGTGGGGCCTATTACCCATCTAGTGATTCTCGAACGCCATATCCGGCGCTCGAAGGTGACCCTCGCAAACCTAGCACCAACACCGGCCGCGGCGGCGAAGACCAATATGGTAACAACAAGGGAGCAGCTTACCCTGCGTCGTATTACGGCGGTGGTCATAAAGGCGCCGTGGTTTTTTATCTTAACTAAAGTTTATAGGAAAATTATGAAAACACTTTATATAGCAGTTGTAAATGATGTTGAAGTTTATCAGTCATTCGATCAAGAAGAATTTAATCGCAATCTTGTAATGTATGGTGATCAAGCAACAACAATAACTCGTGAAGTTCAAGAAGGAGCTGTTGTAGCAGAATTTAATTTACCAATAAACGCTGAATCAGCAGTTGAAGTTTTAACAGCAGACGGTATATTACTTAATAATAACGAATAACGGCGGCAATGTTGAGCTATTGTTTTTATCTTACGTAAATTGAAAAAATATGTCTATTACAAAAGAATTCCTTAATCAAGTTGGGCCTGGATTTTGCCTCGCTAAATGGACACAAGCTACAATACATTTAGGTACAGGTTTGACTCATAGTTGCCATCATACCAAAGTAAATCATATCGACGCTGAAGCTGTTCAAAAAGATCCTTTTTTATTGCACAATACAGAAAAAAAATGCTCAGATAGAGATGCTATGCGAGCAGGACATAGGCTGCCTGACTGTAACTATTGCTGGAGAGTAGAAGATAGTGATGCTGGAGTCAGTGATAGAGTACGCAAAAGCGCAGCTCCGTGGAGTGAAGTTGATGTTCGATCTATAATAGACAGAAACTGGGAAGATACTGTAAAATTTCCTAGAAGTTTAGAAGTCAGTTTTTCAAATGCTTGTAATTTAGCGTGTGCATATTGCGGACCTACCTTTAGTTCAAAATGGGCCGAAGAAGTAAAGTTACAGGGTCCTTACAACATTAACGGTATTCCATATAATGCGTATGCAGTACCACAAATTCTAAATAGGGATTATAACCCTTATATTGATGCATTTTGGAAATGGTTTCCTGTTATTGCAAAAGGATTGTACGAATTCCGCATTACAGGCGGAGAACCTTTAATGAGCAAAGAAACTTTTAAAATAATAGAAATGATCAGTAAAAGCTTTTACGAAAATCTAGATTTTGCAATTAATACAAATGGGTGCCCGCCAGATAAAACCTGGGAAAGTTTTTGTAAAAAACTTTCAGACCTTGACGCAAAGAAACGATGCAAGAGTATAACAGTTTATGCTAGTGCCGAGGCTTCAGGTCCACAAGCTGAATACATTAGAGATGGATTAGATTGGCCTAAATTTAAGTCAAATATTGAGCTATTGTTAGAAAGCACTACTAACACAAAAGTAGCCTTTATGAGCACTGTTACAATTTTAAGTTTACCTAGCATATCTGATTTCTGTGATTGGGTTGTTTATCTCAAACAGCAATACGGAGATAAACGAGTAAGAGTTGATTTTACACAAATTAAACACCCAGAATTTTTAGATCCAAAAAATTTTGCTGAAGAAAGCACTATTAGTTGGTTAGAAACAGCAAAACAAAGATTTGTATCCACATCAATTGAAGCAGAAAAGCTAGGTATTATTCAAAATACTGTAACAGCTAACACGCAAACAGGCACCACCGAAAAAACAAAAAGTAATCTTCGTCGTTTCCTAGAAATTTATGATCAGCGTCGTAATAAAAATTTTAAATCAACTTTTGCGGAATTTGATTCAATTTATCAATAAATTTTTCTGCAATGTATTGGTGACCTTTTTCGTTAGGTAAGTTATAGCAAAAAGGAATAGTTGTGTCTAATTTATTAGACACAAGAATTTCTCCGTTGCACTCTGGTATAAACGGCCATCCTATAAAATTTAGGTTAATTCTCGGTTCATCTTGATTAGGTAAATTTTTTGTTTGCTCAAATATTTCATTGAACATATACCATATATGAGGATGATTGTTTCCTAATCCGTCAAACGGATGTATAGATTGTGCTATAATCACTTCTGTACCTATTTCTTTTGATGCACTTTGCAGTGCACCAAGTTTATCAAAAAAAGGTCTAAAAATTGTTTGGTTTAGCTTTTCATAATTGGTGCTTAGAGAGTGGAATTCTTGTGCTAATTTTTCTGTGTTTTTATCTATGTCGGTTAGCGATATTTCATGTCCTAAAGCAGAAACTTTTAACCAAGAGTCTAACAAAATTAAACAATATTTGGGTTTTCTAAAAAAAATGCTGTATAATGCTTGATCTAAGATAGCTTGATTATTATTACAATACGGAATATAATCAGTGTCTACGTAAATACCTAGCTTTTTTTCTACTATTTGAGGCCAAAGCGGAAAAAAATATCTTATATGACTAGAATTATACTCAGAAGATTGAGCAATTTTTTGATGAAACTCTTTTGTACCATTGCTAATTGTAAATTTACTATGCCATTCCCAAGACGAATCTAATTCTTGACTATTTTTTAGATTATTTATGAGCATATCGGCCTTTTTATAATCATAATGAGATAATAAATTACAATTAATATCAGTCAGTCTTTTAGGCCCTAACACAATAATACTGTTATTCAATGGATGCCTATATTTTATAGGCAAATAATCATAAAGGGGTATTTCATCCCATTCTTTCATTAGAATACTTTCACATTATATTGTTTTTCAAAGTTCATTGCGTCTAACCAATCATTCACCATTGGTTTTCCTTTTATATTAAGACTTGTATTTAACAACATAGGACACCCGGTAGCATCATACCATTCTTCTAACACAGGTCGAATTATACTAGAGCAATCTTTTTTAACAATTTGAACTCTTGCAGTACCGTCTATATGTGATACGCTTCTATAATCATGTTTAGCTTTCGCCACATATTGCATATATTCATTCATAGGTCCTTCAAAATAGTCATTTGCATATTCTTCTAAAATTGCAGGAGCAAACGGCC
>Ga0255759_10005378_pt1 | contig 10949 bp, 10 predicted proteins | sample 101ome_20_FD_179959 | JGI IMG/M metagenome (GOLD analysis project Ga0255759, IMG submission 179959) | Coastal salt marsh microbial communities from the Groves Creek Marsh, Skidaway Island, Georgia - 101404AT metaG (version 2) | ecosystem: Environmental > Aquatic > Marine > Intertidal zone >...
GAAAAAGGGGAAAAACCTGTTCACTTCTGCATGGACTGCAGATCAGCTTTAGCTGAAGCCGAGGTAGAGTATATGGATAAAACATCTCACTCTATTGATGTAAAATTTAAAGTACTAACTCAGTTTACCGAGTCGCTTTGTTCCTCTTTTAATGTTGATATAACTGAAGAGGTGTACTTTGTAATTTGGACTACAACACCCTGGACCATTCCATCAAATGTTGCAGTATGTATTAATGAAGAGATTGAATATGTTTTTGTAAAAGGTGGTAGCGCTCACTTTATTATTGCAAAAGAGCTTTTAGATGCATGCTCTGAAAGGTGGGGCCTTGAACTTGAGATTCTTGGATCAGCTTTAGGAAAAGAAATCACCAATGTTGCAATGTGCCATCCCTTATACGAGAGAGAGGTAAAATTGCTTCATGGAGACCATGTCACCACTGAAAGTGGAACAGGATGCGTGCACACTGCTCCAGCCCATGGGTTAGACGATTATTTTATATGCATCAAGCATGATCTTGAATCTATAAAAGCACTAGATAATCGCGGTATCTTTAGGGAGGAATATGGACCTTTAAGCGGTTTAAGCACGAAGAAGGGCGATCCTGTAGTTATTGAGTTATTGAAAGATCACAACGCGTTGCTTGCTCATTTGCCCTATGAGCATTCATACCCACATTGCTGGAGACACAAGTCACCCGTTATTTTTATGTCTACACCGCAGTGGTTTATTTCAATGAAGAAATCTGGTCTAGGTGAAGGTGCTATAAATGCAGTGAAAGATGTTCAATGGGAGCCAAGCTGGGGAGAGGAACGTATTCTCTCAATGCTTGAAGATCGACCTGATTGGTGTATCTCTAGGCAAAGAAATTGGGGCGTACCGATTACTTTAATTATTCATAATGAAACCGGAGAAATTCACCCAAAACAAAACCAACTTTTTGCTCAAATTGCAGATGTTATAGAGAAAGAGGGCATTGAAGGTTGGGATAATTTGAAGCTTGAATCTCTGATAGATGATGCTGATTCATATTCAAAGGTGCATGATACTTTAGATGTTTGGTTTGATTCAGGCGTAACTCATATATGTGTTTTAGACAGATTATATGGAGCAGATGTTATTGCTGACTTGTATTTAGAGGGCTCAGATCAACATAGAGGTTGGTTCCAGTCATCTCTTTTAACTGGAATTGCCACCAATGGCATGGCTCCGTATCGCTCTGTTTTGACTCATGGATTTGTGGTTGATAATGAGGGTAGAAAGCAATCCAAATCTCTCGGTAACACCATAGCGCCTCAAAAAATCTGGGATACATTGGGAGCTGATATTTTAAGGCTATGGATTGCTTCGACTGACTTTAGAAGTGAAATGGTTGCCTCAGATGAAATATTTAAAAGGGTGTCAGACCAATACCGAAGGATTAGAAATACATTTAGATTCCTGTTGGGAAATATTAATGATTTCGATGCTAATAAAGATTCAATTGAACTCAATAATTTACTCGAGCTTGATAAATGGGTTTTACATGAACTTGCTCAGTTGCAAGAAGATGTCATTGGTTACTATCAATCATATTCTTATCATCAAGTAATTCAAAGGGTTCATAATTTTTGCGTTAATCAGCTTGGCGGTATTTATTTAGATATTATCAAGGATAGGCAATATACCACTCAATCAGATTCTGAAATCAGAAGATCAGCACAAACAGCAATGCAAATCATTGTTAATCAGTTGGTTGTATTAATATCACCTGTTTTATCATTTACTGCTGAGGAAGTCTGGCAGGGAAATAATTTTCTTTTGAAAGAGGCTGATTCGGTCTTTTTAACTGATTTAAAAACTCTAGAGGATTTTGAGAGCAACTTATCAACAGAAAACTGGGAAAGATTGCTTGAGATAAAGGAAGAAGTTAACCAGAGTATTGAGGATGCAAGAACTGCTGGCGTGATTAAGGGCTCATTGGATGCCTCGATTGAGCTAACCCTGGATCCTAATGATTTTAAGTTAAGCCAGAAATATGCCGCTGAACTTCATTTCTTTTTTATAGTTTCTGAATGCAATATTTCTGAAGGAAAAGCTTTAAAAGTTTTTGTGAACAAATCAGCTGCTCAAAAATGTGTAAGATGCTGGCATTGTCATAAGTCCGTTGGGTTAAGCCCTAAACATTCAGAGCTATGCATTCGATGCGAACAAAATATAGATGGTCCTGGAGAGGATAGAAAGTTTGCTTAGTATCAAAAAAGGCTACTTTGTTATTTTTCTTTTAGTTGCTGTTGATTTAGTTGTGAAATATATTGCTGAACAATCCTTAAACTTTGGTCAGCCTGTGCCATTGATACCAATTTTGGATTTTTTGTTGGTTTTCAATTCAGGAATTGCTTTTAGTATTTTAGATTTTAATAATTCATTCTTAAGTTTTGGTTTATCCTTCATAGGCCTGCTGATAGTTGGGTATCTTCACTCACTTTATAAAAATGAAGAATCGCAAATAAATCGTATTTCGCTAATCTTAATTATTTCAGGAGCACTTGGGAATATTCTTGATAGATTGACTGATGGTGTAGTGACTGATTTTTTATTTTTTCATGTTGGCGATACATCATTTTTTATATTTAATTTTGCTGATGCCTTTATTTCTATTGGAGCAGCAATATTTTTTTTGATGGAGTTTAAAAAATTTCTTCAAAATAGGTTGGAATGAAGACTAAAGTTTTATTAGCTAATCCAAGAGGATTTTGTGCAGGTGTGGATCGAGCAATTGATATTGTTAACCAAGCTTTAAAGAAATTTGGACCTCCTATCTATGTTCGTCATGAAGTAGTACATAATAAAACTGTAGTAGAAGAATTAAAGTCCAAGGGCGTTATATTTGTGGATGAACTAAGTGAAGTTCCTCAATCATCACATGTCATTTTTAGTGCTCATGGAGTGTCTGAAAAGGTTGAGAAAGAAGCTGAAGAATTTAACTTGCTTTCATTTGATGCCACATGCCCACTCGTAACTAAGGTTCATAATGAAGTTCAGCGTCATGTAAGGGCTAATAGAGATATAATCTTAATTGGTCATGAGGGGCATCCCGAGGTGGAGGGAACGCTTGGAAGACATAATCCTGCAGATTCAATCAGCAAAATCTATCTAGTGCAAGATGAAGAAGAGGCTAGATTATTAAGTGTCTCACAGCCTGATAATCTTGCTTACGTAACTCAAACTACACTTAGTCTAGATGATACTTTGACTATAGTTAAAATCTTGCATCAGCAATTTCCTAAAATTCTTAAACCAAAGAGTGATGATATTTGCTATGCAACTCAAAATAGACAGGATGCAGTTAAACAGCTCGCTTTAGAGAGTGAGTTTATTGTTGTAATAGGCTCAAAAAATAGCTCTAACTCAAATCGCCTAAAAGAATTGGCTGAGAGATGCGGCGCTAGCTCCATTCTAATAGATGGCGCTAATGAGCTTGATTTTAAATCCTTATCTAAATATAAAAGTATTGGCGTAACAGCTGGAGCATCAGCACCAGAGTCAATAGTTCAAAGCGTAGTTAAAGCAATCTGCAATGAGTTAAATGCTGTTGCTGAGGAATTGGGTGAAAATAAAGAGAATATATATTTTAGATTACCTCCCGAGTTGCGCTGATCTTTCATATAAAAAAATTTCATGTCTTAAATATCATCTATTAAACTATTTGTATGTCTAGAGGAAAAAAATGATCTCTCAAGATGGTATTGTTGATATTGCTGAATATTGCCCATCACCCAACTTTGATGAAAGACCAAGTAATGCCGTAATTGATTTAATTGTGATACATGCCATTAGCCTTCCATCAGGTTGTTATAATACGCAATTGATTAAAGATTTATTTTTAAACTGCCTAGATCCAGGTGAAGATCAGTACTTAGGATCTATAAAGGATCTTAAGGTTTCATCTCATTTCTTAATTACCCGCAAGGGATTATTAATTCAATTTGTGCCTACAGATAAGAGGGCGTGGCATGCTGGAATCTCAACTTATAAAGGCCGTGACAACTGCAATGATTTCTCAATAGGTATTGAGCTAGAGGGCTGTGATGAAGAGGGGTTTGAGCAACAACAATATCATTCACTCTCAAGATTAATTAATTTTTTATGTATTGATTTACAAATTAACAAGCAAAATATTGTAGGTCATTCAGACATAGCTCCAGGCAGAAAAACAGATCCAGGGCCATTTTTTGACTGGACATTATTGCAATCAATTTTATGAGTAGAAAATTAATAGGCATCTTACTGCTTGGATTTGCATCTGGTCTTCCTTACATGCTTGTGTTCTCAACCCTTACAGCTTGGCTGAGGGATGTAGGAATTTCTTTGACCGAAATAGGTTTTTTTGCATGGCTGGTTCTTACATATTCTCTAAAATTTTTGTGGGCACCATTTGTAGATAGATATTCAATCCCTGGATTTAAAGTTTTTGGAAAGCGAAGAGGGTGGATTCTTTTTTCCCAATCATTGATTTTCTTATCATTGTTTGGAATGAGCTTAATAGATCCACTTAATAATATTCAATTATTAGCATTGCTTGCATTTTTTGTAGCCTTTTTTGGTTCAATACAAGATGTTGCTGTTGATGCTTTAAGAATTGAGATTGGTGAGGCAAAAGAGCAAGGTAATTTAGCAGCTAGTTATCAGTTAGGATATCGAGTTGCAATTCTTATTGCTACATCTGCAGCATTAATTTTTGCTGATATATATAGTTGGTCATATGTATATCAATCAATGAGTCTTTTTATATTGGTTGGGTCTGCAGGCGCATTGATCTGTCATGAGCCAAATAATCATGAAATTGCTATTTTGAGATTTGATAAAGCCCTCATTGAAGCTTTCAAAGAATTTTTCCATCGATTCGGACTATGGTCTGCAGCTTTACTTCTATTAATAATCTCAACATATAGGCTCACTGATATAGTTATGGGGCCTATGGCCATGCCTTTCTATTTAGATTTAGGATTTTCAAAAACTGAAATTGGAGCTCTTGTAAAAACCATAGCTCTTTTTGGGTCAGTTATCGGTTTTTTTATTGGTGGCTTATTGATTAAAAGAATATCTTTATTTAGCGCGTTGCTGTTTGGGGGTTTCTGCGTCTTAATTACAAATTTATTTTTTGCTTATGTTGCGAGCACTGAAGCTAATATCTCTCTCTTATCTCTCATAGTTGGCTTTGATAGCTTTGCAGCAGGTTTAGTGGGCACTATAAATATTGCGTTTTTAACTAGCTTGGTTTCAAAAAAATTTACTGCGGTGCAATATGCCATGTTGACATCTTTCATGATGCTTCCTGGAAAATTTTTAAGTGGATTTTCAGGAGTTTTGGCAGATTACTATGTAACTGCTTCATCTTTGGAAAGTGGTTGGACATACTTTTTTTATACTACCTCGGCTATGTCCATTCCTGCGTTGCTGTTAATTCTGATTTACAAAAAGAAATATGCAGATAATCCAGCATAGCCTCAAAGTAATACTAGGGATTTCTATATTAATAATTTCAGTGCTTTCAGTTCAGGAAATTGAACCCCTATCTTCGGTAAATTTCAGTGATAAATTTCTCCATTTTTCCTGTTTCCTATACCTTACAATTCTAAGTTGGCTCAGTAGAATTATTCACAAGGAATTATTTCTTTATGCTATAGTGCTTGCCTACGGAATATTGATTGAGATAGTTCAGATATATATACCTTATCGATCTTTTGAATTTTTAGATATTTTTGCTGATTTCCTTGGAATTTTAGCAGGGATTTTCTTCATAAATTTCTTTAAAGATTTATATCCAAAGTATTGAATTAATTTTTTTAAGCCATAAATAACTCGTATCCTTGATTTTAAGGATTATTTTTATTTTAAAAGCAGGAGATTTGCAATGAAATTGAAACCTTTACACGATAAAGTTTTAGTTAAAAGAACAGAAGAAGAACAAACCACGCCTGGTGGAATTGTTTTGCCTGGCTCAGCTGCAGAAAAGCCCTCTCAGGGTGAAGTTGTTGCTGTAGGGCCTGGAAAGAGGCAGGACAATGGAGAGGTCGCTCCTATGGGAGTAAAAGTTGGTGACCTAGTGATCTTTGGTCAGTATGGTGGCAACGAAGTAAAAATAGACGGTGATGAATACCTCATACTCAGCGAGAGCGATATTTACGGTATTTTCAGTTAAACAATTCAATCAATAAAATCAATAAATAGGAGAATAAAGATATGTCAGCTAAAGATGTAAAATTTGGAGATGCTGCAAGAGTTAAGATGCTTAAGGGTGTCAATATCCTTGCAGATGCAGTGAAAGTTACCTTAGGACCTAAGGGAAGAAATGTAGTATTGGATAAATCTTTTGGCGCACCAACCGTTACCAAAGATGGTGTTTCAGTCGCTAAGGAGATCGAGCTAGAAGACAAGTTTGAGAACATGGGAGCTCAAATGGTTAAGCAGGTTTCTTCGCAAACTTCAGACGAAGCCGGAGATGGAACAACTACAGCTACTGTCCTTGCTCAATCTATAGTAAATGAAGGTCATAAATCTGTAGCGGCCGGAATGAATCCTATGGATCTAAAAAGAGGTATCGATAAAGCTATTTCAACTGCTGTTCAATTCGTTGAAAAATTAAGTGTTCCTTGTTCAGATGATAAAACTATTGCACAAGTCGGGACTATTTCTGCAAATGGCGATCAAGATGTCGGTGGTATCATTGCTGAAGCAATGGAGAAAGTTGGAAAAGAGGGTGTTATTACCGTTGAAGAAGGTAATGGTATCGATAATGAGCTTGATGTCGTTGAGGGAATGCAATTTGATAGAGGTTATTTATCTCCATATTTTGTAACCAACCAAGATAATATGACTTCTGAGCTTGAGAATCCCTTCATTCTTTTGCATGACAAGAAAATTTCTAATATAAGAGATATGTTACCTTTATTGGAATCAGTGGCTAAGGCAGGGAGACCTCTCTTAATTATTGCAGAAGATATTGAAGGTGAAGCTCTTGCTACTTTAGTAGTAAATAACCTTAGAGGAACAGTTAAAGCTGCAGCATGTAAAGCTCCTGGTTTCGGAGATAGAAGAAAAGCCATGCTTGAAGACATAGCTATCCTTACTGGCGGTACTGTTATTTCTGAAGAAGTTGGACTTTCTCTTGAAGGTGCAACCGTTGAAGATTTAGGAACTGCAAAAAGGGTTACTCTGGATAAAGATAACACGACTATTGTCGACGGCGCTGGTGATCAAAAAGCAATAGTAGCTAGAGTAAACCAAATCAGAACCCAGATTGAAGATACTACATCCGACTATGATAGAGAGAAGCTGCAAGAGCGTGTTGCTAAATTAGCCGGTGGAGTAGCTGTGATTAAGGTTGGCGCTGGTTCTGAAATAGAGATGAAGGAGAAGAAAGCAAGAGTAGAAGATGCTTTGCACTCCACACGTGCCGCAGTGAAAGAGGGTATCGTTCCTGGTGGTGGAGTTGCATTGGTCAGAGCGCTTGAATCTCTTACAAAACTGAAAGGAGATAATGATGATCAGAATGTGGGCATTAATATTGTTAGAAAGGCATTTGAAGCTCCATTAAGACAAATTGCTGCAAATGCTGGTGAAGAATCATCTGTCATTGTTGCCAAAGTAATGGAAGGTGAAGGCTCATATGGTTTTAATGCTGCCAACGGAGAGTACGGCGACATGATAGCAATGGGTATTCTTGATCCTGCAAAAGTTACCAGAACTGCGTTGCAAGCCGCTGGGTCTGTTGCTGGGATGATGATTACTACCGAAGCGATGGTTACTGATAAGCCTCAAGATGAATCAGCCGCGCCTGCAATGCCTGATATGGGTGGAATGGGTGGAATGGGTGGAATGCCGGGCATGATGTAAGCCATTTATCTGTAAATTAAAAAAACGGGGTTTATTCCCCGTTTTTTTTTGCAAGATATATAATTATTTAACAACAATTTAAATTTTAGGAGTTTTAATATGGAAGCGTATCTTGGAACCGTGTTAATTAGATTTGCGCACATTCTTTTTGGAGTACTCTGGATAGGCCTGCTTTATTATTTTAATTTTGTCCAAACTGAGTACTTTAAAGAATCAGAGGCATCTGCAAAGTCTGATGTAGTCCAAAAATTAGTGCCAAATGCTTTATGGTATTTTCGATGGGCCGCAGCATTTACATTTTTAACTGGATTGTATCTTTTGTATTGGCTTAGCATTACTGTAAACGTTGGTATCGTTTTGGGCGCACTAATGGGCACTATTATGGCTGCAAATGTTTGGTTTGTTATTTGGCCCAATCAAAAGAAAGTCATTGCTGGGGCTCCAGATGCGGCAGATGCAGGGGCAAAGGCTGGCCTGGCATCAAGAACAAATACATTGTTTTCATTGCCAATGCTTTATTTAATGGTTTATTCAGCGCATGGAGGGAGTCTGCCTATGATTGCCGAATCAAGCATGAATAGTCTTTGGATTGGTATGGCGATTATTTTGTTAATTGAAGCAAATGCTTTGTTTGGCAAAATGAATGCAATGATTACCTCTGTAAAGGCAGTCATCCACTCAGGTGTTGCTCTTACAGTAATTTTTGGATTATTGGTTCATTACTTATAAATTTTAAAAAATCTTAAATAAGGAGGGCTTAGCTCTCCTTTTTTTTAATTTTTACTTTGTCAATGGAGTTATCAACTATATTTAAAATCTCAATTCTGTAGCCATTAATCTCTATGCAGACATTTTCTTGGGGAATCTGATCAAGATAATCAGTAATGATTCCATTGATTGTTTTTGAACCATCTTCTGCAATATCCCAATCCATAAAATTATTCAATTCTCTGACCTTAGAGTTACCATCAGCTATAACTGAGCCATCTCTTTTGATTGTGAATTCTCTCTCTAAATCTGCCTTAGCTGCACCAAATTTTCCAACTATTTCTGTAAAAATATCTTCCATAGTTAAAAGTCCTTGTATTTCACCATACTCATCAACCACCAATGAAAGATTATTATCTTGTTTTTGAAATTGACTAAGTTGAGTTGAAATAGTGGTCGATTGGGATATAAATGTTGCATCAAAGAGAATATTTTTTACATCCTGTCCGGCTTCAAAAGCTTCCATGAATTGATGTGAATCTTTTAGATGCAACATACCTATTACTTGATCGATAGACTCTTGGAAAACGGGCAGCCTACTGTAATAAGAGGAGCCAATAATTTTTTTTGCAGCTTCAAAGCTTTGTGTAATATCTATACCAATAATTTCAGCATGCGGTGTCATGATGTCTTCAACCGTTAACTCTTCCATACCTAAAATTGATGAGAGCATTTCGCGAGACTGAGCTGGAATTAAATCTCCATGCTCTTCAAGAAGTGTTCTTAATTCATCTGAGTTCAAATTATCATTGCTAGCAGATTGCATTGGATCAACATTAAATATCTTAAGTATTCTTGAGCTTAAGATATTAGTTAGCCATACCAAAGGCTTGAAAATTACTACTAGTATGTTTAGTACCCCAGAGGATTTAGTTGCAAAATTCTCTGGATAAACGCTTGCAATTGTTTTTGGAGTAATTTCAGAAAAAACTAAAATAACAAGGGTTAAAAGAATTGATCCAAGAAGCACATTGCCATTAAAATAATCAATCATTATTATTGTGACTAAAGCAGAAGCCAAAATATTAGCAAAGTTATTAGCAATCAATATTGAGGCAAGCAAAACATCAGGCCTTTGAAGTAACTTGAGCGCTCTTCTGGCTCCTTTAGAGTCTTTAGATAAATTGTTCAGCTTAATTTTGTTTGACGCCATCATCCCGGTTTCAGAGCCAGACGAGAAAGCGGAAAAGATTAACAACACAAACAGTGTCAAAAATAGAAAAGAAATTGAATTAGTGCTCAAGAAGTTTTTATAAGTAGTTTAATAAAATAATTGAATTACCAAAATATGCCAAAAGGATCATTGCAAAGGATAAGATAATCCCTCTCACTGCAAATTTTACCTTAAGATTTGCGTATTTTACCCCTAAATACGTAAGCATATAAATTATTAGTGCAAATGCGGTAAAGATAATTTTAAATATCAATTCCAAATTCATTTCACCAAGAACCATGAGCCCAGACAGAAGAGATAAAACTATGCTCCCAAGACCCAATCCAATTAAAACAAATATTTCGTTATATTCTCTTTCTACGGACTTAACATTAGAACCAATCATCCCCTTTTTGATCTTTGTTATGTGTCTTTCAAGAAAGGTTGTTTCAATGAAAGTAACAATCAAAATAACTATGCTAAAGCTTGTGGCAGAAACATGAAGCCCAAGCATATTAACTCCTTTTGAATAAGTCATGAGGCTAATAATGATCAATAAAGCCAAGCATAGTCCTGTATAAACTTGTTTTGAAGACTTTAAAACAGCTCTTGATATGAAATAGCTAAATAAAGCAATGAATGTAATTAGGGGAAATGACACAATCTTATTTTTTTTGTAATCTTTATATATTAACACTATCAAATTCGTCAAGGTTAACCTAAAATACACACCTTTTTATTAATACATTAATGAATTTTTATTATGGTAGTAGTTAGACTTGCAAAAAGCGGAGCGAAAAAAAACCCTTATTACTTTATAACGGTTGCTGACTCCAGAAAACCAAGAGATGGCGCATTTATAGAGCGCTTGGGCTTTTTTAATCCCTCTGCTAAGGGTTCTGAGGAAAGAATGAGGTTTAACGTTGAGAGGTTAGATCATTGGATTTCTCAAGGTGCGCAACTTTCAGATAAAGTTAAAGAGCTAGCTAAAGATGCAAGATTGTCTTCTGATGAACTTCAGGCAAAGCTTGATGCAAAGAAAGATAAAAGAACAAAAAAGAAAGAAGCATTGAAAGCTCAGAAGATAGCTGAGTTAGAAGCTCAAGCTAAAGAAGCAGCAGAAGAAGCTCCAGCAGAAGAAGCAGCAGCT
>Ga0255759_10005381_pt1 | contig 10945 bp, 8 predicted proteins | sample 101ome_20_FD_179959 | JGI IMG/M metagenome (GOLD analysis project Ga0255759, IMG submission 179959) | Coastal salt marsh microbial communities from the Groves Creek Marsh, Skidaway Island, Georgia - 101404AT metaG (version 2) | ecosystem: Environmental > Aquatic > Marine > Intertidal zone > Salt...
CAAAAGGGAAGGACTACTAAGGAAAGACAATTCAGAAATTTCGGTATGTCAAATCCAGATGGTTACAGAAAAGCACTGAGGCTAATGAAAATGGCTGAGAAATTTAATATGCCAATAGTCACATTGATTGATACTCCTGGAGCATTTCCAGGACTAGAGGCTGAGGAGAGAGGTCAGGCTGAAGCTATTGCTAAAAATATTCAGGAGATGGCTACACTTAAGGTTCCTGTTATATGTATTGTAATTGGTGAGGGTGCCTCTGGAGGTGCCTTAGGTATTGGTGTTGGAGACAAGGTGTATATGATGGAATACACGTGGTACTCTGTTATATCTCCAGAATCATGCTCTTCTATCCTTTGGAGGAGCTGGGATTATAAAGAGCAGGCGGCAGAAGCTTTAAAATTAACATCTAAAGATCTGAAGAAGATGGGTATAATTGATGGTATAATAAAAGAGCCATTAGGAGGTGCTCATAATGATGTAGATCTTGCTGCAAAAAGACTTAAGAAAGTCATTCTTGAAGATATTGCTGAAATAGGTAAATTAAACCCTGAAAAGAGAATTGATAAGAGAATTGATAAGTTCTCAAATATGGGTGTAATTAATGATTAGGTCTCTAAATAATTTTATTTTCTGTAATCTCTTAGGTTGGAAAGTCACTGGAAAGGTTCCTGATGATAAAAAAATTGTTGCAATTGTTGCGCCACATACATCATGGCATGATTTTTTTGTTGGTGTATTCACTAGATCGGTACTGAAGATGGAGAGCAGAATAAAATTTCTTGGGAAATATGAATTATTTAAAAATCCTTTAATTGGATTGGTTTTAAGGAAACTTGGAGGCTATCCTGTCGTAAGAAATAAACAGGTAAATTCAGTTGATAGTGTTGTGAAAATTTTCAAAGAAAATGAAAATTTTTTCTTGACTTTAGCTCCTGAAGGAACTAGGGCAAAAGTTAACAGTTTAAAGACAGGTTTTTATTATATTGCCCTTAGAGCCAAAGTTCCTATCTTGATGGTAGGTTTTTGTTTTAAGAGGAGAATAGTTCATTTTGGTGAGAAATTTTATCCCTCTGGTGACATAGATAATGACATGAAGAAGATATTAAGATTTTTTAGTAATTATCAGGGTAAGGTGCCTAGTAAGGGTTTAAATCATTTAGTATGAATTTTATAATATATTTAATTTCCGTATTTCTTTCTTTTTCATCTATCAATAATGAAGAGAGCATATTTGATTTTTATGAAGAAAACATTATTAAGTCAGATTCACTTCTTTACCCAAGTGCAAAGCACAGAGAACAGTCCAAGTTGATTTATCAACTTCTGACCAAATACCATTACAAGAAAGTGAGTGTAGATGATTCATTATCTGAGAAAATTTTAGAAAAATATATTAATTCATTAGATCCTAACAAGGAATACTTCTTCAAAAATGATATAGATTACTTTAATCAGTACAAGCTCCAGATGGATGATTATATAACCTCGGGTTATCTAGAGCCTGCTTATGAGATATTTACTGTATATAACGAGAGAGTTAAAGATAGAATAGAGTATGTCTTTTCGCTTCTCGAAAATGAGCCTGACTTTTCTGTTGAGGAGGAGTTGGTGTTTGATAGGAAAAAATCTGAATGGTTTGGTGATTCTGGTCAGATGGATAACTACTGGAGAAAAAAAATTAAGAATTCTATCCTGAATCTTAAGATACTTGGTAAGGAGTGGGAGTCTAATAAAGAGACTCTTGACAAGAGATATAAAAGGTTTGAGAAAACGATATCACAGTTTAATTCTGAAGATGTTTTTGAGATGTTTATTAACTCTTTCACTGAGATTTATGACCCTCATACTAATTATTTCTCTCCTGTTAATGCAGACAGATTTGAGATTAACATGAGTAAAACATTTGAAGGTATTGGCGCAAGGCTTCAGCAAGATGTAGAGTATACAACTATCTACCAAATTATGCCAGGTGGTCCTGCATATAGAAATAAGGAGTTAGAGAAGGGTGATAGAATTATTGGTGTTGGTCAGGGTGAGGATGGTGCTTTTGAAGATATCATCGGCTGGAGACTAGATGATGTTGTGTCAAAGATTAAGGGTCCTAAGGGTTCCATGGTGCAATTGCTGGTTCTTAAGAAAGAAGCTAATATTGATGACTACCCAGATACCGTTAGATTGGTTAGGGATAGGGTAGATGTGGTTGATGAGGATGCTACATTCGATATTATTCCTTATAGAGCTGATAATAAAGACTACAATGTTGGGCTTATCAAAATACCTAGTTTTTACATTAATTTTGAGGAGGCTCAGAGGGGAATAAAGGATTATAAGAGTGTTACAAGAGATGTTAAAAGGTGTATTGATTCACTCAAAGCATTATCTGTAGATGGTATAATAATTGACTTAAGGAATAATGGTGGTGGGTCTTTGCAGGAGGCAATTGATCTTACTGGTTTATTTATTGAGACAGGACCAGTTGTTCAAATTAAATCGTCATCAGGAAGGATAGAAGTAGAGAAAGATTTTGATAGGTCAATACATTATGACGGGCCATTACTTGTGATAAATAATTCATTTACAGCCTCATCTTCAGAGATATTTTCTGGCGCCCTTAAAGACTATAATAGAGGTTTAATTGTTGGGGAGTCTACTTTTGGTAAGGGAACAGTACAAAATTTAATAGATTTAGAAAGGTTTTTTCCTAATTCTAATCTTCAGTTTGGTCAGTTAAAAATAACTTTAGCTAAGTACTATAGGGTAAATGGAGGTAGTACACAAAAAATTGGAGTAGAGCCGCATGTTGAGTTTCCTAATATATACGATAGAAGCATATATACTGAAAATGCTAGGTCTAATGCACTAGAGTGGGATAAGATTAGAGATATATCGTATGATAACATCAATTACATTAACGAGCCACTAGTTGATCATTTAAATAATGCTTTTACCCAAGAAGTTAAAAGTGATTCTTCATTTATCAACTATTTATCATTTGTTGAGGAAACTAAAGAAAATAGAAAGAAAAAATCTATCTCTCTTAATTATTCAAAGAGGTTAGCTGAGAAAAAGGAGAATGATAACAAGTCAAATTCTCTAAATACAACTGTCAAAATCACTGAAATTTTTCCTATTGAAGAGGAGAGTTTGCTCAAGAAAGTTCAAAATGATTTATACCTGAGGGAAAGTGTAAAATTGTTTGTTGAGATGTTGAGCTTTAAAGAGAGTTAATTTTCGTATTTATCCACAAATTTTGTTAATAAACCTATTTTTTTATGTTGAAAAACATGGTAAAAATATGTTGATAAGTTGTTGATAAGTTTACTATTTTTTTTTTGATTACAATCAAGATATTGTATTACTTAGTATCATCAAGCGAGAGATATTAGAGTTTGAATTTATTCAGGCTTGACGCTGAAAAGGTTGAAAGGAACTACGGTTCCAAGATACAAAGAAGCAGCAAGCTCTCAAAGCGGAAACTTAATTTATTAAGCGAAAACTTTAAGGACTTTATAACTGTAGCTTGACGTTTGGAAAGCACTACGGTGATTTCAAAATGAAAAGGGCGAAAAATTCGATAAGAATTGACGCCCTTTTATTGTTTATAGACCTTCTTATATCAACATTATATATTTCCATTATACATTTCTATTTATTTTGTTGATAAGTTGTTGAAAACTTCTTCTATCAAGTCTTGTGTAAAATTAATTTTCTTTTTTACTTAGCATTACTGAACGAGAGATATTAAAGTTGAAACTCAGTTTCGGCAAGTCTCCAAAAGATACATGAAACCACGGTTTCAAGATTCTAAAGGAAACGAGCTCTCAAAGTTAAAACTTAACTTGTTAAGTGGAAACTATAAGGACCTTATAACTGTAGTTCAGCGTTTGGAAAGCACCACGGTGATTTCAAAATGAAAAGGGCGAAAATTCGATAAGAATCTACGCCCTTTTATTGTTTATAGGCATTTCTATTTAATCAATCACGATACCTTGAATTCCATTTTCTGATAGAGAATCAGTAAACTCTTTCAGGTCTTTACTAATTATTGTGTCATAAGGCTCAATAAATCTGTTGTAGTCTTTCCTGAGTTCATCTAGTCTATTCATCATCCCGTCATTAGGAGCCTGGTTGTCAGTAATTATCCTATCATACAAGTGAGTTATATGGTTAGTCCATTTCCTTGCGTAGTTAATTTCATCCTGTGAGGTCTCGATCTTACTCTGGTAGAGGTTCTCTTCAATTTCTCTAAGTTTAGATATAATCTCATTCCCACTTGCTTTTATAGCATCATGGAAGTCTTTACCCTCAGTAAGGCTTATGTACCTTCTGATTTGACTAGTGATATTTCTCATCTCTGAAAGTTTATCTTGAGACTCCTCAATCATATTAATCACAATATTTGCTGTCTCAAACTGCTTGATTAGGTCAGATTCAGGTATTTCCCATCTTGGGTCAATTTCTACTACAAATGGTTTGGAGTACGTCTTACCATTAACTTCCATCTCGAAAACATAGTTTCCAGGTACTGCTTCAGGTCCTCTGCCTCTCCTTGCGCTGTAGTACATAGACACAAAGTCATTTTGGAGCTTTGGAGCTTTATGCTCTAAGTCCCAGTACACCGTGTGCATTCCTTTATAAACTGTTGAAGAGTCATAATCTACGTCATATAGGTAGTCTGTATCTTTTTTAAAGTCAACTACCTTATTACCCTCAGAGTCTTTGATAGAAAGTTCTATATCAGAAAGAGGTATATTATTTGGTAGGTAGAAAGAGATGTCATTCTCAAAGCTAACTCCCCCTGATCTCCACCCACCTCCTAAGGTAGTTCTTAGCGCTTTTTCAGGTGTAAATAGGTGAGGGTTGCTCTTATTACTTAATACCTCGCTCACTTCCTGAAGAACGTTAATTTTATCTAGCATCCAGAACCCTCTTCCCTGGGTTGAGATGGCTAAATCGTTTTGAGTAACTTCCATGTCTGTTATTGGCACATGCGGAAGATTAAGCTGTAATGAATTCCAGCTCCCACCATTATTAAATGATACAAATGCTCCAAATTCAGTCCCTGCGTACAGGAGACCTCTTTTTGATGGGTCTTCAGCTACTGCTCTCACGAAATGATCATCTGGGATACCGTTATCTTTAGAAATTAACTTCCAAGATTTTCCGTAGTCATCAGTTAAGATTATGTACGGCTTAGGGTCCCCGTTTCTGTAATTATATACAGCAACAATTGCTCTCCCAGCTTGATGAGAAGATAGTTCAATCTTATTGATAGTTCCCTGATACGGTATTATCTTAGATGGCGTGATATCTTGCCATGTTTTTCCTGCGTCTCTTGTTATGTGTATAAGACCGTCATCAGAACCTACCCATATTTCCCCTTCATTATGAGGAGATTCTTCCAGTGCGAAGATAGAGGAGTACACTTCTACTCCAGTCGCATCATTTTGAATAGGACCACCTGGTATATCAGCTTTTTCTGGATCATTATCCAGGAGACTTCTTGTAAGATCTGGGCTAACAATTTCCCAATTTTTCGCTTTATCTGATGTCAGGTGTACAACATTTGACCCAACATATACATTGTCAGGATTATATTTTGATACAAATACAGGGTAGTTCCACTGGAATCTGAATAAGAGGTCATCTTGTCTAGTGCCCTCAGTTAAGTGTACGTAAGGTGTCCTCTGGTACTCTTCACCAGTTTCAAGGTTTTTATAGGTGAATTCCCCGCTGTAGCCTGTGCTGTAAATAATATTAGGATTTGTTGGGTGTACTGCTATGTCTGAGCACTCAGTTCCTCCTGCATTAAACCAGTTCTCAAATGGTGTTAGAGAAGGTATTCCTCTACTAGGAACTGATATTGTGGAGTTGTCCTGCTGTCCTGCATAGAGCCTGAAAGGAAACTGATTGTCTACTGTTAGTCTGTAGAATTCAGAAGTTGGCTGGTTATACTGTGTGGACCATGTCTCTCCTCCGTTAAGTGACACGTTGGCACCACCGTCATTACAGTTTATCATTATATCGGTATTATTTGGGTTAATCCACACGCCGTGGTTGTCACCGTGCTGAGTGTAAATCCTCTCGTCAAATGTCTTTCCGCCGTCTATCGACCTGTAAAAGCCTGTGTTAGAAGCATATATTATATTTTCATTTTTTGGGTCTGCGTTGATGTGTGAGTAGTACCATCCCCTCTGCCTTAGTTTATGGTCTCTGTTGATTCTATTCCACGATTTTCCACCGTCATCTGACCTGTAGAGACCACCTTCCTCTTCTTTCTGAGCCTGTATCATCGCCCATATGCGTTTTGAGTTGACCGGTGAATATTCAACCTGTATTTTTCCAGTTAGTCCCTTAGGGAGCCCCTCTGTGAGTCGTTTCCAGTTCTCGCCTCCGTCTTTTGACATGAATACGCCACCTTCATCGCTTCCGTCAACTAATGTCCACGGCTTCCTCTGTACCGTCCAGAACCCCGCTACTAACTCCTTGTAGTTGTCAGGATTTATCTCTACGTCTCTAGCTCCTGTTTTATCACTTATATAATGTATTTTTTTCCATGTTTTTCCGCCGTCTACCGTCTTGAAAACACCTCTCTCGGGGTTCGGGGCAAATATATTTCCTAGAGCTGCCACGTACACAATATCTGCGTTTTTAGGATGTATGGCTACTTTTCCGATCAGTCCAGCGTCTGGGAGGCCTATGTGTTCCCACGTCTCACCCATATCTGTTGACCTGTACATTCCGTTTCCTGTGGAGATATTACCTCTAGGGTCTGCAGAACCCGTTCCTACGTACACGATATTCTCATCTGACGGAGCTACCGATATTGCACCTATAGAGCCTACGGTAATTTGTCCATCTGAAATGTTTTTCCATGAATTTCCTGCATCTGTCGTCTTCCAGACTCCGCCTCCTGTAGTTCCCATATAAAAAGTGTATGGTCTTGAGATTACTCCTGCAACTGCTGTTGATCTTCCGCCTCTGTAGGGTCCCACAAAATTCCATTCCAAAGATTCATAAAGATCTTCAGTAGAAATATCTTGGGAGTGGGAGGTAGTGTTTGAAAATGTTAACAAAAAAATGAGTTGGTAAATTAAGATTCTATATTTCATATTTATTTTTTTTCTTAAGATACTACAGAACTTTCATTTCTCAATTTTTTCCTTAAATTATCAGTAAAATATCAATTTAGTCTAATCTAAATATATTTATATAAAATATTGTAAATGAGTGATTTATATATTATTATATAATTTTATAGTTTATGTATAAAATAATATTGATTTTTGGCACTTTTCTAGGGATAAAAACAGGTGAGTTTTCAGTTCTCTCAAAATATTTAGTGAGGTACTTTTCTTAAATTGGATAAATAATCTTTATATTCAAATTCAAAAAAAATCATATGGTCAGAGAAAATTGGGGAAGCAGGTTCGGGTTCATAATGGCAACTGCAGGGTTCGCTATCGGTATGGGTAATATCTGGAGATTTCCATACATTGTGGGAGAGAGTGGTGGTGGCGCGTTCATCCTAGTTTATCTTATCCTTACAGCAATCATAGGAGTACCCCTACTAACCGCGGAGGTGAGTCTTGGTAGGAAAGCCCAGCTAACTCCTCTTGCTGGAATGAAGAAATTATCATCTCCAAACTCATTCTGGAATATTATAGGGTGGGTGGAGCTACTGACAACCATTATTATACTAGGTTTTTACCTTATGATAATGTCCTGGGTGACTGTCTACCTTAAAGAATACATTACAGGAGAGGCATTTAACTACACGTCTGACACTATACAGACCCATTTTAATGATTTACAGCGTGATCCAGGCACTTTAATTACCTACAGTGCTCTTATATCAGGAATTATGGCATTTGTAGCTGCAAGAGGCCTTCAGGGAGGTGTAGAGCTCGTCTCTAAGGTATTTATGCCTGTGCTTCTTGTAATGTTCATACTGCTTGCATTTGGCTCTAACACGTTTGAAGGATCATTTGAGGGTCTAATGTGGTATTTGACCCCAGACTTCTCTAAGATAACGTTTGGAGTGATTTTAGCGGCTTTAGGGCAGATATTTTTCTCTGTTGGTATAGCGCTGACAGCGGGTTTTGTGTTTGGTAGCTACCTAGACAAGAAAACTAGCGACATCCCGGGAAGTGTCGGAATCGTCGTGTTTTTTGATACTGCGATAGCTATTATTGCTGGTCTTGTCATCTTTCCTGCTCTTTTTGCGTTCGGAATAGAGCCAAATTCTGGTCCTGGACTGTTATTTGTGACGATGGCTTCACTATTTAAAGAGATACCGTTCGGCATGTTCCTAGGTGGTCTTTTCTTCTTCCTCGTATTCATAGCAGCATTTACGTCCATTATCGGTCTTCTCGAGGCTGTTATATCTACAGCAATTGATTCTTTCAAGATATCAAGAGTGAAGGCTGTAATACTATGCGTAGCAATGACTTTTGCCCTTTGTGTGCCTAACATACTAGGATTTAGTACATGGAGTGATATCCAGTTATTTGGTATGAGTATCTTCGGATTCTTCGACTTCCTATCAGCAAAAATCCTATTGCCACTCGGGGGGCTTCTCATCTCAGTATACGTGGCCCATATCTGGGGATTTGATAAATTTATGGAAGAGACAAATGTGGGATCTGAGAAGGTGAAAGTTACTCCTATTTGGGGTCCAGTAATGAAATTTGTTATACCAATAATAATCCTTGTAATCCTTTTATACGGGCTTGCAGGGGAGAATTTAGCATAAAATTTACTAGACATGGATAAGATTGATTCGTTAAATCAGACAGCTGATTTTCATAGATTATTTAACCACCCGATACTTGACAAACCAACCATTCCCGATACGAAGAGGTGTAAGCTCAGGGTAGAGCTTATCTCAGAGGAACTAGACGAGCTTAAGGAGGCGATAGCAAACAACGACCTTGTCGAGGTTGCAGATGCTTTATGTGATATTCAGTACGTACTCTCTGGTGCCGTACACGAGTTCGGTATGAGTGATAAGTTTGTTCGTTTATTTAACGAGGTACAGAGGTCTAACATGAGCAAGGCGTGTGAGACTAGGGAAGAGGCAGAGGCGACAATAAAATATTATAAAGAGGAGAAGGGCACAGACAGTTTCTACGAGGAGAAAGAAGGTAAATTCCTTGTGTACAGGGAAGGAGACAGGAAAACTCTCAAGTCGATTAATTACTCTCCTGCAGATCTCAAGAAAATACTAGAGGACTAGACGTTAGTATTGATGTTGTTTAGGTCAGTAAATGACTCTCTAAGCCTCTTAATCATCGAATTTTCTCCTTCAAGCATCCACTTCCTTGGATCGTAGTATTTCTTATTCGGTACGTCCTCCCCATCTGGGTTTCCAATCTGAGAATTTAGGTAGTCTTGGTTCTTTGTGTGGTAGTCGTTCACTCCCTTACAGAATGCCCACTGCATATCAGTGTCGATATTCATCTTCACCGCCCCGTAACCAATTGCCTCTCTTATCTCGTTCCTAGACGATCCTGATCCACCGTGAAAAACAAAGTTTATAGGGTTTGGATCTGTGTTATGCATCAGCGATACATACTCCTGAGACTTCTGAAGTATGGTAGGAGTGAGTTTCACGTTCCCTGGTCTATACACGCCGTGAACATTACCAAAAGCCGCTGCAATCATGAAATTAGGGCTAATTTTAGTTAATCTCTCGTACGCGTAGTTTACCTCTTCTGGCTTTGTGTACAGCTTAGATTCGTCCACGTCTGTGTTGTCGACACCGTCTTCCTCACCGCCTGTTACACCGAGCTCGATCTCGATAGTCATCCCCATCTCGTTCATCCTCTCGAAGTACGTGCAGCAGATATCTAAATTTTCTTCAATAGGTTCTTCAGAGAGGTCCAGCATGTGCGAGCTGTAGAGAGGAATCCCTTCCTTCTTGAAGAACTCTTCTCCCTCCTCTAGTAGCCCGTCTATCCACGGCAAGAGGTTTTTTGCGCAGTGGTCCGTGTGCAAGATGACAGGTACACCATACTCTTTTGCCATCAGGTGCACGTGGTAAGCGCCAGAGATAGATCCTGCGATTGCAGCCTTCTGGTTCGTGTTATCAAGGTGTTTCCCAGCAAAGAAAGAGCCCCCTCCGTTCGAGAATTGGATGATTACTGGAGAATTTACCTCTTTCGCTGTCTGGAGTACTGCGTTCACTGAGCTTGTGTTCACAACGTTTACAGCGGGTAGAGCGAAATCATTTTCGTTAGCGTAGTTTAGGAGTTCTGTTACTTCCTCCCCGTGGAGGACACCTGATCTGAATTTCATAATAGTTTGGTTTTTTTCGCAAGCTACTTACTACACGATTGAATAACAAGGGAATTGCTAATAATTGTACACGTAGAGCTCTTTTGACCTATTTAATGCGTCAAATCTGATCTCTAGCTTCACCCTTTCTTCCTCTGCCCTATACGGGATATCTGAGCAGTTGGGGTGGTACTTGATGTAATAGAAGTAGATGGTCTGACCCCTCTCGTAGAGTGTAAGATTATCTGGCTTGCCGAGGATGTCTATTATCTGGTTCTGTCTGTACCTGAAGAAATCTTCTTTGTTCTCGATTAGAAGACGTACCATCTCCATCCTGTCTCCTAAGCATCCAAACTTGTCAAGTTCCCATTTTTCGAAGTCTAAACCAGCTATATCCGGAGGGTTCGTCTCGCAAGAAGTTATGATGCTTATAAATAGGGCTGTTTTGAGAAAAAGATGCTTCATCTAGTTTAAATTTAATTTATTTTCAAAAGATTTTTCAATAAAATTATGTAAACATATTTCATTAAAAAAATTGTTTTTTTTTAGAGAAACATATATTAAATTACCAGGTCCTTAGGGATGAATTGTATTGATAAACCACTAAACTATTTAGTTTGAAATTTTTATTTAATAAAACATTTCCTGCTATTACTATAAATTC
>Ga0255759_10005384_pt1 | contig 10942 bp, 6 predicted proteins | sample 101ome_20_FD_179959 | JGI IMG/M metagenome (GOLD analysis project Ga0255759, IMG submission 179959) | Coastal salt marsh microbial communities from the Groves Creek Marsh, Skidaway Island, Georgia - 101404AT metaG (version 2) | ecosystem: Environmental > Aquatic > Marine > Intertidal zone > Salt...
TGAAAAACATCAGTATCTAATTGAACAGGTACAACAATTAGGTCCAATAAAATTACAAAATATTCATAATTTAACATTTAATCATCCTATAAAAGAATTAATTTGGGTTTGTAGAAACAATAAAGCTGGAACTGAAGCTAGTGATCTTACTATTTTTGAAAATAATATTAATGCTGTTAATAATTTATCAAAAAATAATGAAGATACATGGCAATATAATGATTATTTTAATTTTTCATGTCCAGATAGAAATATATCAAGAGAAGAAGTGATAGGAGGAGGTAAAAGTTTTGAACCATATGAACATGCAACAATTCTATTTAATGGTATAGAAAGATTTACAAAAAGGAAACCTTCATATTTTAGAATTGTACAACCAGGAAATCATCATTCTAGAATACCTACAAAGCATATATATTCATACTCATTTGCATTAAAACCAGAAGATTATCAACCATCAGGAACATGTAATTTTTCACAAATTCATAATCCACAAATTAAATTTGATAATATTACAACAACTGGAAATATGGATTTAATAGTATATGGTATAAATTATAATCTACTATGTATTATGAATGGTATGGCAGGATTAAGATTTTCTAATTAATCTTAATATTCATTGTATGTTCTAATGTATTCTTATTATTTAATAATGGCGCTGTTCTCATTAATTTTATTTTTTGTTCTAATTTTTTTATTCTATTCTCATCAATAGGAATAAAATCATTCTTATTATAATTATTATCATAATTAATTTCTTCTATTTGTTGTGAGACAGATATCATAGGGTAATTAAGATTATTAATAATTTTGTTATTATCAGTATAACTTCTGAATTCATCAATTTCCATATTACCTCCAAACATTTTAAGAGCAGTTCTATTAGGAGCTAATTTAACAATACTTTTATAATTAATTTTATTAGATAATAAATTAATTAAATTATAACATTCCCAAATATCTTGAATGTATTTTTCTTCTGAGAAATTATATGCTGCTGCACATTCTAATGTACAAAAACAACCATTTACATAAAATTTATTATTATTATATTTAAATGGTATTCCATATGGTTTATTTTTAAATGAATGACAACACCATAAACAGGTATTATCATTATTTGTTGCCCAATTATCTTTATTTACTACTAGATCATTTATTGAATCATTATCATAATTTTTTTTTAAATTGCATGGTAATGATGTAAAACTATTATCATTTATATTATATCCTAAAGGGATCTCTTGTAATTCATTTTTAATTATATTATTATTACTATTATCTTCATTATTATTATTTTTATTATTAAGATCATTACTATTATTAATTTTAAGATTTAATATTATAGTTTCATTACTATTATTATTGGAAGTTTCAAGTAATAATTTGGAGTTAGCACTATTAATAGTATTAATAAGAGATTTAGGTTTTCTACCTCTACGTTGTTTAGGTTTATTTTTTTCTCTTTCAATTTCTTCGGGAGTTTTAATTTTTTTCTTTCTGCCACGTTTTTTCTTTACAATTGGTTCAGAAGATTGTAATTCTTTCATTTTTTCTTCTTTAAGTTTTTCTTCTTTTGTTTTTCTTTTTCTTCTTTGTTTTTTTACAGAAGTTTCTTTATTATGATCTTCTTTAATTTCAATAGTCATTATTTTTATTTTTTGAAATTTTTACTATTAATTATATAATAATTTATTAAATAATTTTTAAATAATTAATTAAAAAAAATAATATTTAATAATCTTTATTTAAATTTAAATATATCCAACCAGTACATATATATTTATCATTTGATAAAGGCATATTACCTTTATGCATATATGTCCAATCAGATGGAAATAATAATAATTGTCCTTTTTTTGGTTTTATTATTGTTCCATCAATAAATTCTGTTTCACCACCTTTCTCTACATCATTTAAATACCATATAAATGTTATAACTCTAACTCCTTTATTTGAATATTCAAAATCATTATGATAATTATAATATCCTTTATCACGATCATATTTTTGTATTTTATAACCTGTATCATTAGAATTATATATATCACTAAATATATTCAAATTAATATCTTTTAAATTATTATGTATATTTTTTAAATTATTATCTATATTATTTACATATTGATTAATCCCTTTATTTAATGCTTGATATAATATAGTATCTTCATTTATCCAATTTACATTTCTATATATCACTAAATCTGTTGTGTTTTTAAGTTCTTTATTTATAGTTCCATTTCTTCCAACAACCCCAATATATTTATTTTTATCATTTTCATATTTTTTTATTAAATTGTCACAAAATTTGTCATCTAAATTATTATTAATCAAATAAATAAACTTATTCATTAATTTTATTTATTAATTTTCAATTAATATAAATATAGTCTATTTTGTTTAAATATATTTTTATAATGTAAACTTAATATAAAGTTCTATTACAATATAGCCAACCTGTACATATATATTTATCATCAGAAATTGGTACATTTCCTTTATGGGTATAACTCCAACAAGCCGGAAAGAATAATAATGAACCTTTTTTAGGTTTTATTTTTATGCCATTAATAAATTCTGTTTCACCACCTTCTTCTACATCATTTAAATATAATATGAAGGTAATAACTCTAACCCCACAAATTTTTGTTAAAACAAAATCATCATGCCAATCATAATATCCTTCTAGTTTATTATATTTTTGTATCAAATATCCAGAATCTTTCAAATCATATCTTAAAAAATAAGGATGTACATTATGAAGATTGTATAAATTGTTAACATATTTATTTATTTGTAAATTTATTTTATCTTTTAAAATTTTATCAATATTATTCCATTTATCAAGATCTGTTATATATAGGTCTGTTGTAAGTTTCACTTCTTGAACTACTTCCCCAGAACCAGTTATACCCTTATATTTATTTGTATCTAAATTGTATTTATCTATAATTTCGTCACATATACTATCATCAAAAACATTATCAAATACACATATAAATTTTTCCATTATTATTACTATTATTACTATAATTACTATTATTAGTATTATTCTTAAATATTTATAATTCTTAAATATTTATTAATATTATTATTAATATTATTATTGATATAACCATGTATTAATAGTATATCTATATGTATTATTAGTAGGAGCATATACCATATGTGGATGAGTATAATAAGGTGGAAAACATATAATTTCTCCTTTTTTTAATTTTATTCTATAATCTTGTTTTGGAAAATAAAATTCACCTTCTTCATAATCATCATTTAGAGAGATAATAACACTCATATTTCTAATTTTTCTTTTTTGTAAAATATCTGTATCGTCTAAAATATTATCAACATGTAATCTAGTTAATCCAAAAATTTTTCTTAAATTATAACCAGAATCACCATTACATATTATAAAATATTTTTCATATAGTAATTGTACTAATTTATTTATTATTGTAAATATATCATTATCTAATTCTTTTAAAGTATTATTTTCATATTTATATTTATCAATAGGAATATCAATACAATTTACATTATTTCCTTTTTCCCATAAACTATTTTTAACATTATTTTTATTTATAAAATCATCTATAATTAATTTTACTTTATCACATATTTGTGTATTTAATATGTCTTTATTTCTAATTAAAATAATTGAATCCATTTTTTTATATTTTTCTATCTTCATAAAAGTTTTTTCACATACAATAAAAGATTTGCAACAATCTTCAAATATAATATATCTTTTTAAAATATTAGTATTTTGATAATTTTGAAATTCTTTATTATTATTTATATATATTATTTTATTACTTATAATTAATATAAATTGATTATTTAGAATAGATTTTTTATAATGGTCTTGTGTACACACTTCATCACAGTATAACTTAGGCACTATATAGTCTATTTTATTATTATTATATTTTTCTATAATTTTTAATCTTTCTATATGTATTTTTAATATTTTAGATACATATTTAATTAATTCCTGATTATTATTATAATTTTCTATAATTATTTTTTTTTCAATATTCATTATAATTATAATTATATTTTTATTAATATTCGTTATAATTAATACTATTTATATTATCTTTAAATTTTTATCGTATTCTCATAATATAAGCTAATACATAATACGGAGGTCTGTTTTCATGAGTTTCACTTGAACCTGCTGCGTTCGTTTGAATCAAATTCATATTCCCCCAATAGGAATTCTGGTCATCCGTCATAATACTGTTTCTTCCATTCCCACCCTCATTTGACGACGAGCTATTAATTTTAATACCGTGATTATGACTTGGCATTTCTCCAAGATTTAATTTATGTTTTTGTACGCCACCAGTTTGCTGCACATTATAAGAAACAGTTCCTCCTGAAGTCGAAGACTGACTAATTGTACCTTTACCCATTACAAATCTACCACTTAAATTTGGTGTACCATTATAACCATCACATAATGCCCAACCATCTGGTGCGGTTGATCCATTCCACATAATAATTCCACCAATTGGTATTGTACCATAACCAATAAATTGACGATTATTACTACTAGATGAATTTAAATCAATATTACCATCTACCTCCATATGACTTCTTATTTTAGCTTGACCATTTACATCTAATTTATTTGTTGTTGGAGATAATCCAATACCTACATTTCCTGAAACATACAAATTACCATCATTAATACCAAGTGAAGAAGTACCACTAGAATTATTTAAACCAAAAGTATATTTAGCTGAATCATCTTGACTTCTAAAATATATATTTTTAGCATCAGTATTTGTTTTAATCGTAAGGTATGCATTCGAACCACTTCCTGCAGTATAAATTGAAAAATCTCTTTCTCCATCAAAATATAATTCTCCAGTTAACTTTATATTTCCATTTACATGTAATTTTTCATTCGGAATTAGTGTCCCTATTCCGACATTTCCTGAATTTAATATTCTCATTCTTTCATTATTTGTATTAGTAGTACGAAATATGATATCACCTGATGCTTCATTTGAAATTGTAAAATCATTAACATTTAAATTACTTTCTACACCAATATATGCATGTCTAGTTGTGTTTCCTTGTGGATAAAATGATATATAAGAATTATTACTACCTTGTAATCTTAATACTTCACCATTTCCATTTACATGTAATTTACTACTTGGAATTGTTGTCCCTATTCCTACATTTCCTGATGAATTTATTGTCATTCTATCACTTGAATTTGTTTGAAATACTAAATTTGATGCAGTTAAATTTGATAATGTTAAATCTCTTCCTGTATTATTTCCTAGATAACCTACTATACTAGTAGAATCATGAAATTCTAAACTGCAACTTCCGCTAGAAGAAACATTTTTATGTAATTTAATAATACTTTCTGTACTATTATAAATATGTAAATTTTTATCTGGACTATTTATACCTATACCTATTTTTCCTGATGTGTCTAATGTTAAACCTATATTTGAATTAGTATATAAAGTATCTGTACTACTATCAACTGGAGTATTATTTTCTTTATAATATATACCTAATTTATTACTTTGGGTTGGTCCAAAGTGATGAAATACCCAATTTTTTTGATTTCCTGATGATGGTGCATTTGATAATGCGATTAAACTTCCGGCAGCACCACTATCAGTTGATATTAATTGTAATCTAGATTCATGATCTTCAATTAATAAATTAACAAAACTTTCAACTAGTTTATTAGTTACTACATTATTTACTTTATCTCTTAAATTTAATCTGTCTGTTAATATATTAAAATCTAAATTATCTGTTACTTTTAAATATGGATTATTATCATTTGAATCATACGGTTCTGATGATAATATTAAATCACCATTTCCTTGTGTTGTAGTAGATATTCTTAAAATAGAATCTATTATATCAATCTCTTGATAAAATTTAGAAACACTATTATTAATAAATGTATTATTTCTATCTAAACCAATTAAGAAATCACCATCTAAAGGAGTATTTAAAATTCCTAAATCATTTACATTTACACCTCCTGATGCAATTGTACCAAAACCTACCCAATCAAATGCATCATCTTTATATACTAATGCTACCCGATCATCATTTTCTCCTACTGATATTTTAGAAATTATACTCGAATTATAATTAACTAATACTCCTGAATCATTACTAAGACCATTAATTGTTAAATCATTTACAGTTGTACTATTAGATGTTAATGATCCTGTAATATTAGTTGATCCACCTATATCAACATCTCCTGATATATTTGCAGTTCCATTAACATTTAATTTATAACTTCCTGGAGAATCTGGATCTATTCCAATACCTACATTTCCTTCAACTTTAACTTCTCCATTCACATGTAATTTTGAAGTAGGATTATTTGTTCCTATTCCTACATTGCCTAAATTTGATATTCTCATTTTCTCTGTTACTGATCCAGTTCCTCTTGTTTGAAATACTAAATCAGCATCTTCACTACTATTAGTAGTTGGATCTGCTATTAAAATTTTTGCTTGTGATCTTATTGTTTCATTACCAGTATCATATGTTCTAAATTCAATTGATGCTCCATCATCATTTCCACCCCAAGTTGTAGTATTGTTTTCTAATATTAATAAACTATTCTGACCTGTTGTATTACTTCTAATATGTAATTTGGCACTTGGACTTGTTGTCCCTATACCTACATTACCACTTGAATCTATTCTCATTCCTTCTATTAATGATGAACCATTATACACATTAAAATTTAATGCTGTTCTATTTGATGCTCCATCATCATAACCTATTATTGAACTTAATACTTGTGTAGGATTTCTAAAATCTGTAATACATATTCCTGCAGAATTTGTACCATCTGCTTCTTCATCACTAATACCAAGATTAAGATTATATCTTGAAACATCTGTTATATTATTTTGAACATTTCCATCACCTCCATATTGCATATCTACTCTAGAAATTGGATTTGTTGTTCCAATTCCTACATTTCCTTGATAGTCTATACACATTTTTTCAGTTAAAGTAGAATTATTAGTTGCTGTATGAAATCTTATAGCTGAGCCTGCTGGATAATAAGCAGAAGAAGGGTTTGTTTCTCCAGACCGATAAAAATAGTTTGAATATCCAAATTCTATTGCTAAATCATTTTGTAAAACTGGACCAGTACTAGTATATTGTTTATCAACATCTCTATTAATGTAAAGAAATTGTCTAGGATAACTAACATCTGGCCATGAACTAAAATTTAAATATGAACTTGTTTCTGGATCATCTGATGGTAAAACACCACTAAACGAAGTAAAAGCAATTCTTTCCATATTTTTTATATTATCTATCTTAATATTAGGACCTTCTGAAGCTGTTTGATATAAATGTAATTTTTCACTTGGTGTACTAGTTCCAATTCCTAATCTATTATTAGTTGTATCAACTTTTAAACTTGATGTATTTACTGTAATATCACCTGTTACTGATAAATCATTCAATGTTCCTACTGTAACTAATCCTGATATTTGTGTTGCATTACTTTCAATATAATCTTTTACTTTTGTAAATTCTATTTGTTTTACTATATTTGTATCTGTTCCATCTGTTATATCTGTTATTATTAATTTATCATCATTTTCTAGTGTTAATCCTGTATCTGCTGTAGTATCTCCATCTAATATATTTAATTCAGCTGATGTTATAGTATGATTATTTAAAATTGATATCTCATTCTCATCTATTTCTGTACTTCCAAATGTAATTGTACTACATGCTAAATTATTTACATTATCTATATTATTTGAATTTATACTTAAATCCGATGAAATATATACTCTTCCTGTTCCATTTGGATTTATTATTAAATCTTGATCTATTTTATTAGTTATAATTTCATTATTATTAATCTGTATATTATTTAAATTTATTAAATTATTAAATGTTGCTTCATTATTATAAAATGTTGCATTATTAAAAGTTACTGAATTATTAAAAAATGACTCACTATTAACTGTTAATAAATTATTATTATAATTACCAATAATTAAATCACTTTCAATATTTTGATTTAATGATATTCTAATAGATGATAATTCTCTTATAACTTGTGTAAAATTTGTAATACTTATTACACCTAATAAATTTTCTGCATTATCTGTTATAATTGTATTATTTTGAGAAATTGTTTGTGATACTTTTATTTCTCTACTATTTGTATTTAAATTTGCTGTAAATTCTGGATGATTATTTATCATCACTCTTATATTTTCTGCTGTATCTTCTAAATTATTTGTTCTGAAACATTCTTTTGTAACAAAATTTTCTATACTTGAAATCCCTGTTGTAAATGTATGACTATTTGTATTTGTATATACAAAATTAGTATTATTTGTTATAGTTAATGTATTTGTTGAAGTATCTATTGTACATGAAAAATTATTATTATTATTAATTGATCTTTGAATATTTGTACCAGTTTGATCTACATCTGTTCCAATTATAAATTCATTATCAGATGGAGTAGAAGATACTAAAGTAAAAATAACTTGTGTACTTCCTGTATGTAATATTATTGTACCAGAAGTAGCATTTTGTATATCATCTGTATATATTATTTTACATTGATATTCTAATTCTGTCTCTGTACTTGATAATACTGTAAATACCTCGTTTAAATTATCATCTATATTATATAATGTTAAAGTTCCACCTGAAGTATCTGTTAGATTATCATTGTATTTTATTATTGATTCATATATGTTTGTATCTTCATTATTTTCATTTACATTTAAAATTATATCATTCCCTTCAATAAATTCTAAAATATCTGTTGATGTATTAGGTATTAAATCATTATTTTTTACTCTAATTGTTTTATATATATTTTGAACATTTGAACCATTTGATGATGAAAAACTTATAGTATTTGGATTTGTACTAGTATCAGTCTCAATTGTCATATTTTTACCTGCAACTAATTTTAATGTATCTTCTAATCCACTTGCATTTATTAATTCTTGATTATCTATCCTTATTGTTTTAAATACATCATTCGCTTTTGGTTCAAACTTTAATGATCTATCTGTTTGTCTTACTAATTGAAATCCTTCTGTGTGTTCTACATCATTTGATAAAGGCATTTTAATTGTACTATTAATTATTAAATCATTTTGAATACTATTACCAAATGTAGCAGTATTACTTATATTTATTTCAGGTAAAGAAAAAGTTCCTAATATATCTAGATCTTGAAAAACAGCATTGTTAATACAGCCATCTTCAGCCATTTTTTATAATAATATATATTTAAAATATATTTTTAAAATAATTTTAAATAAAAACTACTTATATTATTTAAAATAATATTATAATTATATTATTTAATATTAAATTAATTAAATATGGGTGGAGGTACTCTTCAATTATCTTCTTATGGTGGCCAGGATCTTGAAACTATTGGTAATCCACAAATTTCATTCTTCAAATCTGTTTACAAAAAACATACTAATTTCGCTATTGAATCTATTCAACAATTTTTTGATGGTGATATTACTAATACTCAATGCAAAGTAAGTTCTACTATAAAAAAAAATGGTGATCTTATTCATAAATGTTTTCTTGATATTAAATTTCCTGAATTTCCTGCTCACACATCTAATGCTGGTGATATTAATAATGATATTAATCCTAGATACATGAATTGGACTAATGCTACTGCTTATGCTTATGTTAAAGAAGCCTCTTTATTTATTGGAGATCTACTTATTGATAAACATATTTCTGAATGGTTTGATGTTTGGAATGAATTAACTGATGTAAATAATAAAGAACATTTATTTGTAAATAAACATTTAGCGAAAAATAATTATTTAAAAAATAACACTTATGGTGTTAATCCTGGATGTGTTCCTTTACAATGTTATATGCCTCTTCAATTTTGGTTCAATAGGCATATTAGCTCCTCATTACCTTTAATTGCTCTTCAATATCATGATGTTAAATTACAATTTACTTTTAGAGATTTAAAACATCTAGTAAATACAAATGGTAAAATTGGTACATTAACCAGTAATCCAGAAGTTAAATTATTTGTTGATTATATATTTTTAGATGTTAATGAAAGAAAACAATTTGCACAAAATTCACATGAATTTCTTATTGAACAAGTACAATTTAGAAAATCCTCTTTATTAAATATTAATCCTATTAAATTTAATCATCCTATTAAAGAACTTATTTGGATATGCAGAAATAATAATGTTTCGAATGAATCTACAAACAATATTAATGCTGTTAATAATATTGTTAAAAGTAAAAATAATAGTATTAATTCTTTATCTAATGGAAATGATTATTTTAATTATTCTACTGAAAACTATGATTCTTCTAGAGTTGAATTTGTAGGTAGTTATCCTAGTAATGAACCTTTCTCTACCTGTAAATTAATTTTTAATGGTATGGATAGATTTCAAGAACAAAAAGCTTCATATTTTAGATGTATACAACCTAATAATTATCATAGTAAAGTTTCTAGTAAACATATATATAATTATTCATTCTCAATAAAACCTGAAGCTTTTCAACCTTCTGGTACATGTAATTTTTCTAGAATGAAAAACCCTATTTTAGAATTTAAAAATATTACTCCTGATCCTACTGAACTTATTGTATTTGCCGTTAATTATAATATTCTCGCTATTCATGCTGGTATGGGTGGTCTCAAATATTCTAATTAGTTATTTATTTTTATATATCATATATCCTATTATACACAATAATATTATTATTATTAATATATATGTATTATTAAAACATTTTGTTGAATTTCTTAAATTAAAAAAAGGACTTGTATAAAAACTATAAGCTTTCTTTACACTCCATTCTGATCTATTTAATAACTTATTTACTTGATTATGAATTAATACTGTCCACTCAAATAATTTTTCTC
>Ga0255759_10005387_pt1 | contig 10938 bp, 15 predicted proteins | sample 101ome_20_FD_179959 | JGI IMG/M metagenome (GOLD analysis project Ga0255759, IMG submission 179959) | Coastal salt marsh microbial communities from the Groves Creek Marsh, Skidaway Island, Georgia - 101404AT metaG (version 2) | ecosystem: Environmental > Aquatic > Marine > Intertidal zone >...
GTAGAGCAGTTGATACCTATCGTAAAGCGGGCGTGGACGTTCCTGTATATCTCATGCCGCTTGGGGGTAGGTCGGAAGAATACACTCTCAACGTACAAGAGGTGGCGAACCTCTGTATGGAACGAGGCTGGCGGTTCTCGCCTAGACTCCACATCAGCTTATTCGGAAATGCCTGGGGAACTTAAAGAGGTTGCCAAATATAGCAAAGGCATACACACTGAAGAACAATATGAAAAGATAAGGAAGAATTTATGAAAAAATGGCTTAAAAAAGTAACCGGTATTGAAGCAGAAGAAAAACGTCTTGCAGAAGAGGCGGCTGCTTTGGAAGCCAAAGAAATGGAATCTTTGAAAAAACGTGATCCTAAGGCTTATGCAACAAAACGCAAAGAGCCTTGGGTAAATGTTTTGGATGTCAAAGTTAACCAAGATAATGTTAGAAATGGGTTTTTTGAATTAGATTGGAATGAATATTTTATTACACAATTGCTACAAGCAGGATACGGTGAAGAAGCTGATCCTGAAGAAGAAGTGGTTGACAGATGGTTCCGAGATATAGTATACAATATGTTAGCCGACGAAGGCATGGATACAAATAGAAACGCAGGATACATTAATGTTGTTCCTATCAGTGAAGGTAAAAGCGAGGTATCATGAGAGATGACCTAATGGTTCAACAGCAAGTTGAATCAGTATGGCAGCACATGGTTGGTGTAATTTGTTTAAACTGCACAGGAAGAAAACAAGTTAAAAAAGTATTGCCAGTATTGTTTGCTGTTGCTCCTACTCCGATTCATTTTTTAAATACGCCAGAATCAACTATAAAAAACATCATAGAAAGTTTAGGAATGGTTAACATTAGGTATAACCGTTTGAAACGTATGAGTAATGATTTCTTGACATGGGACGGAGAAGATGCTACAATGTTACATGGAATTGGCAAATACGGTAGTGATAGCTATCGCCTGTTCTATAAAAAAGAGGTTCCCGACAATGTTGGTGACCATGAACTGAAACGTTATGTAGAAGAAGAGTTTTATGACTTACATCCTAATTGATACTGCTAACACATTTTTCCGTGCTCGTCATGTTGTTCGTGGCGACATTGATACTAAGGTTGGCATGGCTATGCACATCACACTTAACAGCATTAAGAAAGCGTGGCAGGACTTCAACGGTTCACACGTTGTTTTCTGCTTAGAAGGACGCAGCTGGCGCAAGGACTATTATGAGCCTTACAAGCGTAACCGCAAAGAACATCGCGATGCAATGAGTCCACGTGAAGCAGAAGAAGATAAAATCTTTTGGGAAATATTTGATGAGTTTAAAGATTTTGTAGGTAGCAAAACTAATTGCACTGTGCTACATAATTCTGTGTTAGAAGCAGATGATCTTATTGCAGGTTGGATACAAAATCATCCTAACGATAAACATGTTATTGTCAGCACAGATGGCGATTTTGCGCAACTTATTTCACCTAATGTTCAGCAATACAATGGTGTTAGTAATACTATTATTACACACGAAGGTTATTTTGATGATAAAAAACGTGAACCTATTGTAGACAAGAAAACAGGCGAACCTAAGCCTGCGCCTGATCCTGCATTTATGTTGTTTGAGAAATGTATGCGTGGCGACACTAGTGACAATGTGTTTAGTGCTTATCCTGGTGTGCGTAAGAAAGGCACCAAGAACAAGGTAGGCCTTATTGAAGCATTTGAAGATAAAGCAACAAAAGGTTTTAACTGGAATAACATGATGCTACAGCGTTGGGTAGATCACAACGGTGAAGAACATCGTGTGTTAGATGATTACAATCGTAATGTTACATTATGTGACTTGACTGCACAGCCTGAACACATTAGACAAGAAATAAATAATACCATACAGTCAGTAGAAAGCAAAGATATTAGTCAAGTAGGTATGAGACTAATGAAGTTTTGTGCAAAGTGGGATCTACAGCGTATTGCAGATAACGCCGCACAATATGCAGAACCATTACAAGCGAGGTATAATGTATGACAGTTACAGCTAAACCTGTATTAAAAAACAAGTTTTGGATTGTAGAACAAGAAGGTGTTCGTGTAGGCACTTTAAGTAAAGAAGATGACGGATTTGTCATGTCAAGCAAAAGCAGTGTAGAAATATTCAAATCTGAATCTGCACTAAAAAAGAAATTTGGAAAGGATTTCTTAATTGCAAAAATTAAAAACGATAAAACAGAAAAAAATGTAAAAGAAGTTCACGGTTATCCTACAAGAACTATGCCTTACAATAGTATGTTTGATATTCAACGTAAACTACCATTGTTTACTAAAAGTGAAAAATCAAAGAGTGTATACTGTGCAGGTTATTATCTTGTAAAATTTAATGTTAATTGGTTAAAGAGCTTTTGTCCAAAGCTAATTACTATTGAGCGTAATGAATTTATTGGACCGTTCAAAACAGAATTAGAAATGAAAGCTGCACTAAGCAATGTCAACCGAACCACTTAATACTTCTTCTATTCAGCAGTTTATGCAGCAAGTGCAGGCTGCTGAAGCAGGCAGAGCCAAAGAAGTAAGATTGGATATCAATAGTGCAAAACAATTATCAAGCACATTAGGACTTGTAATGGCACGTATGCATGGAGATTTAGAAAAATTTGTTGCAGATCAAGTAAAACAAATGCAGCAAGAGCAAGTTATTGAAATTTCTATGGATAGTGGTGAATGGAAATAAACTATCAGTTAACTCAAAAATGATAAATATATACGCACATAATAGGAGTTAATATGAGTAGGCCTAAACCAAATATTTTATTAGAATATACAAATGGCACCACCTACAAGTGCGAGCAAGTTTTAGATGCAGAAGCAATTTGGGCAGTATTTTATAAAAATAAGCCATTTAATTTGAAGTCATCTAATGCACTTACAAGTTACCCAGGACCAAAGTATAAGAAAACTAGTTTTTCAAACCCAGGACATGCATTCAACTTAGCAAAGAAATTAAACGTAATGTTCAAAACAGAAGAGTTTACTGTTGTCAAACTCACTGAAGGCGAAACATTAACTAACAATGCCTAATAAAGTCACATATACAAAATTATTTCTCAAAGAACAAGGTAAAAGCTATAATGACATTAGTGTTAAAGAGTTTATGCCTATATGGTGGTATAATACACGTGATAAAGACGAAGGCGGATTACGTCTAACAGAAGATGGGTTTGATGTAATAAATGAAATAGGCCTGCAAACATATGATATACCGTATCCAAGAGATATGCCTATTACAACACAGATACTTATATTTTTAGATAAGTTTATCGATTGTCCATATTACCTAACAAACAGAAGCATAACGGTTACAAACGAAAAGAAAGCAGTTGAACTAGGACTGTTTAGTGGTGACTTACGGAAATATGGACTAACAAAAGCAATGAATCGTGCAAAAAAAGGTTGACCTTTGTGTTTTATATGCTATATTAAATTATAGGCACTGATAAACGTAGAAGGAATACAATCATGGAAGTAGTTACACGCACCGTAACGCCAAACAAGGCGAAAAATGCTATTCAACTAGCATTTAAAAAGAAACGTCCAATTTTCTTGTGGGGGCCACCAGGTATTGGTAAATCAGAAATTGTTGAGCAAATTACAAATAGTTTGCCTAACAGTCATCTTATTGACATTCGTTTGAGTCTTTGGGAACCAACAGATATTAAAGGTATTCCGTATTTTGACTCTAACATTGGCAAAATGGTTTGGGGTTCTCCATCAGAACTGCCAGACGAAGAGTTTGCAAGTCAATATGATAATATTGTTGTTTTCTTTGACGAAATGAACTCAGCTGCTCCTGCTGTGCAAGCGGCAGCATATCAGTTGATTCTTAATCGTCGAGTAGGACAATACAAATTGCCCGACAATGTAATTATTGTTGCGGCAGGTAACCGCGAAGCTGACAAAGGTGTTACTTACCGTATGCCAGCACCGCTTGCTAATCGCTTTATCCATTTGGAAATGGCTGTCGACTTTGGCGATTGGTTTCAGTGGGCGGTTGACGCCAAAATCCATAAAGATGTAGTAGGTTATCTTAACTTCGCTAAAAAAGATCTTTATGATTTTGATCCAAAATCTCCAAGTCGTTCATTTGCGACTCCACGAACATGGACATTTGTTAGTGAATTGCTTGAAGACGAAACCGACGAAAACACAGTTACTGATCTAGTAGCAGGTTGCGTCGGTGAAGGACTTGCTGTGAAGTTTATGGCCCACCGCAAAGTAGCCGCAGATATGCCTAACCCAACAGATATTCTTGCAGGTAAGGTTAAAGAGATGAGCACCAAAGAAATCAGTGCCATGTATTCCTTGACGGTGTCTCTCTGCTACGAGCTAAAAGAAGCAAGTGATAAAAACGATAAGAAGTTTGATGATAAAGTCAATAACTTCCTACGTTTTGCAATGGATAACTTTGACACCGAATTGGTAGTTATGGGTATCAAACTTGCTCTTACACAATACAGCCTTCCAATTGATCCGGATGCTGTTGAGTGCTTTGACGAGTTCCACGATCGTTACGGCAAATACATCAAAGCCGCACAATCGGCATAAGATGGATACAAATGGGCGGCATCAAAGTCGCCCATTTTTTCTCTTTATGGTTGACAAGTATATTAAATAATGCTATAACAATAATAGGCACTGAACAAAGAGGAATAACATGTTAGATTTTGTCCCATATTACGTTGCAATGCAAATGTCTGCAAAACAACAACAAACAAAACTAAAAAACTGGGAGCCAGATCCAGATATTACAGAAGAACAACTAGACGCTATGCGTGTAGAAGTTCTCGATCGTATTATTGTTGCACGGGTAGGATTGTTACTACGACACCCATTTTTTGGTAATATGGCCACACGTTTAAAAATTATTGCTGCTGACGATTGGTGCATGACTGCTGCCACAGACGGGCGTAATTTGTATTTCAATACACAATTCTTTAATGCAATGAATAACAAAGAAATTGAATTTGTTATTGCACACGAAATCCTACACTGTGTATTTGACCACTTAGGACGTAGAGAAGATCGTCATCCTATGTTGTATAATATTTCAGCAGACTATATTGTTAACAATCTTTTGGTTGATCAGCGTATTGGTGAAAAACCAAGTATTGTTGATTGTTTCCAAGACTTTCAATACCGCGGTTGGACATCAGAAGAGGTTTACGATACTCTTTACAAAGATGCAAAACAACGTGGTAAAGAATTACAAGAATTACTTGAAGAATTGGAAAAAAATGGCGAAATGCTCGATGAGCATCTTGACATGGAAGGTGATGGTGAAGAAGGCGATGAAAAAGAAGGTAAAGGTCGTCCTAAATACAGCAAAACAGAATTAGATCAAATACGTGACGAGATCAAAGAAGCAATGATCCAGGCTGCTAACAGTGCTGGTGCTGGAAATGTTCCAGGTGAAATACAGCGTATGATCAAAGAAATGACCGAACCTAAGATGAATTGGCGTGAAATACTACGTCAACAAATCCAAAGCACTATTAAAGCAGATTACAGTTTTTCTCGTCCATCACGTAAAAGTTGGCATACTGGTGCCATACTTCCAGGCACAATGTTTGCTGATACAATTGATATTTGTGTAAGTTTAGACATGAGTGGATCAATTGGAGATGAACAAGCTGCTATCTTCCTTAGTGAAGTAAAAGGTATTATGGACGAATTCAAAGACTATAAAGTAAAAATATGGTGCTTTGATACTAAAGTATACAATGAGCAAGATTACAGTGCAGATGACGGAGAAGATATTAGCGAATATGAAATCATCGGAGGTGGCGGCACCGACTTTATGACAAACTGGACTTATATGAAAGAACATGATATTCAACCTAAAAAGTTTATTATGTTCACAGATGGCTATGCTTGGGATAGTTGGGGTGATCCAGATTACTGTGATACTATTTTTGTTATCCACGGTAATCGTGACAGAAATATCAACGGTCCATTTGGCATTACATGTCATTATGAGGAGGCGGCTTGAAGTTAAAAGAACCAAATCCTTTAGATGTTTTGTTAAAGCGTAGGGTAAACTTTTGCCCTACGCATTTTACCACTACAAGTTTAAAGAAAAGATACAATTTAGAAAATGCTATTTGTGAATGGATACATTCTAATTTAAAAGGTAGATATTACTTTGGACAAAATGTAGAACTAAACAAAGAAGATAACACTATTGGAACAGTGTATACAGTTGGATTCGAAAGTGGAAAAGAACTAAGTTATTTCATGTTAGCTTGTCCACATTTGAAATATAATTAAAATTGTAACCATATATATTATATCAAGGAGTGAAGAAATATGGCTGAAGAACAAAAACAAGCAGAAGAACTTACAATTACTGACCTGGCTCTTGCCCGTGCTGTTATCGAAACAGCAACAGATCGTGGCACATTTAAAGCAAATGAACTAGCACAAGTTGGAGCATTGTATAATAAACTTGATGCGTTTTTGAAACAAGTTGAAGAACAGGCAAAAGCGGCTAAGGAAGGTCAAGCAGCAGCACAAGCGGCAGCAACTACACCTCCGCCGACTGCGCCTACTACCGAAAAGGAGGCTGATAATGCCTAGTTATAAACACGTTGGTCGTGTAAAAAACAACAGACGTAAGGTTGTTGTTGCATATAGAGTAGTTCCTGGAGAACCAGATAACTGTTTAGTAGTGCAAACAGAAAATCTTAGTGCTGATGAACACGACACTCTAATTAAATTAGTTGAATCTGATGCAGGACAAACTGCTGACGAGTTTGCAGAAGCAATGGCTAGATCTTATCTACCAGATGGTAGAATTATGTTGGCAGCATTCCATTCAACAGGAAAAATCCAAAAGGTTGCAACAAGCTCAATTGAAATGACTCCTAATAATGCAACTGTTATTGGTCTTGATGAATTAAATAAAATGATTGCTGAACAAAAAGGTATTACTGTTGCAGATTTAGCAGTGCAAGGTCCTGAAGGAACTGTTCAACCTACTGTTGATACGCCGGTTGATCCTGTGGCCACATACACAGAAACACCTCAAGCAGAAGGTGTTATTACTGATGAGCAATTAGCAGCTCAGTATAGATCACAAGCAGACGCTTTGTTTAAAGAAGCAAAGGCACTTAGAGAACAAGCCGAAGAGCTAGTTCCGACTAAGAAAAAATCAACAAAAAAGACAACCGAAAGTGCAACAGGATAATACTCACTCTGATGAATACTGGGAGGAGATTTTTGATACCATTGACATGGATTTCCTCCCACTTGAATATATAAACATAATAGTAGTAACATTTAACGACGGCAAGATTTGGGAAATAGATGTAAATCAATCATCAAAAGAAACAAAAAATGTTGACGATGTATTAGACGAATTTTTCCAAGAGTATGAACACAAAATTGAAAGTGTTGATTTTAGGTTAAATACAGCTAAACTAAAAAGAGATGTTTCAAAACGCACCAAAAAGTTTATGAAATTGAATAGATGATTCTCTGCGAAAGTGATAAATATATATAACACTACCGTAGGAGAAATTTATAATGGCATTGCGAATAAGACGCGGAACACAAGCTGAAAGAGATGATCCAGCTTTTATTCCTGATTCTGGTGAACCAGTTTGGACTATCGATACAAAAAGACTTTACATAGGTGATGGAGTCACTGAAGGTGGTAACTTAATCACAGCATCCGGTGGTGGTAGCACAGCAGGTATTGTATCTACAGCAACAGGAACCATAATTACACTTAGCGATCTAGTTGCAACATTTGATGTTGATGTTGAAATGGGTGCCGCAGCAGATATAACACTTAGTTCAACTTCGCAACTTAACGGCACAGGACAAATAAGTCTTACAGGTAATATTACAGGTAATGATTTTAGTGGTAATGCTGCTACGTTTGCCAGCGTAACAGCAACAGGTGGTTTAACAGGTGATCTCAAAGGTAGTGTGTTTGGTGATGATAGTAGTCTTATAGTAGATGCCAATAACGGTGTTATAAATACTAATTTTATACATTTTGACGGAGAGCTGGAAGTAGCAAATCAAACCGCGGCTGAATCAACTGTCCTTAAAGTAGAATCAGATACTGCAACGTCAATTTTAAAATTACTTTATACAAGCGATTCGGACCTAGGATCTGCAACAGCCGGATTTGGCACTATTTTATTCAACAGACAAGATCCAATTAACAATGAAGTTTCAACTGGATTTATTTCAGCTGGTAATTATGGAATATATATTGGTGTTGAAGAAACAGGTAGTGTTACAGAAACCGAAACATTAACTTGGACAAATACAGGTAGACTAGGCATCGGAAGGTATCTTCCAAATGCTGAACTTGAAGTAGTAGGAGATGCAATTGTCACTGGCAACTTAACAGCTGGTGCAATGTTATTATCAGGCAGCAATATAGATACAAGTGACAGTAGTGGCATAACTGTAACACCAGGTGTTACAATGAGCAGCGACTTAACAGTTGAAAATAATTTAGTAGTAAACAATACTCTTGTATGTGATACATTAGAAGTAACAAACTTTACTACAGCAGGTGCAGGAACTCCAGAATTAACATCAGATACAGCAATACTACTTACAGCAGGCACAAGAGTAGAAGTAACTCAAAGCCCATTCAAATTAGCAAGTTTTACTGACGCTGAAAGAGATGCATTATCTGCAGAAAACGGAGATATGATTTACAACACTGACAACAATCGTCCAGAAATGTATGTGAACGGTGCTTGGAAGATTGTTGACACAAGCCCAATAGTATAAGGATAAACAATGTCAGAAAAGTATTATCAACTAGGCACTCATAGTGCAGAAGATTTCCATACAATACACAATGATTTATGCACTGCAACTAGTTTATCAAGTATACCAGATAGAGAATGTGTTTGCCATGATGATAAAGCCCATTCTCCGACGAGAGGAACTTTTTTACTTACAGACGAAGAAGCTGAAGCATTAAAAAACGATTCAAGAGTAAAATTTGTTAACATAGATTATGTAATGTATCCAGAAACATATGCTCCGCCGCCTGATGAATTACATGCTACACCTGTTGCAAAATCATTTAATCGATGGAATGGCAGCACTGTAAAATTATATAGAGAACACGAAACCAGCAATACACTTCCGGGAACACCCGGTTCAGAAGACCTTAATAGAGGTCCTTGGAGTTTAATTCGTCATGCCGAAAAACTTGATAGATGGGTTGACGAAGGTAGAACTGATAATTATGTCTATCAAGCACAAGTAACACAATATGGTGATGGGTCAGATGTTGATGTAATTGTTGCAGATGACGGCGCTGGTTGGATAGGTCATCCTGAATTCCAAAATAATTGTAGTGGTGCAAAACCAAACGGATACACAGGTGGCAATGTTTTACCAGGCAATGGAACTTGTGATGTTTTGGATCTAGTATTAGATGCACCATACTATTTAGATCCTTGGTATTTTGACGCAGATCCTGGAGAAAGATTAACAACTCGTTGGGATGGAACCGTTGTTCCTGTAGAATCTTATGCAAGATCATGGTGGCAGGATACAACATATAGAAGTAACACATTTAATTATAAACACCCCACAGCAGGCACTGTAACAACAATAACATCAAACTACACTAGAACAAACTGTAATGGTAGCAATACTGCGCAAACTCCTACAATTAGCATATATGATATTGCAGAACATTCTACACCTTGTTGTGCATTAACATTTGGTAGAACACAAGGTTGGGCATATAATGCAAACAAATGGGCATTAAATTTATATGGATATTATGGCACAGACATTGAACGTGGATTCGACATACAAAAGATCTTTCACAACACCAAACCTGTAAATGCAAAATATGGAACACAAGATCCAACAGTAAGTTCAAACAGTTGGGGATACAGAGCAACCAAAGCAGGCGGCACTAACTACTATCATTTTAGAGGTGGTGCTGCTGTATCATATACAAGCGAGCCTGCATTTATTTCGCATATGGGTCTTACAGGCGATGCAGGACGTTGGAAAAGCGAAATGAAAACCAACTCTATTACAACTGCACTAGATGAACTTATAGACTCTGGTGTAATATTTGTTTGTGCAGCTGGAAACAGTAACCAAAAACAGGTCAACTGGGGACACCAAGACTTTGATAATTATATTTCTACTAGTCCAACCGATACATTAGAAGAAAGTAGTTATAGTGAATTCGGTATTGAAGTTACCGGCACAACTAACAGAAGAGGATTTCCACAACAAGGTGGTAAAACTGTAGACGGAGTTACGGGAGAAGTTACATATAAAACTATTAACATAGGTGCGCTAGACGACGAGTATGCTACAGGTAATTTGGAACGCAAAGTAACTTACAGCGATAGAGGTGAAGGCATTGATGCTTATTTTGCAGCAGATGGAATACTAGCAGCAAATAGAAGTTATACTAGCGAAGGACGCTATCCTGACACATATCCTGGCTTTACAGCAAACAGCGGATCAGGTGCAGGTGTGCCGGAAGATTGTGCATTTGGTGGCACAAGTGCAGCTTGTCCGGTAGGAGCAGGTTTTATTGCAACATTGATACAATATAACAGAAATTGGACATATGCAGAAGTAAAATCATATTTCCAAGGATTAGATGAACAAGACCCAAGTGATTTTTATCATGGTTCAGAATCTACAAGTGCTACAGATAGCAACTGGAATGATTACAATAGTTTAGAAGGTGGTCCTGCAAAAGTTGGTTATCAAAAACAATCTGCATTTACACAAACAACATTTCCTAAACGTAGTATGTCAATAGGTAATGGATTAAATCTAAGTAACATTCAACTTACACGTGGTCAACGTTTCGATAGAGGATGACTTGACAAACTGTAAAACTCTGTTATAATTTAGTATGACTTTAATTTATG
>Ga0255759_10005391_pt1 | contig 10932 bp, 12 predicted proteins | sample 101ome_20_FD_179959 | JGI IMG/M metagenome (GOLD analysis project Ga0255759, IMG submission 179959) | Coastal salt marsh microbial communities from the Groves Creek Marsh, Skidaway Island, Georgia - 101404AT metaG (version 2) | ecosystem: Environmental > Aquatic > Marine > Intertidal zone >...
CGCGGTCCACCGACCGAACCGATTAGCGGCGGTGGCTTTGTGCCGACAGGCCCGATGGCCCGATCGCCGGTGATATCGACCTGGTAGTAATCCCCCTCGAACTGGCATTGACCGGTTGCCAGCAGCGACCCTGTTATCTGCATGGCCTCGATATAGCGACTCATACGCTCCGGCCCGTCTGGATAAGCCATGCCGCTCGATGTCATTTCCTCTTCAGCCCAGCCCGCTCCCAGTCCGGCTTCGAACCTGCCGTTCGATGCCTGTTGCAGGGCAAGGCTGGCCTGGGCGAACTCAACCGGGTGCCGGAACAGGTTATTACAGAAAGAAGTGGTCAAGGTAATGCGGGAGGTGGTGCAGGCCATGCGTGTCGCTGTGACAAAAACATGCGGATAGCGCGATTCACCAATCCAGAAATGATCGCTGGCGCAGATGCCATGCCAGCCCAGGCTCTCCATCTCTGCCGCCCAGGTGCCGGGATCATCGAATCGATTCGATGGTAGATTGACGAAATACTCCAAGGCGCACTCCCGGGTCGAATTTACAGTTCAGATGATGGATCATGTCACATCCCTATGTACCGAAACAGTCAGGATGAGCGTACCCGTAATTGATCTCGAAGCCGCTGAAAACGATCTCGACGCGCTGATGCCGCTCGATGCCGCCTGTCGTGACCACGGATTTTTCCTGCTGCGTAATCATGGTCTCGACCCGATAATCAATGAGATGTGGCAGGCCTCCGAAGCCTTCTTCAGGCAGGCACCGGCGGCAAAGCGTCAGGTGATGCGCTCCAAGCACCAGCCGCTTGGTTACTATGATCGTGAACTCACCAAACGCAAACGCGATCAGAAAGAAGTCTTTGACTTCATGCAGCCGCGAACCGATGGTTCCGACCGAAACCAATGGCCCGGGCACGACCCGGCTTTCAAACAGGCAATGACTGACTTTTTTGAAGGTGCGAGTGAGGTTGCTGCGCGTACGCTGGCATTGGTGTGTCGTGCGCTGGTGGGAGATGCTGATCGTGAAGGCCTGCCGGTGGGTGATGCCAGGACCAGTACCGTCCGATTGAATTATTACCCGCTGCATGATCCCCTGAGTGCGGCGGAATCCGCTCAGGTCACAGAACTCGGTGACATGGCCCTGCATCATCACACCGATCCCGGCGTATTAACGCTGCTCCTGCAGGATATGAGCGGGGGTCTGCAGACCCATTCCCGGTCTGCGGGCTGGATTGATGTCACACCTGAGGCAGGCACGATTGTGGTCAATCTTGGCGATGCACTCCAGGTCTGGACCAATGACGTCTACCGCGCGGCTATTCACCGTGTCTTACCAATGCAGACTGTGGGGGCCGCGGGTCGTTACAGCACGCCCTTCTTCTATAACCCGCAGGGTGATGCCGTGCTCGAACCTCTGCCTGCCCTGATGGCAGGAGATCCTGTCTTTCGAAGCTTTACCTGGAAGGAATACATCACTGGCCGGGTTGAAGACAACTACGCCGATCTCGGTGTCGACGACATCCAGATTGATCGCTTCAGACTATCGGCCTGAACTTGCGAGGTAAGTCGCAAGCAGGCGGTTGACCTCATTGTCAGACATTGACTCGAGTAGCTGCGGTGAAGATCGCTGGTAGCCCAACGCCTCGATACAGATTGTATGCAGGTCGTCCCGGGCGCAAAGCCCGGCGTCAAGGATATCTTTGCCAGGGTACAGCTGAGCGCCGAGCAGGCGCCCGGCGACTTCCGTGGCGAGTGATTCAGAGATGGCCGGTGATTCGCCAATATCCCACTCCGGCACGGTCCCTGCGGCTTTATCCTGCAGTTGTGCAGCCGGCGCATAGCCGGGCCCCAAAATACCCAGGTTACGGCTTGCAGCTGCCATGACGGGTAGACCCACGAGATTCATGACAGCAAATGGCCCGAGGCCGACGCCAAGCCTTGCTCTTGCAATGTCATCAATCGCGGCCGGCGTCGCGACATCAAGACAACGGACTGCCTCGTTGATGTAGGGCAGCGACTGCCGATTTAAAATAAAGCCGCTGGTATCAGCGCAGGTGATCGCGAGCTTGCCGGTCGATCTCATCCAATCGCAGACCTGGTCTGCCAGCGCTGACGCGGTTTGCGGTCCGGCGATAATCTCGACCACCGGATTCATGTCCGCCGGATTGTTGTAGTGCACACCCAGAAAACGGGAAGGCAGAGTGACGCCGGCACTCAGGTCTCTGACCAGCAGTGAACTGGTGTTGGTTGCGAGGACGGCGTTTTCAGTGACATAAGCGCTGGCCTGTCTGAGCAGGCTGAGCTTGGTTTCGAGGTCTTCGAACACCGCCTCGATGATGTAATCGGCACTTTTCAGCGTCTCGAAATCATCACTGTAGTTGATGGTTGCATCGCCACTCTCGCTGCGTGCCCGATCGAGCTGCGATCGACTGATATCGAGCAGAACAACCTGTTCAAGATGTGCCGCCAGGTGGCGGGCAATGCCGGCGCCCATGACCCCAGCGCCGATAACAACAGCAGAGTTGAACATTACCAGCCGGGCCGGATAGACAGACCGCAGTCGACGGTCATAGTGGTGCCGGTGATTGAGGCAGCTGCATCCGATGCAAGAAACAACACCGCGGATGCAATGTCATTCGGCCCAACGAGTTTTCCGAGGGGTGCTGCAGTGTTCCAGGCTGCGACGCCTTCCGGCCAGCCTTCCTCTATGCCAGGCCGCCAGATAAGGCCTGGCGCGACCGCATTAACCCGGATGCCAGCCGGGCCAAGCTCAAGCGCGGCTGAACGGGTCAGCATCTCCAGTGCGGCCTTCGAGGTAGCATAGTGGCCATGCATGGGAGCGGTTCTGCTGCCTTCGATAGAGGATATGTTCACGATTGCGCCAGCTTGTCCCTGCCCGGCAAACAACTGGGTCAGCAGCAGCGGTGCCTCGACGTTCACTTGCTGCGTGTGCTGCCAGCGTTGCAGCGGCAGATCATTCAGATCGGAGACGTCCTGTGACTCTGCCGCGGCACAGTTAACGAGGATATCGATTGGCCCGGCTGCAACAGCAGCGTTGAACAGGGCGCGGACTTCCGCTGGGTCTGACAGGTCGGCGCCGGCAACGAGGGCCGGCTGGGTAAGCTCTTCGGCCAGTGCGTTGGCGGCCTCGAGGTTACTGTTGCAGTGAATGACAATGCTGACACCGGCATTGTCGAGGGCGCGGGCGATGACGGGCCCGAGACCACTTGATGCACCGGTGACGAGCGCGCGTTTACCTTCAAGCTGTAGCTGCATATGTATTACCCACTGCTGGATACTCTTGGCTTTGAATCCGAATATTATCATTGGTAGGGTCTGCATATGAGTGAAAGAGTAATCATAAAAGCCGACGTGCGCGGCGAATTCTGGACGGATGAGCGCTGCTACATCACGGAGCTCTGCAATACGGAATCCCTGCCAGAGTCTTCGCTGGCCATTGCCCGGGTTGAAGCTGGTGTGACCACTCAGCTGCATTCGCTTGAGGGTGTCACCGAGACATACATAGTGATAGCCGGTACCGGCCGGCTCGAGGTGGGCAGTGAGACAATGGAGATCGGTGTGGGTGACCAGGTGGTGATCTCCGCGGGCACCCCGCAACGGGTGACGGCGACCAGTGATGTTGATCTCCGGTTTTATTGCCTTTGTACCCCAAGGTTCCTGCCCGGCGCTTACATCAACCTGGAAGCCTGATATGGGAATGACCGAAAGGCTTGAAAAGATGCTGGCTGCGGGCAAGGACGATGCCATGCTGCGGTTTGGCCTCGGCAGCGCCTACTTTAACGAGGGTGAGCTCGCCACGGCCATTGCCCATCTGCAGGCCTGCATCACGCAGAACGAAAACTATACAGCGGCCTATAAGCTGCTTGGCAAGGCGTTGTTCCAGTCCAACCGACTGGAAGAAGCGGCGGACGTGCTGGAACGTGGTCTCGAGAAAGCGCTGGGCAGTGGTGATAAACAGACTGAAAAGGAAGTCCGTGTCTTTCTGCGAAAAATCGCCAGGCAGGCAAGTGATGACTGAATCAAGTTACTTTGACGCCGACACTCGGGTCGAGCAGACCGGTGAGGGTCGCTATCAGGGCTATATCGATCCCGGCTGGAACATCGGTGACAACCCCAATGGAGGTTACCTGTTATCAGTGGTCACCAGTGCTCTGGCCGATGTTTTACCGCATCCCGATCCGCTGTCGGTGACAACACATTACCTTCGACCAGGCACAGCTGGTGTTGCCTGCGAAGTAGACGTCGAACTGATCAGAACCGGCCGGACCTTATCGACAGTCCGGGCCCGCCTGTTTCAGGCGGGTAAACAACGACTCGAAGTCATGGCAGCGTATGGCGATCTTTCGGTGCCGGCGGGTATCACCAGTGATATCACAATCCCTGCACCGGCAATCCCATCACCGGAAGCCTGCTTTGCCCGCGATGGTAAGCTGCAGGGCATTGAGCTCGCGTTCGCGGAAAAGATTGATGTCATGCTCAGCCCAGAAACCGCTGTGCCGGGTGGCGGCAAGGCTGAAGTCAGCGGCTGGATCCGTTTTCATGATGATCGGGCGCCGGACCCGCGGGCCCTGCTGCTTTTCTGTGACAGTTTTCCACCGTCGCCGTTTGGCAGACTCGGCGTCCTTGGCTGGGTCCCCACCATCGAGCTGACGGTGCACGTGCGGCGCCGACCGGCACCAGGCTGGATCAAGGCCCGCTTTGTAACCGATGACCTGGCCGACGGCAGGATGATTGAGAGCGGCTGCCTCTGGGACAGCCAGGAGAAGCTGGTTGCTGAGGCGCGTCAGCTGGGTCTGGTCAGGTCCGGCGACTGATCAGGAAATCAGGGCCTCGAGCCCCACCTGAATCGACTGCTCGACTGCCTGGCTGACGATGTCGCGGTGTGGATCATAGGTGTCCATATTGCCCTCATCCTGTTCCAGTGGATTGCCGTCGACGGCCAGGACAGCGCCCGCCTCGACCCCGTGCAGCGCGCAGACAACAAACAGGGTTGCTGCCTCCATTTCAACGGCGATGACGCCTGCCTTCTGCCAGAGTGGCAGGTCACTGCCGAGGACATCATGTGGGTAGAACAGGTCCGATGTCAGAATGGTGCCTTCGCGGACGTTCACCCCCGCCGCGCTGGCTGCTGTCCGCATCGCCAGCACAAGATCAGGCGCGGCAATTGCCGGGTAGGTTGGCGGCACCAGTTTCGGTGACAGGCCGTCCTCCCGGACTGCCGCGTGGGCGATGATGACATCGCCCGCGCCGACGCCAGGCTGCATGCCGCCCGCAGATCCAGCCCGGACAATGCGACTGGCACCGCTGCGACACAGTTCTTCGAAACAGGCCCCGGCTCCGGCAGATCCAACGCCATGAGAAACGGCACCCACTGGCTTGCCCTGGTAGGTGCCACGGATCGCGTGATACTCGCGGTTCTGACTGACCGCTTCGACATCGCTTAACAGCGCCGAGACTCGCTGCAGCCGATTGGGGTCACCCACGACCAGCAAGTTTTCCGGTATCTCGCTTGCGTCTACATTGAGGATGGGCAGGTGAGTCATGAGCGCTGGCTCTTTTTGATTTCGGCCATCAGCGTAAACAGCTCAAGCGTGTTCGGTGGACTCGTATCCCCGGTATATTCGCGGTAAAGCGTGTTGACGTTGACGGCGATGCGCTCGGCGTCCGTCCAGGCATCAAAATCGCTGAGAGAAATATCAAACGCTGCTTCCTTTGCGTCCATACCGGCATCAAAGCGCTTGCGTGCTTCCTCGTCGATGTAAGCCAGGTAGGCCTTGACACGCTCGACCCCGGCCTTATCGGTAATGGGCCCGTGACCGGGAACGATGACGTCGGGATCACGCGCAATAATCAGATCGCAGGCGGCAATCCAGTTCGACACCGGGCCCGCCCACATGATCGGTGTGCCGTCGATGAACAGGATATCGCCGGTAAATACCGTGCTGTTGTTTTCAACAAAGACCAGGACATCTCCATTGGTGTGCGCCGGTCCAACCTCAACGAGTTCTACCTGTTTGTCGCCAACGTTCATGCTCAGACTGCCGCTGAAGGTCCGGGTTGGCAGCTTTTCGGCGACATCGTCGAAGCGGAACGGGCCGAAGATATCAAGATAGTACTTGCCTGTATCGCCCAGGTCAGGCGCTGCCTCCTTCAAAGATTGCAGCAGTTCCGGCGTAATGGCTTCCATCTCGCGGGCGCTGGCTTCCGAGGCGATGACCTCGGCATGAGTGCAGAGGCCGTTGCCGTGGGTGTGATCGCCATTGGCGTGAGTGTTAACGACGGTGTTGATGGCATCGGCGGCAATGCCGGTGGCGTCCTGCATAATACCCAGCATCTCGCGCGTCATCGGCGCGTCGAACAGTGTGTCCACCAGCAGTGACTGATCGCCGTCCACCACCAGTCCGGAATTCGACCAGCCCCAGCTACCGTCGGGCTGCAGATAGCTGTAGATGCCGTTGTCGGTCTCCTGCAGACCTTTCTGATAGTTCCATGCAGGCATGATGAGTTCTCCAGGGGATGTTGCCGCGACCATAGCATGATGGTGCTTTACTCAGTAACCCCGACGGGTGAAACTCAGTGCATTGGCTGAACAACGAAGAGACACAGATATGCAGGAATTTGCGGGCAAAGTTGCGGTGGTTACGGGTGCGGCGAGCGGTATCGGCAGGGCGACAGCCACCCGATTGGCGCAGGAAGGTATGAAAGTCGTGCTGGCAGACATCGAAGAGCCTGCACTGGACGCGGTCGTCTCGGAACTCACGGCAACCGGTCATGAAGTGATTGGTGTGCCAACAGATGTATCCAAACTGGTGGCTGTTGAGGCGCTGGCTCGCGCAGCGGTTGATCGCTTTGGTGCTGTTCATGTGGTCCACAACAATGCTGGCGTGGTTGTATCTGGCCCGGTTGAAGAACTGTCCATTGCCGACTGGGAGTGGGTGCTTGGCGTGGACCTGTGGAGTGTGATTTATGGCATCAAGGTCTTCCTGCCGCTGATCAAGCAGGCAGGTGAAGGGCACATCGTGAATACGGCTTCCACAGCCGGTTTGCAGGCGAGTTCAGGCATTGCCCCTTACAATGTGGCCAAATTCGGCGTGGTGGGTCTGACCGAGACGCTGCGAAAGGAACTCGAGAACACGGATTCTTCTGTCTCAGCTTCGGTGCTCTGCCCCGGTGCAATTAACACCCAGATTGTCCGCAGCAAGCGGAACCGTTCAGCCGAGTCGGCCAAAGATCATCAGGGCACTGAGACGGAAGCGAACTTCGAGAAGAATGCCGGCGCTCTGCTTGAGAATATGGGCAAGGATCCGGCGGAGGTTGCAGAGATGGTGGTTAATGCCATCCGCCATGACGAATTCTGGATCCTGACTCACCCGGACTGGAAGAATGTCCTGAAAGAACGCGTCGCCGCCCTGGATCGCGACAACTCCCTCTTCCAGGGGTTTGGGGGTTAATCCCGCTTATTGGTTAAGACCACCGGCAGACTTTACTGACTACAACTTGATCATACCGCCATCGACGATCAGGGTTTGACCTGTGATATTGATGGCATCGTCGGAAGCCAGGAACCTGACAGCATTGGCGATATCCTCGACTGTCTGCTCGCGCTGCAGCGGCGTGTGATAAAAAACATCCGGGTAGTCATCGCGGAAGATGCCCTCGAACCACTCGCGGGGTTCCATGTTCTGGTAGGCAGGAATGGATTTCACCGCCCGCTCGGCATTGGACTTCCACGCATCGGTGTAGATGATGCCGGGACAGACAGCGTTTGCATTGATGCTGTAGGGTCCCAGCGTCTCAGCCAGGCACTGCGTATAGTGGATCAGCGCCGCCTTCATGGCACCATAGCTGGGATGGGTAAAGTTCTGCAGCATCTTCGCAGAGAAGGTTGATTTACCGGCAATCGAGGAAATGTTGATGATTTTCCCGGAGCGCTGCTCGATCATGTGCGGCGTGACAGCCTCGGTCATGAGCACAGACGGCAGCAGGTTCTGACGATATAGCGCAGTCCAGATTCCCTCAACAGCACCGAGGGGATGCTCCGGCGGTGCGTCAGCGGTCTTGGGGCCTGCCCCGACATTGTTGACGAGGATATCGATCTTGCCGAACGCGCTGAGGGTTTCATTAACGACTTCCAGCATGCGGGTGGGCGATGTGATGTCGCCTGGCATGCCGACGGCTTTACCGCCCGCCGCAGTAATGTCGTTGACGGTACCCTGGGTCGTTTCCTCACCATAGGAGTTAACAATGACCGTCGCCCCTTGTGCCGCAAGGCTGATGGCAATACCCTTACCGAGACCACGGCCGGCTGCAGTGACGATGGCTACCTGGTTGTCGAGACTCATGAGTGCTTCTCCAGCATGCTGATTTCCTTGATAATACCTGCTTCTCGTCTCATGTCCTGCCTGTTGCTGAAAAGACACCTGACATTCCTGGTTGCCCTCATGTTGTTCTTGCCGGCCAGCGGAACGAGCGAGGAGAGCGGCTTCAACGATTTTCAGATCAACTTTTCAGGTCACTGGGAGCTGGACTATCAGCTCAGCGATCACGCCAGTGAGAAGATTCGGCGGGTCTACCAGGAGGCGAAGTCCAAGCTTGAGCGTGAAATGCAGCGCCGGGGCAGCTATGTTGATCCATCTGCCTTTAACCTCTCGTCCATTGTGGGTCTTGGCAGGCTTGCGGAGCGCATCGCCCAGGCGACTGTGCTGGACATCGAGCAGGACCATAACCGCATCGTCATAAACAGAAATGACGATTTCGCGCTGGTCTGTGATCTGCGTTTCATGCAGGCCCAGCGTAGTGTGCTGGGTGCCGAGGCTTGTTACTGGGAAGAAGATCAGCTGGTATTCCAGATCGCGCTGCCCGATGGCCTCAATGTGCTGCATCGGCTCAGTATTGCCAGGGACCGGAGTCGTATCAACATTGCCACCACACTGATGCTGCGCGGTGTGCGTTATCCCTTTACATTGAATCGTGTCTACATGCCTTACGAGCCCGGTGAAGGGTTGTTCCAGTGCGAATATACGATCGCCCGGCAGACGACCTGCACGCTGGGCAGCGGTGGGGTCGAACCAGAATGAAGTATCTGCGACTGATGTGCCTGTTCGTCCTGGTGGGATGCAGTTCGACCCCACGGCCCCCACCTGCTGTATCCGAGGCGCTGGCCGATACTGAGTTACGCATTGCGCCGACGGTCGCAGCGCCGCTTATGAACATCAGTCTGCATGAATTCGCCAGCCCGCTGGCTCTTGATGATTCTATCTACCTCGTGGATTCGCAACTTCGATCCGTTGAAGCTCGGCTTATCCCCTTTAAATTGCGCCAGGCACTGCAGCGCTCAGGTTACTGGGGTGCTGTGCGACTGATGCCAGGGTTTGATCCGGCGGCGGAACTCCAGCTTGAAGGCGCGATCCTTGCTTCAAGCGGCACGGAGCTGAAACTCTCGATCAAAGTCACCGATGCTGCCGGCCGCCGCTGGCTGGAGGCGACTTACTCAGATGCTGCCAGCGATCTTGACTACATGGAAGAGCCTGACCTGGCCATGGACCCGTTTCAGGATCTCTACAACCGCGTCGCGAATGATTTGAGCCTGGCGCTGGCCATTAAGTCCGAAACAGAACTGAACGAGATCGCGTCGACGACCACCATGCGATATGCCGCGGGTCTGGCGAGTAATGTGTTTGGCGGATACCTGAGAAAGGAAGCAGGCGGCCTCGTGCTGGCCGGTTTGCCGGCGCGGGACGACCCGCTGTTCCAGGCGGTGCAGCGAGTTCGGGAGGCGGAGTACCTGTTCACGGATGCTGTTGATGAACACTATCAGAGTCTGCACCGGCAGGTAGGGCCAACCTATGCCTGGTGGCGTTACTACAATCATGAACTCTTGCGCGGCAATGAACGCCTCGAACGAATTGATGCAACCCGTGGCGCGACCAAAGGGTCCTGGTATGCCGTCGAGCGCGTCTACAAAACCTTTAAAGACGCAAAAATGAATCAGGATGCACTCCGTGAACTGACCGATTCATTCGACCGTGAAACTGCGCCGGTCGTTACCGAGGTTGCCGGTCGTGTGGTAGAACTTTCGGGATCCCTGCAGCAGCAGTACGCTCTCTGGCGCAGCATCCTGAAAGACATGTACCTGGAAGAAATCGGCCGCTAGGCTCCTTTCTGCGCCATCTTCCAGTAACGGACACTGAGAGAAGTGATCAACCAATGATCTGGTTGATATCATCGCTCAGAGCCTGCTCATGGCGCTTCATTGCGGTAGTCAGTCGACTGAAGAGCAGGCCGGCGAAATCAGCATCACCGCGATCCCTGATCAGGAGTGGCAAATAAACCAGCGGCAGCAGGCTGAGCCGGTAGCCTCTCTGCAGGGCATCAAGGGTCATATCGCGCATGCCAGCCATGTGTAGCGCCGCCAGATATGCGTTGAGCAGGTTCGCTTCCCAGTCCGCGCAATGCTGAGCTGTCAGGCTGGTGACCATGAAGCTCGCGACATCGAAGCCGATGGGGGCATAGCTGAACTCTCCCCAGTCGAACAGCACCGTTTCGTCATCTCTGAACCTCAGGTTTGCAAGCCTGCAATCCATGTGGGAAACGACCTGAGTCGGCTGCAGAAACGCCGGCAGGAATGTTGCTGATGCAGCCATATAGTGCTGCAGCAGATCTTTGCACAGCCCCTCGGCTTTGAAAGGGTAGAGTTGAGTCGCCGCCAGGTAGCTCGTTGCTGGATCAAAGCCGGATTGGAAATCAGGTATTTCGATGGTGGCTGCCGTCGCTGCATTCAGAAAGCCATCAGAATTCAACCCGGCCAGCGCTGCGAGCGTCGCCCTCGCCTGCGCCAGCGAGCACCCAAGGGTCTCTGGAACCACGCCAAGACTGGAAAGATCCTCAAGGCCGATGGCTGGGTTGCCGGCGGCAT
>Ga0255759_10005395_pt1 | contig 10929 bp, 24 predicted proteins | sample 101ome_20_FD_179959 | JGI IMG/M metagenome (GOLD analysis project Ga0255759, IMG submission 179959) | Coastal salt marsh microbial communities from the Groves Creek Marsh, Skidaway Island, Georgia - 101404AT metaG (version 2) | ecosystem: Environmental > Aquatic > Marine > Intertidal zone >...
AATTATTATCACCACGTAAACTTAAAACAACTCTACGATTATCATTGCCTAAATTATTACTACGATGCATAACATCTGTTCTAATCAACTTAATACTATTTAACACACAAGATTCACTTACAACATAATCGTTGTCGTATTTTTCTGGCATAATAGCACTGCCGCCGGGTGCATAAGTTTCTTTACCAAAATCATTTTCGTCATCTGCAAACCATTCATTAGTACCCAAATCACAATGAGAAATTGGTATATTGATAGCCCAAGATCTAAGTTCTTTACTTTGTGCTACACAATCTCTATGTATTTGCAATTTCCTATTTGGATTAGTAACAAACAATCTTGCTGTTACTAATGTAAGACCAAGTGTGTTCATTAAACTATCAACTGGCCATTGTATGTCTTTACCAGTGATTAAAAATCCTGTAACCACTGGTAATATTCTTTTATCAGCAAAATATAGTTTTGGATCATCAAGTTTGTGTCCAAACTCACTCCAATATAAGTCATGCATGTCGCATGTCTTAAAGTCTATATTTGTGCTGTATTTCATCGTTGTTCGATAACTTTATCTGCAAAACCGTTTTCTACTGCTTGTTCTGCACTTAAGAAGGTATCAAACTTCATAGTTTCAAATAGTTCTTCATAAGTTTTGCCAGCAGTATTGTGTTTTACATAAAGTTCTGTTAGACGTTCATTTAACCGTTTACTTTCTTCAAAATGTCTACGTGCATCTTCAAACTCTAGTTCTTGTACATGCACACTACCGCTTGTACCTCTAGTACCACTTGACACTCTATGGATCATAGTGCGTGATTCTGGCAACACATAACGTTTGCCTTTTGCACCAGCTTGTGCTAGAAAACTACCCATACTTGCAGCTTGACCCATTACAATAGTTTTAATATCCGGTTTGATAAACTGCATTGTATCATAGATAGCAAGACCTGCTGTAACTGAACCACCTGGCGAATTAATATACAAGTTAATTTCTTTATCAGGATTTTCTGCTTCTAAGAACAACATCTGTGCTACAATTAAATTAGCCATATTATCTTCTACTACGCTGTTAAGCATAATAATACGGTCTTTTAGTAGTCTGCTATAGATATCGTAACTACGTTCGCCTCTTGCTTCTGATTCAACGACTATTGGCACTAAGGGCATGTTTTTTCTTTTCCTCTTCTAAGTTAAATTTAAGTGTGAAATTTTCTACCAGTAATTTAGTAAGCGTTGCCATGCTAACCGTTTCTCTATGTTCTAATGGCACACTATACATCTGGTCTAAAACACTTCCGGCCATCATTTCATAAATTTGATCTTCAGTAACATTAACCTTAGACCAATCAATTGGATCTGTAACTTCCATTTCTTTAGCTAGTTCAATAAGCCTACCTACTGCTTCTGTTTTTGTCAAAGTTTCTGTCATTGATCTGCGAATTCTCCCATTGCAATTTTAAATTTTCTAGCACTTTCTTCATACTCAAAATGAAAGGTATGCTCATATACATTAGTCCAAGTTGTAACACTCCATTGATGTTTTTGGCAGTTACGTTTAGCAAATGCTTTACCTCTGTCAACTACATCACTATGTAATCTTACTGAATAACCAGGTTTCCATCGTTGTTTGTACTCAAAAATTTCTACAGGTGTCAATGTAAATATCCGTAATTTGAATCATCATTAGGATCAATGCCCCATTTTTCTTTGAGCAACTGCACAATAGCTTCTGGCACGTCTTCATCTTCATGACCTTTTGGTATCCAAATACCTTTTAGGTTACCTTCTTGATCCAAAATGAATCCGTAATCATCTTCATCCAAGGTGTTCTCAAAACCCAAGTAATCATGACTCATTTGGCTTCATTCCTTTCCTTGTAAAAGTTTTTGCTCTACGCACAATTTCTTCTTCAGTAAGCCTACTATTGCTTAAATGTTGTTTCCATTTCTTATATAGTTTTTTACTACTTTCTTTAGTGTAACGTGTCATTTTGTGAATAATTTTCGTATTCTTTAATACAAATAATGTCGTCTGAACGTCCATCAAATGTATTTAAAGCATCGTCTATATCTAACGCATAAATGTGATATTCTGTTTCTGCTGTATCAATCACGTAGAGTTTTGTCATCATTTTCCCCGTGTTTTAACAATTCCATTTCATCGCCTTCACCTTTAGTTTTAAGATATCCGTCTGCTATAAGTTGATCAATTGTTGCACCTACAACATCTTCTACTGCATCACGAAACGCCATGTAACGTCCTACAAAAGTAAAAAGTATTGCTGTGACCAACAACCAGTATGTCGTTTCATTATACAAAATTTGTTCTAACATTTTTCCGCCTTAAAATTGTCTCTGCCCCATCCACTATATTTACTCGCTGAACCATAGTGCATAAAGCACTGCTGTTCCGCAGTGCTTTCGCTTAGACATTTAACCGTATCAATATGTTTAATCTTACGACCTTCACTATCTACTAGCCAAACATTATAATAATTAAACATTATGAATCCTTCAATGTTTTCATCATTGTTTCGTTTTCCCAATCTACTTCACGCTTGGCTTGTAGCCATGTTTCGCGAAGCATATAAATTAGCATTGGTCCAATGATAAGGATACCAGCAATAGCAATGCTGTGTAAAGGATTTTCTGCATACCCTGCTAGGTGCATCGCAGCAAACACATACACAATCATACCAACTGGTGGTAAAAGTTTTCCAAAGAATTTTTTTGCAACTCGATTCATATTAGATCTCCTGTTTTCTGAGTTTTACATAGTTTAAGCGTGTCATTGGTGTATTAGTGTCACGCTCGAGATCCTCCCCTTTTATACGTGCGACAATGTCATACGTATCTCCAACAGCATACATTTGTTTTACTGAAAAGCACACCAAATCTTTTCCAATAGCACCAAAGTGCAAGTATGCTGGCTCACCATAAAAGTCATTGTTTAGAGGAATGACTTTAAGGATTTCTACCTCACTAGGTTCAATACGATCTCCAACAAGATGTTTACTATCTGCAAACTCTGTTTTGATACGTTGTTTATAAACCTTGTCTTTAACTTGACGATCAATAAACGCTGGCAAATAAGCAATCAAACCTATCCGACCAATTGGCATTTCGTCACTGCTATATGCTGCAAACAAGTCTGCTTCAAATTGAGGCAAGTCACCCATTGCAAGCATTGTGTAACGGCGCATATGTTTTTTGCCTTCAGCAACAGACGCATGGTCTGCGTCTGTTACTTGCAGTGGAGTAAAGTCTTCTGGAATAAAAGGACTTTGCTCGTTGTTTGCACTTGCAGTATAAGCAATCAATTCTTTGTTGCTGTAAGTAGGAGGGTTTTCGCTGTGTCTACGAGTTTGTTTCTCGTAGCCGTTGTTTACACGATATGCAGCATATGCCAACGCAATTAGATATTCTGTCTTGTATGTAGTCATTTGTTTTATCAGTGCCTTTATTGTGCCTAAGTTTTCTTTATAACTTATAATAGCAGGATAATCATCCATTGTCAACCAAATAACTTATCTAACCAAGGCTTTAATCTTTGCTTTACTGAATCATATTCTGATTTATCATTGTATAATGCTCTTGGCATACTATCACAAGCCAGCGTGGTTTTAATTTGATTACAATCTAAACAAAGTGTTTGGCAGTTTTCAGGTGCATCACTACCGCCATATTTTTGTGGGATAATATGATCAACAATCAACATTCCCCATGCAACACGATCACGTATAAGCTCGTCACTGATTTGTTTTACTTTAGGATGCTGCCATGGATCCTTGCCACAGAAATCACAACAAGATTTTTTATTAAAGGTCCACGGGCGATCTGTCCGTGCAGGTCCGCCATATTCTCTCAGTAAACTTTGATGATGATCGCAGTAACGTTCACCAACACCCTTATTTAATGTAGCATTATTATTACAAAAATGATAATTACATCTAACATTTGATGAATATTTTTGACCTTTGTATCCTTGATGCAAACGTTCAAAAAAGAATTTACTCATACTTGTGTCCACTTCTTGTGTGCTAGTTTGTTTTGTTCAGCCCATGTAACAAACAAACCTGTTTCTCTGCCATGCGCTTCGATTTCGCTAGGCTTGTCCCAATAGTCAAATTCTTCTTCTGCACAATGATTGAGTTGACCAAGCTCATATTGCTTTACATGCACAAGCTCGTGTGCAAGAGTAGTAAGTAAGTCACGTAGTCGCAAACTACGTTTTATGTCAATTTCGTATTCGTGATTGTCAACACGAACACAACCTCCAAGGCTACGATCGTTTGTAAGACGCCGGAACGAAATTTCAATGTCAGGATTAATGTTGAATTTATTACACACAAATTCAGCCATGCTGTAAGCATACAACTTTTGTGCCTTAGTGCCGCCTTGAACGTAAATCATATTTGCCTCGGTGATACGCCTGTTACAAAAAACATTTTCTTTATAATAGTGTCAACAGCAGCTTCTGTCAACCAGCCTTTTACAGTATCATGTTCTTCTGTGATGCCAGGCATGTTAACCATTTGACCATGCTTAAATGGAGCAATCTCATACAAGCCCTTATTGCCACCATAGCTGCCGCTGTGACTAACGATGCTTAATTCGTAATCACCAAAATCCAACACCACTTGTGTTCCGTCTAAAACTTGTTTAGGCTCAAAACTTTTATATGCTAATACAGCCATCTTGCCCTCCTTTGTTTATACTTTTATAACAAAGGATAATGCATTTGTCAACCTATAATCTTCTGGTTATGCGGCCTTTGTCTAAATCATAAGGTGTCATTTCAATACGCACCCTGTCTCCAGCGACTAGTCTTATCTTAAACTGGCGCATCTTTCCGCCTGTATAACATGTGACTATGTGTTCGTTGTCTAACTGGACCTTAAACATTTGATTAGGCAATACCTCTACGATATCGCCTTCTACTTCTATAATATCACTATTCTTCGGCATCTTTTACCTTTGTTATAGTGATTACTCCTCTGTCGTCTTGTGTAAACTTCAATGTATCTCCTGGCTTCCAACCCATTCTTTCTGCTATCTCATCAGGTATTTTCATGTTACAATTTTCAGGATCGCTAATGTCCTCAAAGATGTCTTCTACCTTGTATTCGAGTATGTTATTTATTTCACTCATCCTATTTTTTTCTCCTTGTAGTTGTTAATACATTTGGCATTTTCTGTAATTTCAATTTTATCTGCTGCCCTAATGGTCAGTGCAAACAATTTATCTAGATCCTGTGGCAATCCTATTTGAGCTAATCTAAATGCACCAATAGTAAAATTTTTTGTCCTTGCCAAAAGATCTAATTCATTTGCTAGTATAACAGCATCAAACACATCCATGTGTTCGTTCTTCCAAACAATGTTTTCTGGAAACTTACTAGCAAATGGAGAGCTGTCATAGTAGGTGCGTGGTTGCACCTTTTTACGTGCAACTTCTTGTGGTGTCATTTCGCTGTAGCCATATTTTTCAAAATCCAAACTTATCAAACTGTTTTTATCTTGGTGTTCTTTGGGTATGTCCATTGCAAAAGGTTGAAAGCGTTGTCCTTTCCAGTTGTCGATTAACCATTTCTTTGTAGCTCGTATACTGCTTTCAGTTTCATGCGGTAACCCTACAATCAAACTGATTTCACCACGCCAGTGATTATTGGTATGTTTCATAAAATAATCTTTTATGTCTACTAGCCCTTGTTGTAGTCGAGCAGGAGCCATGCCTTTGCCTACGATTTTAGCAGTTTGATGATTGAAACTTTCTATACCGTAGTAATGTCCAATAAAGCCCATACGCAATAATTCTTCTTGCATCTGCGGTTTACTAACAAGCAAGTCTGCACGTAAGAAGCCTGTGAACATTGGATCAAAAGGTAATGCTTGAGATACATCTGCAAATTTTTGTATTTTTTGTAGCCTATCATTGAACGTTTCATCTGTTGTTACATAACGTGTGACCCCAAACCTATCATAGGCATCTTTAATTTGACGTTCAACACTGTTTGCATTACGACTGTAATCTCCTTTTACACCTAACATAGGAAAATTACAAAAATCGCATTTGAATTTACAGCCTCTACTAAACTCTATACCTAACCATTCTGTAGGCTCAATGTAATCTCTGTCTTCATAGATGATGATAGGATCACGGAAAGGTGCTGCAATATAATCAATGTTTGGTAGGATAACTTTCCTGCCTTTATCGTCAACATGATACTTAACAGGTTCTCCATTACTGAATAGTTGCTTGCACAATTTAACGATAGCATGTTCGCTGTAACCTTGGAAGTAATAATCTATTTCTTTACTTTCTATACTTGGCCAAGCATTACTGCCGCTGAAAATGTATAGATTAGGGTATTCCAATTTTAACCATCTACAAAAAAATTCCAGCTTGTCATTCCATGTATAGAACAAATGACTAAAGCCCACCCATTTTGTATCTTGTGTAATATGATTTTGTGCAAACTGTTGCAATTCTTCTAGTGTCCACCACATCACAAAATCAACAACTTCACAATCCCAGTCATGTCGGCGCAACTCGGTTGCAATCCTATGCGCACCAGTTGTTCTTGAACTGTATCCAAAGCTGAAAATTTTACATGAAAACATTATTCTTTGTTTTTGTTACTTTCGTGTTTTAACAAAAGGGCATTAACTTCATCAGTCTTAACAAGCCAGCCACCTTCGTTTACAATAAACACATCGCCTGGTTTGTATAACCAATGATCCTTTGGTGTGCCATCTTTTTGGACACCCATTACTTCGCCTGGCCAGTCACCTTTGACACGGAATGCTTGTCCATTACCGCCAGCACTTTCAACAATATAGTCCATCCAAATCATAATTTAACACCAATGCTTTTAAGCATTTCGCTTGCCAATTCTGTATCAGCAATATCATCAAGTGTATCCATTTCGATACAAATTTCATTTGTCTCTATTGCTTCCCACAATGTAGTATGTGTCCTATAAGGTTGTGTATAGGAATATTCAATAGATCCGTAATTTTCCATTTGACTCATTTTATTCTCCTATCTAATACTTAGCTAAATACTATATGAAAGATGCCTATGTTGACGCTTTTAGAAGCGTGGTATTAGACACACAGGCAGAAACAGGTTTTGAACTGCCTGAACCAATTGAAGCGTATGTGGTAATGCTACTAGCGCACAATTTAGATCGTCCTGATTTTTTACCTGAAGATAGTTTTGCACAAGCATATTTGAAATTACGCAGGCCTGGAGACTATGCAGCAAAAGATTTAGGAGATGCTTGTTTATTAGTAACTGGTGTATTTCCATTGTATGGTGTAAAACACGGACTTGACAGAAGTTACTATCAAGACATAGGAATAAGCAGTTACGAAATAGTAAGTGAAACTCTAAATGGAGAGCTGTTTTCACAGCTATCCACGCATTTTGTTTTTATAAGTGATTTTATTAGTGAAGCAACTAGAGCTGCCAAACGCTCGCATAATAACCTTTTCCATTAGTATCACCTCCATCATTGTCAACCTCGACACCATCATATTCTACGCTTGAGATAGTATCTTCTCCGTTCATGTATTCAGTTGTAACAATGGTAAGTTTAGTAGGATCAAAATCACCGTAGGTTGTGATAGTGCCTTCAAAGAATGTGCCTTTTTCACTGCTGTATAGTTGTGCAACATATTCAACACCTTCTGGACTATCGTCACATACACCCATTTGCACCATTTCTACTTCGTAATCGCTTTCTTCACCCAAACGATCATTAAGTTCGTCAACACGTTCGTCTAGCACTTCAGAAACTACACTTGAGTTATATTCTGCACTTTCTACTTCGTCAACGCAAATATGGCAACTATCCCATGTGCCGCCGTATGAATGTTCAAACTCTGTGTGCGATTCATACCAAGGACGTTTGTAATTATCATCCTCTTTGTCGTGCAGGAACTGCGCTTCTTCTGGCACGCCGTCAATCTCATCATATTCAGGTTCTTCGTCGTCGTCAGCATTCATGTATGTTACAAGATCATTATCACCATGTTCATCTAAGATGGGTTTCCAAAAATCATGTGCTTCTTTTGTAATGCTCATGTATGCTGCTTCGCCGCCGTAACCGCTAATCATTACACGAAAATAACGTTCACCTTTTAGTGTATCAATTGTTTCTTGTTTTTCTTCACTTGTAGCCATAAGAGCCTCCTTGATTTGTAAATACTATAAAGGAATTTTTGCCATATGTCAAGAACTTTAGTTACAGTAATTTGCCATAAAGATAGATGGAGTGTAGAATTATTGTGTAGAACAATGGAAAAATACCTTCATCCTTGTGATGTTATTTTTATTTTAAACGAAGACAATGAAACAGCAAATATACTAAATCAATGGTTTCAGGAAATGTGCATGCCGCATCTAATAAAAAAATTTAATGTTAGACTTTACAGGAAATTTCAATTTTGGAACATTGAAGACGAATGCCATTTGACACAGCCAGAAAAAGAAGGTTGGGTTGATCAGCAAGTTTTAAAATTAGCTATAAATGAAAAAATTCACACTGATGATTATCTTGTGTTGGATTCAAAAAATTTTTTTGTAAGACCTTGTAAATGTATTGATATCAAACAAATATCTCCTGAGCCTACAGATTGGTGTGAACCTATATTGAAAAATTGGATTACAACTTGTATTGAAACTTTTAATTTTTTGCCTCCTGAAAAATCATTACGATTGACCCAAAATACTACTCCATATGTAATAAGAACACAATCTGCAAGTGATTTAATCAAATACTTTGGAGGTGTGTCATCTTTATATAAATGGTTTACAATAGAAGCAAGGAAAGATAAACATAGTCCAGCAGAGTTTTTTCTGTATGAAATTTTTACAATCACACATGGATGGAGAAATTTAGGAGAGGTTAAGCAAAATTGTATAGCAATGTGGGAACACATGATAGTAAGAGACAAGATGACACAACAAGATTTTGTAAAATATTTTGTTCGGACGTTTAGAGATTTTGATGTAAAAGTTGCTGGATTACACAAAGGTTTATTCAAATATTGGTCACATAAAGAAGCAATGTTTATATTAAAAAGATTAGGTGTATATGATTGTATACCCAAAACTCCGTCCCCCTTTTCTGCTAAATAAAAATGTAAGCAGAGCGTGGGGGCGCACTATATGGATTTTTTAACATTAGTAGGTGACGTTGGATTTCCGATTGCAGGTGCATTAGCTGCTGGAGGGTTTGTGTTCATTACACTTAAATTTATACTTGCCAGCGTTACTGATTCGGTAAACACACTGAAAAACATCATGACATCACTAGACAATCGTGTTCAAACTATGAACAACGATCTAGTTAAGATTGATGCACTGATGAGTTATGTTTTACATGTAAAACCAAACGTAGATCGTATAGCTGCTAATGAGGGCAAAGACGATGCTAGGAGAGATTAATGGACTTTGATATTGCACAGGCTATCAGTGACTATGGCTTTCCTATCATCGCTGCTATGGGCATGGGTTACTTCATTTATTTTATATGGAAATGGGTGACAGAAACTATTGATCCTGTATTAGGAGAAACACAATTTACACTCATCAAACTTGTTGATCGTGTAAGAATGTTAGACAATGATTTAATACGTCTTAACATGAAGCTGAGTATGGTTTTGGAATACAGAGGATTAATAGAGGAGCACGTGCCTAAAGAAGATTTAGATGAACTGCAAGAAATTGTAGACAAGTATCAAACACGTAGCGAAACATTTAATTCTACTGGGAAGAAGTAGCCCTTTTATAACAAGTCTGAATAACTTCAGCAACCTTATCACTTACCATAGTTTCGTAATGTGTGTGTGCGACTTCAACGTGTGTCATATCAGTTCTGTGCTGCATTGACGCAATAGTACAAACACCGTCATTAGGTCCGTTGTGATAAGGCACACCTCCTGCTGTTGTAACTATTTGTGTCCAGGGTATGTCTAGTTTGATTTCATTTGCTTCACGGATAGGATCCGATTTGCGTCCAATATCTTTGAACAGTGGATAACTTGGCACAATATACTTTGCCCAATCTGCTGTGCTGCTACCTCTAAACGGTGTGCTTATACTGATGCCACCTACAACTCTAACATACTTGGTTAGGTGCAGTGCATACAACCCGCCCATGCTATGTCCTATAACAAAGTGCGGTCCTTTGCCTTTACAAGTATCAGCAATCATTTCTAAGTTGTCATAGAAACGATTCATACTAGAATAGTTTACCATTATCTCGTTTGGAAATTGTGTTTTTGTTTGCAAATATTTAAAGCTCAAACTTGTTTGGTTTGCACCATGACACCAAATAACATTGATGTCATTGGTTGTGCGTTTTTCTTCCGCAGGCAAGGTGCCAAATATCTGTTTGATGTAATTAAACATATGTTATTTACTTGTTGCAATAAACACGCCATTCCAGTCTGATGGCAAATCTTGTGTTTTCATATATTCACAACGTTCAATCCACATGTCGTAGTAGCCTTGCATCTTGTGATCAAAATGATCATGTAGCATACGACACTTGTCAATAGCATCATCGAAACGCTGTTCTCTATAATCCTCATGCATCTGTTCGTGTTTCCTTTGAGCACTTGCCCAAACAGGTTTAACATCATCCAACACTGTATAAATGCCGAGTCCTACACTTTTACCTTTAACTTGCAAGTCATCTACTTTGAGGTAGAAGAAGTCGTCTTTGGTTTGTTCATATGTCGCTTCTCCTACAAGTAATAAACATCCGTATTCTTTACATTTACTTTCTACACGAGCTGCTGTACTTACTGCATCCCCAAGTACGTCATAACTATGGCGCTTAGTTGAACCCATTTCGCCAATGTACCCAAGACCAGTATTGATACCAGCACCCATACCAACAGGTGGCCGACCCTCTGG
>Ga0255759_10005406_pt1 | contig 10915 bp, 12 predicted proteins | sample 101ome_20_FD_179959 | JGI IMG/M metagenome (GOLD analysis project Ga0255759, IMG submission 179959) | Coastal salt marsh microbial communities from the Groves Creek Marsh, Skidaway Island, Georgia - 101404AT metaG (version 2) | ecosystem: Environmental > Aquatic > Marine > Intertidal zone >...
AAATTCACTAATGAAATGGCGCTTATTACAGCTGTGTCGGACCTTAAAATGTTTTTTGAAAGCGTAAAGGGTGTGATGTTAGAAGTTTGAAGGATCAACTCCCTTTCTAAAGGTGAAAAATCACCTTCTGGACCAATAAGCACAGAAAAAGATTTAACTTCACCAGAGGTTTCTTTTTTTAAATTGTCTTTAGAGTTAACATCAGCAAATAATAACTTGGTCGCACTATCGAGATTATTTAAAAAATCTTTAAGTTTTATTACATTAGAAATTTCTGGTGGACTTAATTGATTAGATTGCTCAGTTGCTTCAACAACAATTTTTTTTGCTCTTTCATAGTTTAATTCTTTGACTTCTGTTCTTTCAGAAATAATTGGGGTTATTTTACTAACACCTAATTCTGTAGCTTTTTGTAGAATGGTTTCCATTGGATTTTTTTTCACTAAACAAATTGCTAATTCAATATTCAATGAGCTACCAGGTTCTTTTACTTTGTTTAAAAATTTCACTTCTACCCTGTCTTTATCTAAAAAGACTATCTCACTATTCCATTCACCATTTTTATTAAAAAAATTTAAATTAGAACCTCTCTTTAATCTCATTACATTCACTACATAGTGAGTATGTTCTTTGGAAAGCAAACTTGTAGAGTTATCTATTATATTTTCTGGGTGGAATAATCTGATATTACTCATTAATATTAATTTAAGTTATGAAAAATATTAAAGCAATAATTTTTGATGCCTACGGAACTCTTTTTGATGTCAATTCAGCTGCTGAAAAATGTAAAGATAAAATAGGTGATAAGTGGGAAGGATTTGCTAATTACTGGAGAACAACTCAGCTAGAATATACTTGGCTTAGAAGTTTAATGAACAGACATAAAGATTTTTGGCAAGTGACAGAAGAGAGTTTAGATAAATCAATGATAGCTTTCGATATTAACAATTCAATGAGAAAAGAATTGTTAGGCCTTTACAAAGTACTTTCACCTTTTAAAGAAGTTCCTGAAGTTTTAAAAACTTTAAAAGAAAAGAATTTTAAACTTGGTATTTTGTCTAACGGAACACCTGCCCTTCTCAATGAATTAATTGAAAGCAATAATTTGAAAAATATTTTTGATGACGTTTTTTCAATTGAAGAAGTTGGAATTTATAAACCCAGTTCAAAGGTTTATGACATGCCAATTAAAAAATATAATATACAAAAAAATGAGGTTGCATTTTTAAGTGCAAATACTTGGGATGTATCAGGCGGTGGAAACTACGGTTACAATTCTATTTGGGTGAACAGAAATAAAAATATTTTTGATAATCTTGATTATAAACCAAGTCATGAAATAAATAATTTGAAACAATTATTGAATATAGTATAAGCTGAAAAAATATGGAGAATTTAAATGACTAAAGGACAAAGAGCTGGGGAAACACCAATTGGAGTAGATGTTGTTGAAGGAAAATCTTATTACTGGTGCACGTGTGGCAAAAGTTCAAAACAACCGTTCTGTGATGGATCCCATAAAGGTTCAGACTTTGTGCCGTTAGCATATAAAGCAGAGCAATCTAAAAAAGTTTTTTTCTGTACTTGCAAACAAACAAATGATCAGCCAATGTGTGATGGATCACATAATTCAAAATAGAATATGAAAACTATTGAAGTAAAAAAAATTATTAAAGCTTTAAATGCATCTGATGGTGCTGGGGTAAAGTTAAAAAGAAGTATTGGTACACCTGAAGCAGATTATATTGATCCTTTCTTAATGTTAGATGAATTTGGATCAGAAAATAAAGATGATTATATTGCAGGCTTTCCTCCACATCCACATAGAGGAATAGAGACAGTTACTTACATGTTAAATGGAGAGTTTGAACACCAAGATAGTACTGGTGCAAAAGGAATTATGACATCTGGTGATGTGCAATGGATGAAAACAGGTAGAGGAATAATCCACTCTGAAATGCCTGCTATGAGAGAAGGCAAGTTATTAGGTTTTCAGCTTTGGATAAATATGCCAGCAAAATACAAAAAGAACAAACCCGAGTATCTATATATAAAGGGTAATGAACTTGGAACACATAAAGATGATGACAAAACAGTTAAAGTAATTGCTGGAAAATATGAAAAAGCAGAGGGACCTGAAAAAAATCACAACGTTGAGCCAATATATTTTCATGTGGTTTTAAATGAAGGTAAAAAATTTAGTTGTGATGCTCCTGAAGGACATAACAGTTTTATATATTTACTTAAAGGTGAGCTAAAAATTGGTGATAAAGATCACGATAAAACTGCTGACTCTAATTTAATTCTATTAGAAAAAGGTAGTAGGCTTACTGTAAAAGCTAATAAAAAATCTGAATTTTTATTTATAGCTGGTAAACCGATTGGTGAACCAATTGCAAGAGGTGGTCCATTTGTAATGAATACAAAAGCTGAAATACTTGAAGCTATTCAAGATTACAACAACGGAACATTTGCTAAATATTAAAAGTTAAAGTACGTTCCCTTTTAAATGCCAAAATCAATAATAATCACAAAAAATGGTGGCCCTGAAGTTTTAGAACTACAAGATATTAATGTAGGTTCACCTGGTCCAGATGAAATTAAAGTAACAAATCACGCAATTGGACTAAATTATATTGATACATATCATAGATCTGGTTTGTATCCTGTAAAGCTTCCTAGCGGAATTGGTTTGGAGGCAGCAGGAAAAATTGATGAAGTTGGATCTAATGTTACAGAATTTAGTAAAGGAGATAACATTGCGTACGCTTCTGTACCTCTAGGAGCTTATGCTCAACAAAGAATAATTCCTGCAAAAATAGCTGTAAAAATTCCAGATGGAATTTCACATACACAAGCTGCAACACTAATGACCAAGGGATTAACTACAAACTATCTACTTTGTAAAACTTATAAATTAAAAGCAGGCGAAACAGTTCTATTTCATGCAGCAGCTGGGGGTGTTGGTCAAATATTTGCTCAGTGGGCTAATAGTATTGGCGCAAAAGTAATAGGAACTGTTGGATCGGATGAAAAAATTAATATAGCAAAAGAAAATGGTTATGCTCACGTTATCAATTACTCAAAAGATGATTTTGCAAAAGAAGTGATGAAATTTACAAATAATGAGGGTGTTCCGGCCGTATTTGACGGTGTAGGTAAAAATACTTTTCATAAATCACTTGAGTGCTTGAAGGTACGAGGAATGATGATAAGTTTTGGAAATGCCTCAGGCCCTCTTGATCCTGTAAATGTGCCTAAAGATATTCAGCCTAAAGGATTATATTTAACTAGACCATCTATTGCGCAATATTTTACAAATCAAAAAGAGCTTCAAGAAGGAGCTGATGCTGTATTTGAAAAAGTAAAATTTGGTAAAATTAAAATAAGAATTTCTAAAGAATATAAACTTGCTGATGCTAAGCAAGCTCATGAAGATCTAGAGTCTAGAAAGTTAACAGGTCCCGCTGTTATAATTCCTTAATGGAAAATAAAATTATCTCTCCCTGTATTAGTATTTGTAGAACAGATCCTGTTACAGGTTATTGTTATGGTTGTGCTAGAACTAATGAAGAAAAAAAGCAATGGAAAGATGAAAATTCGACTAATAGTTGGAAAGAAGAAAATTTAAAAATTATTGTTACACGTATGCATGGATGGCAATTGAATACCTTTAAAGAATCTTACGAACACAAAAAAAATAAAGGTATTTCTTTATTTAAAAAAAATCTTTTAGAGATTAAAAATTAATAATCTTTTTTCATCGAGTCCATATCGCTCAAATGATATTTCAGAGCTTGATTAGAAAGTCTAATTTCATGCATGAATAAAAAAATTGAGATAATCATACAAATGCAGCATCCAGCAAATATTATTCTAGCAATCTGCAAACTCCCTAGATAGAGCATTAATACAGTGGTCATATTAAATAAAAAACCAAATGCAGCAAACCCCATCGTGTACTTTAAATAATTAGTTCTTTTATTTAATACGTGTAATTGATTTTCCCATTCTGGTGGAACTTTTTTTTCAAAAGTATACTGATCATGAATCTGTCTTATTAAAGCACTTAATGTATGAAACCTATTGCTATACATGGTCATCATTAATGGAATAGCTGGAAACATTAATGCAGCAACTGTGTAATCTATATCCATATCGAATCAAATTGATTATGAAGTTAGTGTTTGATATTTACAAGTAATATTTCATGCACCATTTAAAAATTTTTATTGATTTAACAAGATTAAATAAACCTATTGGCTTTATGTTATTATTTTGGCCTTGTGCTTGGGGTTTAGCCTTTGCGAATAAAATAAAACAAAGCTCAGATTTGTTTTTTTATTATCTTATTTTATTTTTTTTGGGCTCACTTTTAATGAGAAGCGCTGGATGTATTTTCAATGATATAATTGACAAAGATTTTGATAAAAAAGTTAAAAGAACAAGAAATCGTCCGATTGCGTCTGGAAAAATATCGGTGTCACGTTCTTTTTTGTATGTGGTAATTCTTTGTTTAATAGCTTTTTTTATTTTAATTCAATTTAATCTACTAACTATAATTTTGGGAATGAGTTCAATGGTACTTGCCTTTTCTTATCCATTTATGAAAAGAATTACTTATTGGCCTCAATTGTTTTTAGGAATTACTTTTAATTGGGGTATTATAATGGCTTATGCAGCTTTAAATAACGATGTATCCACTGAAATTATATTACTTTATATATCAGCCATATTTTGGACATTGGGTTATGACACCATCTACGGGGCTCAAGATATGTCGGATGATGAAATAATTGGATTAAAATCAACTTCAATAAAATTTAAAAAAAATATTAACCTTTTTATTTCAGCAGTATATATCATAAGCACTGGTCTATTAGTTTATTTATTTAAAGAGTTTCTAGGATTAAATATTTTTTCATTTTTTTTATTGCTTTTTATTTTAAGCCTGCTTTATCAAATATTAAATATTAAGAAAAAAAATAAAAATTTTTTGAAATTATTTAAATTTAATAATTACTCAGGATTATTTTTATTTTTAGGTATTTATTTTATTAATTGAAACAATGAAATTTGAAGAACTAAAAATTATATTAAGAAGACTTTATAGAGAATATGTAAAAAAACATTTAAAAAAAATTCTAATTGCATTAGTGCTATCGATTATAGTAGCTGGAAGTACATCAGGAATAGCATGGTTATTAGACCCTGCTGTAAAAAAAATATTTATAGATCAAAACAAAACTTTTGCATGGACTATACCACTTTTAATTATTTTAGCTTTTTCAAGTAAAGGACTTTCTTTATATTTAGCAAGAATAAACATCATAAGAGTTGGTGAAGAAGTGGCAGGAGCTTTACAAAAAAAAGTTGCTCAAAACATTCTTACATCTGATATTCAAACATTGGATAACAGACACTCAGGAAAATATATTTCTAATATAATGTTTGATACTCACCGTGTCCAAAATTTAGTAAGCACTGGTGTATTAAATTTAATGAAAGATACTTTTTCTGTAATAGCTTTGGTTTCACTTATGTTTTATCAAAACTGGAAGTTAGCTTTATTTGCAATTTTAATGATGCCACTAGCCGCCGGTTTGGCAAAGTCATTAGGAAAACGAATTGGAAAAGCTACAACAAAAGCAGGAGAGTCTTCTGGAAATTTAGCTTCATTTTTAACTGAAATTTTTAAAGGTTCAAAAATGATAAGAATTTATCAAAAAGAAGAGGAAGAAAATGAAAAGGCAAATCAGGTCATAGATGATTTGGTAGAAAAAAATATAAAAATTGGAAGTGTCTTAATAAGAGCAACACCAATAATGGAGACTCTAACTGGTTTTATGATTGCGGGATTTATTGTTTTTGCTGGTCAGCTCATTTCTTCGGGAGAAATAGGAGTAAATAATTTTTTCTCTTTTTTAGCAGCCATGATGTTGGCATATCAACCTATAAGATCTTTAGCTACTATTAATATGGCAGCCTATCAGGGAGCTGCCGCATTTAAAAGAGTAAGTACTGTTATCGATAAAGAAATCAAGATAAAAGAATTACCTAACGCTCCAAAACTAATTTTAAAAAAATCTGACATCAAATTCCATAATGTTGGTTTTAATTATGAAACAACAAACGAAAAAGCAATTAAAAATATAAATTTAGAAATAAAAGGTAACACTATGACAGCTTTTGTAGGTCATAGTGGTGCGGGTAAAAGTACAATTATAAACCTTTTACCAAGATTTTATGATCCACAAAATGGCTACATAGAAATTGATAATCAAAACATTAGAGAAATTTCGCTAAATTCATTAAGAAAAAATTTATCTATGGTTAGTCAAGATGTTATTTTATTTGACGAAACAGTTAAAAATAATATTGCTTATGCTAACCCTCATGCAACAGATGAAGAAATTATTGAAGCTTGTAAGTTTGCTGCGGCAGATCAGTTTATAAAAAAATTACCTAAAAGTTACAATACTATGATAGGTGAAAATGGTGTCAGGTTATCTGGTGGTCAAAAACAAAGAATTTCCATTGCTAGAGCTATTTTAAAACAGTCACCAATAATTTTATTGGATGAAGCTACATCATCTTTAGATGCTGAATCAGAAGAAATTGTTCAAAATGCGATAAATAATTTAACTAAAAATAAGACTACTTTAATTATCGCACATAGACTTTCAACTATCCATAATGCTGATAAAATTTTTGTATTGAAAAATGGCTCAATAGTAAGCTCTGGCAATCATGAATTTTTAATTAAAAATTGTACAGAGTACCAATCACTTTATAATAAGCAGATTAAATAAAATGATTCTTGTATACAGAATCTTAACAAATATATTATATCCACTTTTAATAGTATTTATATATTTAAGAGTGTTATTAAAAAAAGAGGATCCAGAAAGATATAAGGAAAAAATTTTAGTTAAAAAATTTAATGTAAAAAAAAATAACAACTTTAACTTGATATGGTTTCACGCTGCTAGTATAGGCGAGTTTAAAAGTATAGTTTCTATAATTAAAAAACTTAATGATAAAAGAAATGATTTAGAATTTTTAATCACAACCACGACTCTAAGCTCAGGCATTCTTGCATCGACAGAATTAAAAAAAATAAATAACACGCGTCATCGTTTTTTACCAATTGATGTGGAATACTTAATTGAGGAGTTTTTAGAGAGATGGAAACCAAAAGTAATTTTTCTTGTTGATTCAGAAATTTGGCCAAATTTGATTTTAAAAGCAAAACAGAAAAAAATCCCAATATCGTTAATTAATGCACGATTAACAAAAAAATCTTTCAAAAGATGGCTCCTCTTTCCTCAAACTGCCAAAAAAATTTTTGAAATATTTGATTTATGTTTATGCTCTAATAGAGAAACAGAAGTTTTCTTAAAAAAATTAAATGCAAAAAATATCAAATATTTTGGAAATATTAAGTTGATTAATGAAATTAATAAAAAGAAATTTAGTGTTGAAAATAGCAAATTTCTATCCCAATCTAGATTTTGGTTAGCGGCAAGTATTCACGAAAAAGAAGATAAATTTTGTCTTAAAACACACATTGAGCTTAAAAAATACTACAACGATTTATTAACAATAATTGTGCCAAGACATATAAATAGGTCTGATAAAATCAAATCTTTATCAGATAATTTTAACCTAAAAGCACAGATATTAAATGAAGGTGATAAAATTTCTGATGAAATAGAAATAATAATTGTTAATTCCTACGGTTTTTTACAAAACTATTATGAACATGCAAAAAGTGTTTTTATTGGTAAATCAGTTCTAGAAAAGTTTATAAATGATGGGGGTCAAAACCCAATAGGCGCAGCTTATTCAAATTGTAAAATTTATCACGGTCCTTATATTTCAAACTTTACTGAAGTATACAAAATCATGAGAGATAATAATATTTCTAAAGAAATAAACAATTATGAAGAATTGAGTAAAAATTTAGCTTCTGATCTTAAAAATCCTAAAAAAAAAGAAAATTCCTATTCCAATATTATACAAAGTATGGGAGATGAAATATTATCAAATACAATAAAATCAATAGAAAATTTATTTCATGGTAAAAATTTTTAAACCAAAGTTTTGGGATAAAGGAAAATTTAATTTTTTTTCATTAATACTATTTCCATTTTCATTAGTTACTTTATTGATAATTTATTTCAAAAAACACCTTATAATCAAAAAAAAATTTAAAATTCCAATTATATGTATAGGAAATATATATATTGGAGGAACAGGTAAAACGCCAACTTCGATTTTGTTAGCTCAAGAAATCACTAAACTTGGTTTTAGAACCGCCATTTTACGTAAACTTTATAAAAATCATTATGATGAGTATAATCAAATTAAAAGTAGTTTTAGCAACTTAATTGTAAATAAAAACAGAGTTAAAGGCTTAGCTGAATTAGAAAACAATAATTACGACTTCGCAATTCTTGATGATGGTTTACAAGATTATAGAATAAAAAAAGACTTAAGTATTGTGTGTTTTAATAGTAATCAATTAATTGGAAATGGACTTGTTATACCCGCGGGTCCTTTAAGGGAAAGTTTGAATGCAATTGCGAACGTAGACTTGGTGTTGATTAATGGAGATAAAGACGAACAATTTGAAAAAAAATTACTCAAAATAAATAGAAAATTAAAAATTCTCTATTCCTATTATAAGCCAACGAATATAGAAGAATTTAAAAATCATAATCTTTTAGCTTTAGCGGGCATCGCAAATCCTGAAAATTTTTTTAATTTACTTGAAAAAAATAATTTAATCATTCGAGAAAAGTTAATTTTTCCTGATCATTATAAATTTGATAAAAGTGAAATTCAAAATATTATAGCGAAAGCAGAAAAAAATAATTTAAAAATTGTTATGACGGAAAAAGATTTTTTTAAGATAAATAATTTTAATCTGAATAATATTAATTATTTAAAAGTTTCTCTAGAGGTACCAAACAAAAAGGACATAATTAATGAAATCAATAAACTTTATAATTAAAACTATAAGTTATTTATTTCAATCAATTTTTATATATTTTTTTTTTCTCATTGGTTTTATTCTAGGTATTAAAATAAGCAGGACTCTTTTTGCATTTTTATTTTCAGTAATTGGTCCAATTTTTAGATCAAGAAAAATTATTGATAAAAATTTAGATATCTTTTCCTCAAAAGCGTCAAATATTAATAAGAGAAAAATTTCTTCACAAATGTGGAAAAATTATGGAATGACATTTATTGAATATATCTTCTTAAAAAAATTTCGTTTACATGAATCACACATTGAAATTAAAGGAAAAGAAAACATTAATGAAACTGTAAAAAATAACAAACCTGTAATTTTTGTTTCAGGTCATTTCGCCAACTTTGAGTTAATGGCTATGGAAATTACCAAGATGAATATAAAATTAGCATCAATTTATAGACCTTTGAATAATAAGTTTTTAAATCCTTTTATGGAATATATTAGAAAGAAGTATGTTTGTAATAAACAAATTAAAAAAGGTATTAATGGAGTTAGAGAGATAATTGATTATTTGAAGAAAGATTGTTCAATAGCTTTAATGATTGATCAAAGAGTTAGTGAGGGAGAAAAAATTAACTTCTTTGGCAAAGAAGCACTCACAACCACTTTACCAGCTCAACTTGCTAAAAAATATAATTTAGACATTATTCCCGTATATATTGAGAGAGTTAAAAATAATAATTTTCTAATTGAATTTCAAAAACCGGTAAATCCAAAAAATTTTGGTAATAAATTGGAGCTAAGTAAGGAATTAAATAAGGTTCTTGAAAAAATGATACTAAAAAATCCCGGTCAATGGATCTGGTCACACAACAGATGGAAGTAGTTATTTTTTAAAACTTTTGTATCTTTCGTTAGCTTCGATTGAAGAAAAGTACGCTTCTTGTAGTTCTACATTCCAGTAGTTCAAATTTTGTAACATAATTTCTTTACCGGAAACTGCACACAGAACGTAATCTCCTTCATCCACAATTTCAAAATAATTGTGTTTAAAAATAAGTTTAGCTTTTTTTTTAACCATCCTTAAATTATACATTATAAGAATTAATATGAATATCGGATTAATTGGTAGTGGTGGAAGAGAACATGCTTTGTGCAAAAAAATATATGAATCTAATTTAATAAATAAGATTTTTTGTATACCTGGTAATGCTGGGACTGCTAAAATCGCTACAAATATTGAAGCTGATATTTTAAATTTTAATCAAATCTTAAAAATAGTTAAAGATAATCACATTAACTTAGTGATAGTAGGGCCAGAGGAACCTCTAGTAAAAGGAATAGTAGATTTTTTAAAAAAAAAAAGAATTAAAGTTTTTGGACCAAATAAATTTGCAGCAAAACTAGAGGGATCAAAATCTTTTATGAAAAAGATCTGTTTTAAAAATAATATACCTACAGCAAATTTTAAAATTTGTAACAATTTAATACATGTAAAAAAATTTTTAAAAAAAACTAAGTTTCCAGTAGTTGTAAAAGCAGATGGTTTAGCTGCTGGAAAAGGAGTGACAATTTGTAAAAATAGAGAAGAGGTGTTTAACAACACAATCCAAATATTTAAAGGTAAATTTAAATCTTCTAAAAAAGTAATATTGGAAGAATATCTTGAAGGAGAAGAAGCAAGTTATTTTTTGATAGTTGATAAGAATAGTTTTAAATTTTTTGGAAGTGCACAAGACCATAAGCGTGTATTTGAAAAAGATAAAGGCCCTAACACAGGAGGTATGGGTGCTTACTCTCCAGCGCCAATTATAAATAAAGACTTAGAGAAAAAAATTATAGCAAGGATTGTCAAACCAACGCTCAGAGCAATTAAGAAAGAAAAAAACTTTTATAGTGGTTTTTTATACGTTGGATTAATGATCAAGAATA
>Ga0255759_10005425_pt1 | contig 10895 bp, 7 predicted proteins | sample 101ome_20_FD_179959 | JGI IMG/M metagenome (GOLD analysis project Ga0255759, IMG submission 179959) | Coastal salt marsh microbial communities from the Groves Creek Marsh, Skidaway Island, Georgia - 101404AT metaG (version 2) | ecosystem: Environmental > Aquatic > Marine > Intertidal zone > Salt...
GGTAAATAAAATTTTCTATCTAAAATAAAATTACAACATACATAAACAATTATTAATATTAAAATAATAAGAATCATTACTGGAGGAAAAATTGGAGGTACTGGAACATTCCATAATACAGTAGATATAGTTTTTTTTACTGTTGCTATACCTATATTTAATTTAATTATTACAGGACTTATAGCTTTATCCATTTTTTCTGCAAGTTGACTAGATTTTTCTGATAATATTTTTATAATTTCATCTAATAAATTATTTAAATATGTTATAATATCATTTTTAGTTTGATTCATCTGATTTTTCATATTATTTGTAAATGATGCTTCACCACCAATAAATTTTTTATTTGAAGGCATCATTGAAAAACATAAATATATAATTGTAGTAAAACATAAACAAAATAAATAAAATATATAATGTCTATGTTTATTTAATTTTTCTTTAAATTCAAATAAATTTTGTCTTGTACCACCTCCTTTCATACTTAAATAATTTCGTAATTGTCTATTTAATAAAAGAATTTCATTTAATTTAGAAGATGTTTCATACATATTATTATAAAACATATAAAAAAAAATAAAATTTTTCATTAAAGGATTTTATTAACTTTTTTTTTTGAATATATTTATTATAAAATTATATAAATATTTAAATAAAAATATAAAATCATCATTATCATCTAATCCTAATATTGCAAACACTACTGATTTTATTAATGCAAATAATGCAATAGTAGCACCTATAAGAGGTACAATAATCATTAATATAATTGGTAATAAAGCTAAACCAATAATTATAGATGGTATATTTTTTATAATAGAACCACCTGGTAAATTATCAATAATAATTGAAATAATATAATCAATAACTAATATAAAATATTTAAATATAGGAATATCTAAAATTGCATTAAAGGGTTTTTTTATTTCATTTAATAATTCTCCAAATTTTGAAAATACATTTAAAATATTACTAGTAATAAATTTAATAGCACCACTAATAAGTTTAATTAAACCTGATAATATATATTTCTTAATAAATTCAAATATATATGATATTATAGTATCTAATAAATCTAATATTGTTTCAAAAACTAATTCTATCATATTTAATATAAATTTAATACCTGTTGAAATAGCTTTACATAAATCTAATTCTTCATTAACAACAGGAATTGTAAAAGGGCAGGAAAAACTATCTAATTCATATCTAACTTTATCAAATCCTGAATATATTGCTTTTGTTATAGGATGAACTATATATTTAAATAATAACCAATGAGGCATTAATAAAGATAATATTTTAGTTGTTTCATCAAAAAATTGAACTGATTTTTTTAAAACATTTGTAGAATGAGTTAATAACATTAACATTGCTTTTAATATTTTATCAGGTCCATTTTTTATAAGAGTATAAAAATCTTCTGATACACTTTTTATATAATTATAATTATTACATGTTTTAGTTCCATATCCTGTTTTACGTTTACATTTATACCACCAAGAACCATTTTCACAATCATTACAAGGTAAAATTAATTTTCGTTTAGATAAAAAAGTAAATACATAAAATATAGCACAAGTAACAGCTAATAATGGAACATAATTACTACTAAGTGTTTTTAATATAGACATAATTAATAAAAAAATACTTTTTAAAAATTTTCTAGGTACTTTTGTAAATTCAATTATAGTATCTAACATATATTCTTAATAATTAAATATAAAAAAAAATAATATTTTTTAAATTATTAATCAGGATAAAATATTTTTAAAAAACTTATCCAAGAAGATATATATATTAAAATTACGAATACAAATGTTATATAAAATAATGTTTTTAAATTTACTTTACATTTAGGTACTGAATATGAATAACATTCTGAATCCATATAACTTTTATTATTTCCATAATCTTCTAAATTACATCGTTCTTTAACTGTTTTTCCTATTAATAAATTTAAAAATCCTTTAATAAAATTATAAATTGGAGTAAAATTTAAAGTAAATATAGATGTAATAATATCTATTGTTCCACTATCCATTATAAAACTTAATAATTCATTTAATATAGGCATAATATAAATTGTTATTAATATAAATGGATTAAGATTTGTTAATATTACTACTATAATACGTAACATTAATTTAACATCTTCCAGCATAAAATTTAATGTATTTGTATAACCATTTATAGTAAAAATTATTAAAATAATAAATCTTTCTATTGTAGTAGATAAATATGTTATACCAGCATTCCATTCCTTAATAATAAATGCAAAACCATCTGTTAAAAATTTTAATGGTCCATCTTGAACTAAATTTAATATAAAATTTAAAAAATCCGCTATAGGAGCAATAGGATCTATTTTAATAGAAATTTTATTACAAGCATCACCACTATATTTAGAACAAAAACCACCTTTTAATACATTTTTTGTTATTATTTTTTCAATTTCTGATTCATTTATTTCATTAATATTTTTCATTTTATTTAATTTTATTATTTCATTATTTTCTGATTTATTCTTTTTTAATTTATTTTTTTTTGATTTACTATTTTTCGATTTATTATTTTTTGATTTATAAATTTTATTTACCATTATTAATTTATAATATATTTTATATAGAAGATAAAAGTATTTAAAAATTTATTATAAAATATTACTATATGACAACTATAGAATCAAAAAAAATAGGTAGGGTTAAATGGTATAACCTTGATTTAAGATATGGTTTTATTACTATTTTAGATAATAATACTGATATTTTCGTCCATAAAAATAATATTAGTTCTGATTTAAGATATAAATGTTTATTTAAGGGCGAATATGTTGAATTAGATATAATTAATACTGATAAAGGTTTACAGTGTAATAATATTACAGGTATACATCAAGGTGAATTATTATGTGAATCAAATCCTGATTTATTAAAAAAAATAATTTTAGGAACATATATAGAAAAAAATAATCCTAATTTATCTTATTTTAAAATTAGTTCATAAATAGTTGTCATAATTTTTATTTCTTTTTATTTATTTCTATTTATTTCTATTTATTTCTATTCAAAATCAATTACTATATTTTTTTTTGTTTTAATATTTTTATTATTATTTATTTCATTATTATTTATATCATTATTATTTATTTCATTATTATTTATATCATTATTATTTATATCATTATTATTTATATCATTATTATTTATATCATTTAATTCATTAAATAAAATATATTTATCTTCTTGTTCTATATTATTTAGTTGTTGATATAACCCTAAATCATTTTCTTCATCATTTTCATCTGTATTTACAGGTTCATAATTATATATCCATTTATTAATAAATTGATATATTTGAGTATTATATGTTTGACATAAAACTAATCCAATAGACAATGATGCAATAGAATAATAAAATATTGTAAGTGTTTCAATTATCATTATTTATATAATATATTTATTTAAATTATTTTAAATACATGTTATATAATTAGTTAATTAAGATATAAATATTTTTGTAAATCTATTATAACTTTTACGACATATTGGACATTTTTTTCCTTGAACTGAATTTCTTATAGAAATTTCACAATCTTCACATATAGCATAATGATTACAAGGATGTAATACTATATTAGATGCTCTCCTAAAACATATTTTACAATTCATTTGTTCTTCTAATTGTTTTTTATCCTTTTCTATATTTTTAATTCTATTATTATATTCCATTATTTGATCTTCCTGCTGTTTTATTATAGTTATATTATCTTGTTCTGTTATTTCTAACAAATTTATTTTTTCATTTAAATCTTCTATTTTTTTTTCATTATAATCTAATCTATTTATTTCTACATCATTATCATATTCTATAAAATATTCAATATCTTTTATTAATAATTTTCCTGTCCCATGTTTTTTACCATTATAAAAAGTACCATTATATGTATAATCATGTGTTATCAAATCTCCTGAACCATCAAATTTATTATTTATCCATTCTCCCTCATACGAAATATTTACATCTTTATATAACCCTATACCTTCTATTACACCGTTTTTACATTGTCCTTCATATGATATACCATTATTATAATATTTAATTGATTTATCTGGTAATCCATTCGTAAATGAACCTATTATTTGAATATTATCATTAAATACTGTTCCAGAACACAAATCTCCATTTTTTATTATTCCTTTTAAACATATATTATCAAAATTTACATTACTATTTATAATATTATTAACAGTATTAAATTTTCCTTCAATCATTAAATTATTTTTTTTTATTAATATTCCATATCCTTGAATTGAATTTTCATAAATATCTCCAAAATAAATATCTTGCTCTAATTCATTATTTTCTATTTTTTCTATAATATTATTTGTAATTTTATTTAATGTAGATTTTATTATATGTAATGGTGTACTTTTTGTTGTTGTAAATAAATTATCTATTCTATCCATTTTTATACATATATTTTTATCTATATCTACATTCATATTAAATATATGTATATATAATAAACTATATAAATGTTTAAATATACATATATATAATATGAGTAATCTTAATACTGGTGCAGATATAGATACATATGATATTTATAATATTGAATATAGTGATAATATATTAGATACATATTATAAAATAGTAGAGTATTGTAATCCAATGTATGTAAATATTCATAATAATCCAAATTATTCAGAGTTTTTCAATGTAATTTATAGAAATGTAGATGTATATAATTCTTCACAAATAATAAAAAAAATAAAAAAATCTGAAAATGAAGAATCTATTGAATCTGAATTAGATGAAAATTATACATATGATTCATATGAACCCTATTAATAATAATTTATAAATTCCATCTACTATAAACTTCTTTATTAAATTTGCTTACATTTTCATATTTTTGTAAATCTTTTATATTTTGTTCTATTTTTTCCATTTGGAAATTAAATAATTCATTTTGTCTGTTTTGTGCTAATTTATTTTGATCTAATTTTCTACCAAAACATACTACACCTTTATTTTTAGCATTAGGATCATCCTTATCAAACCATAATACTTTTTTATCTTTTATTTTTATTAAGTTTGATTTATTATGTAATAATGCATTTGCATCATTTATCCATGCTATATTATCCCAATCTGCATTATTATATGCTGCTGTTTTAATTTCATTTAATTGTGCTAAACGATGAGGTTTTACCTGAATGTTTCCTATTTTTTCTAATGCTTTCATTTGTGCGACATATTCTTTTATAGCATCATCATCATCAGTTTTCCATTTTGTTTCTTTTAATTTTTGTTCTATTTCATCTAATTTATATTCTCCCTTATAAAATCTATAATCTCCTTTCACAGAATTGTTCCATCCAGGAAGGGTTTTAATACTTAAAACTTCCTTTTTCCCTTCTTTATTACTTTTTATAATAGGGGTTAATTTAATTTTAAGTGTAAATGGGTCGGGATCAAGATCAGGAATAGGAAGAGTGCGAGGCTCAATGGAAATTTTATATAAATAATATGTTGTTGTGTTGCCCTGTATGTTTTTATAAATAATAATATCACTAAACTTATTTATTTTTTCTTTTAACCATTTTTCTTTAAATTCCCTTAATATATTAATATTTCCTGCAATTTGATAAAATGATGAATCTAATTTTGTGATGTCAACCCTACCGACACCCGCTTGAGGTGTTAGGTTGGTATCCGTAGTTGTTCCTATATTAGTAATTCTATAACCATCATAATCTAATGCAAATCTAAATAAATATTTTGTTGTTTTAGGAAGGTTATCCGTTGCTGGATTAGGAATACCATAATGAGGTATAGCTTTTATAGCCCCTATTTTTGAATATACACCAGATTTAGCAGCCTCATTTACATTAGCTATAATACCTATTGGGGCTTCCTTGATTGTTACATTTTTTTTGTCTTTTGTTGGCTGTTCTATTTTATAATAACTGTTATTTGAATTAGTAACTATTATATCACCTTTATTTTTCATCATTTGTCTTAACCAAGTATATTTTTCATAATCTGAACCTGTATTAGCTGACATTGCTGTTGCGCTATTTGTAGCAGCATTTAATTCATAATATGAATGATTTAATATAGGATCAATATGGAAATCATGAGTACTATATTTTTCTATATCATTCATTTCTGTCGTTGGATCAAAACCTTTTATTTTAGCAATAAATTCTTCATTATTTAATTCTTTTTCTGTATTATAGACAGTATCAAAACATTCATCTCTTTTTTTATTATTTCTATAAAATTCTATGTTATATTCTTTGTCTTGTTTTTTGTAAGTTGGTACTGTATTATCACATTTTTTATCATAAACAGTATAAATACGTTCACATATTTTTTTAGCATCATCATATTCAAAACCTTGTGCTCCTATATTATGTGTATATATTATATCCTTAATAAATGTTTTATAAATATTAGAATTATTACGATTAGAATTATTAATATTTAATAAATTATTATCTAAAACATTATTATTAATAACAATATGTTTTCCTATATATGATGGATCAATATCATCAAATAATTGTTGATCTTTATAGTATAACATATAATTCGTAGAAAATGTTACATATTTATTAAATGATATAGGTATTTTTAATCTATCTATCATTCTTCCTGATTTAAAATATTCATTACATTCGTAATTTATTTCATCATGTAATCCTATAATATTTTTAAACATATTTGTAAAATATGATTTATATTTACTATATGAATCTAAATTATATAAAGCATTTATATTTAAGAAATAATTATCACCATTATATCTTTTTTTACATAAATAATCTAAATGTGTATTCTTAAAATTGTTTATAGGATTATTTCTTTTATCATAAGATATATATAACTCATTTTTATATTTGTATGAATAAACAGCAGCTGTTGTATCCTTATATATTCCTATATCATCTGGTATTTCATAGTGTATTTTTTTTGCCTCATTTTGATATATATATTTTATTATTTCTTTCATATATTTTTTATAATTATCATTACTTGCTGTAATTTGAGCTCTAGTAATAGGAGGTTCAATATTAATAATTTGTTTATTTAATGCTATTTCATATGAAATAGGAGATATTGATGAGGTAGGATCATCAGACTCTTTACGAACTTCTTTAAAATATACATTTTCAATATAATTTTCATTACTTACAAATTGCGATACTAAAATATCCTTATATATATAATTTACTTCTTCATCTTGACTATCTAAAATTAAATCATAATTACTAATAACTGTTATACTAGCACTTGTATTTAATGTTGTTGATCTAACATCTTTAACACGATATAATTGATTTTCATAAACATTTTTACTAATATTATTTACTGTATTTATTTTAGTTACATTTAACATAACAAAAATAGGTTCATCAATATATATATTATCTGATTCAGTTTTTTCTTGTTTTAATTTTTTAAATTCTAGTGGAACATTATCAAAAGATATTTCAAAGGTTTTTTTATCACGTATTTTAATTACATTTGCAACACCAATTTTTTCTTTTCTAAATGATTTCGTACAATCATATAATTTTAAACTACCCATTACTACTTCTCCACTTTGAGGAGGAATAATCTTAGTCTTATTATTACTAATATCAGGTTCTAATAAAAATTCTTCTAAATAAAATGCTTCCGGTTTTAATGTAGGATTTCTTTGAGTTTTATGAACTATATAAGTATTATTTGAATTAATACTAAAACTATTAATAGTTGTAGTTGTATTAAATTTAACAAATAAAGGTACATATGTTCTTCTTTTATATCCATTTGGTTTTTGTGAAATATGTAATTTTGTTAATGTTCTATTTAATCCATTTACTACACTATTATTATATTTACTATCAGATTTTTGTTTAGCATCTATTTTTCCATCATCATTAATATCTTCTTGAGCGTAAGTAAATTCTCTATTTGTATTATCTGTATTTGAAATTTTATCAATTATCGCTATTACTTTTGATTTATTATTAAACATATTTTTATTAAAAATTTCTAATAATTTGATATTTGATACATTTAAATAATCTGTATTGTCATTTTTTTTTATTAATTCGTCTAAATTTGCTTCATATTTTAATTCTTTCTCTAAAAAGTCTTTATAAGCATATCTTAAATCATCTATATTTCTAAAATTTTCACCTATATTATTTGGTGTAATAATTTTATTATTTAATACTAATCTTTTTCTTCCCTTATCATATCTAAATAAATTATCAAATTGTATAATTTCTAATGTTTCTAAATTATATTTAATTTTAGAAATACTTTCCATTTGAGGTTTAAAATATTTTTTTAATATTTCATCTGCTAAATAATTCATTTTTTTTTTATATTCTATTATTCCTGTGCCTTTTTTAGTTTCTTCTGATTTTTTTATATTAAGAAAATTAAATGATACATAATTTATTTTTGTTTTATCTTCCTGTAAATTATTATTTGTGTCAGCTTTTTTATCTCTAATTATTACTAATTCACCCGGTTCTACATCTTTATTTTGTATATATTTTTTTATATATTCTTCAAAATTTATCTTAATTTGTGTTTTTTTATCACCAGATTCATATAATATTATTTCATTTGTATAATTATTATTATTTATATTTTTTTTATTAATATAAACTGATACATTTATATTTTTTATGTTAAATTTATTTTTACCTAATATATTTCTAAATTTAATTGTTGATACATCATTAATAATATCATTTAAATATACATTTAAATTATCTTCTTTAAGTCTATTATTAAATTGATTTCTTATAAGATTATAATATCTTTTAATAATCCAATCTCTTTTATTATAATATTTATTAAGACTAAAATCAGCAGTATTGTCAGCGTCTGTTGTTTTTTTATCCATAGTATTTAATAAATTTCTATTTTCATCTAAAATTACCATATCATTATATACAAAATATATATCAATCACATATATATTTTTCCATCTATGGACTATATTTCTTGCATACTCATCTGAATTTTGTTTAATTGGATTATATATATGATCATTTTGCCAATAATAATTAATAGGAGTATCAGAAAAACTTTTATATACTTTTAATAAATCATCAGGCGTATCATCTATTGTTGTTATAGGATTTGTTGTACATACTCTACCATTTTGTGTAGGTATAAATGTTCCAGTAGTAGTTATGGACCCTACATTGTTAAGGGTCACACCATTATTTGTATTATTATAAAAAAATCCATTACTTGAAGAAGGAATTGTTCCATCACTTAATTTATTTAATGCTACACCAGTTCTAACATCTATACATGTTTTACTCTTATATCCATCACTTATATTACCAATTGGTTTAGGTCGTTGCCATTGTTTTTTTGTTTTATCTCCACTAATAGGGAAATTTTCAAATAATACATATTGTCTATCATAATGTAAATCACGAGTATCTATTATAGAATAATAATCACTATTAGAATTAATTACTATTTGAGATATACATTCATTTAAATAATATTTTGAATCTTTTTTATTTTTTTTTTCAAATATAAAATATAATTTTTTTTCAAATTGTATTATATATTTTCTATATAATATTAAACATTGTTTTTCACCATTTTCCTCATATACTTTAGAAGCGTTATTTAATAAAAGATTTACAGGATTATTAACATTGGTAGATATTTCAGTTTCAAAAATATGATTTAAATAATTTTTACAATATTTATTATCATTTATATCGATTTCACCATCATTTTCTGTCATATATTTATTTGTATTCATTTCAGTTAATTTAATAATTTGCCATGGATTTTTATTATATGCTAAAACATTTTCAAATTGAACGTATTTTCTAATTAATAATTCATTTAAAATTCTTTTAATATATTTTTTATTAGTATTTTTTTTCATATTAAAATCAACTTTATCTAAATTTGTTATATATGGATTTATATAATTAATTTGATATGGTTCTTCTTTAAAATTTTTTTTTTGAATAATATAATTAACTAATGGTTTACTAAAATTAGTATTTGTTGTTATTATTCTATATATAATTAGAAATATAACATAAATTATACAAACAATTATAGGAAAAGACATTGAAAATTCTTTTCTAATATTATATTCCCTATTTAAATATTTATATAAAACCCAAGTTAATAAAATTGTTATTATAAATGGTGCTATTTGATTTTTATTTAGTATTAACTCTGATAAATTCATACTTATTTAAATATAATATTTTTAATTTAAATTTTTTTATTTTTAATTTAAATTTTATCTAAATTATATCTAAATATTATATAATATTATTTAAAGATAAGACAATTATATTAATCATAAATGACAGCAACCAAACCACAAAAAAAACAAGCAGCTAAAAAAACTCCTGCAAAAAAAACTACAAAGACAGTTGAAAAAAAAACCGAAACTGTCGCTCCTGTTACCGAAACTGTAGTTGAAACTGAAACTGTTACTGAAACTGTTAGTGACACTAAAACTGAAAGTGATGAAAAAGTAGACCCTACTGTTGAATCTATTACAAGTCTTATTGGTAAATTTGAATTATTTGAAAAAGAATCTAAATTAGCTAAGGTTGAATTAAGGAAAGTTTTAAAATCTTATCAAAAAAAAACCTCCAAAAAAACCCGTAAACATGATCCTAATAGACCTCCTACTGGATTCGCCAAACCATCTCTTATTTCCGAAGAATTATGTAAGTTCTTAAATAAACCTAGTGGTACTAAAATGGCTCGTACTGAAGTTACACAAGAAGTAAATAAATATATTAAAGCTCATAATCTTCAAAATCCTGCCAATAAAAAAGAAATTAAAGCAGATAGTACACTTACTACCTTATTAAATCTTA